>Ga0164292_10003948_pt1 | contig 12100 bp, 10 predicted proteins | sample GEODES117metaG_FD_111486 | JGI IMG/M metagenome (GOLD analysis project Ga0164292, IMG submission 111486) | Eutrophic lake water microbial communities from Lake Mendota, Wisconsin, USA - GEODES117 metaG | ecosystem: Environmental > Aquatic > Freshwater > Lake | place: USA: Lake Mendota... | reverse complement strand
TTCATTTCGGTACTTTTTTAGAAATTGAACTGGCTTATTCATAAAATAAAAAAAGGGTTACACTATACAAGTATAACCCTTTTATCTTTTTATTTGCTCCCCTTATTGACGAAAGATGCAGCTATTCTAACATGTTAGATTTGATAATCATCTGCAAATTAGGTGTTTAGGTTTATCTGAAATTGGATAAAGTAGTAGAACACCAATTTTTCCGGCCCTGAGGTGGTTTGCGACCTGAGAACTCCATCTCGTATATAATAACCTTGATGAAAGTGAAGATGATATATGGATATATGGTATTTCCGTATGATTTTAATAAATTATTCGATAATTTATGCTATTATTGACTTTTAATTCAATTTGAATGAACCGCATCAAAGAAGTTCTTGCAGAAAAAGGTATAAAGCAAAAGTGGCTTTGTGAAAAATTGGGTAAGAGTTACACGCAAGTCAACGCTTACGTTCAAAATAGAAACCAACCAAGACTTGAAGTTTTATTTGAGATTGCTAAAATACTACGAGTTGATGTGAAATCTCTAATTGACGAATCTTCACAGAATTAACAGTATTCCAAATGAATTTAAGGAAAAAAACACCAAGCCAGAGCGTCAATCCGGCATATCTTAAGAGCACTATTCAAAGGGATAGAATTGAATGGTTTAAAAAGAACCTTATATTGCTCTTAGATAAAATATCGATTGTAGAGCAACGACCTTCTGATGAGTCTGAAGAACATTTAAAAAATGACATCCGTGATTTTCTAAGAGATACGTTTTATAGGGAAACAAATGCAATTAATACAAAGGATAAAAAAGATTTAGTAATTCATGCTGATAAGGATACAAATAGTAACGTCTCAGTTATTATTGAGGCAAAGAGGCCATCCAATAAATCTGAAATGGTCAGTCAGAATAATATTAACGTAAAGGCATTTCATGAGTTAATCCTATATTATCTTAGAGAACGTATCTCTTCAGGTAATTTGAATATTACTTATCTAATTATAACTAATATCAATGAATGGTACATATTTGATTCTCGAGTTTTTGAAAAGTTATTTGTTAATTCTAAACTAGAACGTCAATTCAAAGAATTTGAAGGCAAACAATTATCTGGTTATACCACAGAATTTTTTTATAAGAATATTGCCGAGCCATTTGTTAAAAGTATTTCTTCGGATATAGAGTACACTTATTTTAATCTAAAGGATTATGATTCTGAATTAAGAAACAGTGATAGGAAAGATGACAAAGAGTTAATACCACTTTTCAAGTTACTATCGCCTGAATCATTATTGAAACTACCCTTTCTTAATGATAGTAATAGCCTAAACGAAAAGTTTTATACAGAATTATTGCACATAATTGGCTTAACGGAAAATTCAAACAAATTAATTGAACGAAACAATATTAATGAGCGAAATCCTGGCTCAATACTGGAAAATGCCATAAGTCAACTGGATTCTTTAGATAAAATTGGTCGTTTAGAACAACCTTTGAGATTTGGAAGAACTCATGAAGAAAGATTGTTTAACATAGCACTTGAACTTTCAATAACATGGATTAATAGGATTCTTTTCTTGAAACTTCTTGAGGCTCAACTTGTCAAGTACCATAAGGGGGATAAGTCGTACTCGTTTTTGAACATCGAACGAATAAAGAGTTTTGATGATTTAAATAGTTTATTTTTCATGGTTCTGGCAAAGAATTTGACAGACAGAAGTGCCGATGTAAAAGTTTTGTTTGAGAAAGTTCCTTATTTGAATTCTTCCTTATTTGAACCAACTGAAATTGAACATAATACTCTCTTTATAAGTAATCTGCGGGATGACATCGAGCTTCCAATAATTGCGAGGACTTCACTACGTGACCAGTTTGGAAAGAAAAGGCAAGGAAAATTATCGGCACTTAAGTACTTTTTTGAGTTTTTAGATTCGTATGATTTTAGTAGCGATGGCTCCAATGAAATTCAGGAAGAAGAAAAGAGTTTGATAAATGCCTCTGTACTCGGATTGATTTTCGAAAAGATAAATGGTTATAAAGATGGTTCCTATTTTACACCTGGATTTATAACCATGTATATGTGTAAGGAATCAATAACTAAATCTGTAATTAATAAATTCAACTCAGTAAAAAACTGGCGATGCAATAATCTCGATGATTTATTAGATAAAATAGAAGACAGGGAAGAGGCCAATCAAATATTCAATAGTATAAGAATTTGTGACCCTGCCGTTGGCTCAGGACATTTCTTGGTATCTGCTTTGAATCAAATGATTTATATAAAAGGGAAGCTAAGAATTCTTCAAGATGTTAATGGTCAAAGATTAAAAGATTATTTTGTTGACATCGTTAATGACGAACTTATAATTAGAGATGAAGACGGACGTTTTTTTCAGTACAACCCGTTAAATATAGAAAGTCAAAGAGTGCAAATGGCTTTTTTTCATGAAAAGCAGAAACTTATAGAACAATGTCTCTTTGGGGTTGACATTAATCCAAATTCGGTTAAGATTTGCCGATTAAGATTATGGATAGAGCTTTTGAAAAACTCTTATTATAAAAATAGTTATGAGTTAGAGACCTTACCAAACATAGACATTAATATCAAAGTTGGTAATTCACTAGTTAGTCGCTTTGAATTAGATTCGGATTTAAAGGAAGCACTAAAACAAAGCAAGCGGAGTATCGCTGAGTATAAAAATGCAGTTTCAACATATCGACGCGCAGAGAGTAAAGCAGAGAAAAGGGAGATGGAAAAACTCATTTCTGACATAAAATCAGATTTTAGAAGTGAAATATCTTTGAATGACCCCAAAGTAAAAAGGTTTAGGAAGCTTTCAGGTGAGCTATACCTAATGACCAATCAAGGCCAACTTTTTGAAATGAGTAAGAAAGAGAAGTCAGACTGGGGAAAGAAGTTAGAACAACTTACGAAGGAATCGAAAAAGCTAGAATCCGAAATTGAAGAAATTAAATCAAATAAAATCTATGAGAGTGCCTTTGAATGGCGGATTGAGTTTCCTGAGGTACTAAATGATGATGGTGACTTTATTGGATTTGATGTCTTGATTGGCAATCCACCTTATGTGTCACTGTATGGAAATAAAGGTGCAACAACTGACATTAATACAAGACAGTATTTCCAATCGAGATATTCGCACGTAAAAACTCCGAATGACAGGATTAATTTGATGAATTTATTTATCGAGTTGAGCAGCCAGTTGCTATATGAGTCTGGCAGTGCATCGTTAATTGTAAATAAAACTATTGCTGTTCTTCCATCTTATATAAACTTGCGTGAATTTATTTTATCCGAAATTACAATCAATTACTTGGCAATTGATTTTTCACCATTTGAGGCAATAGTTGATTGTTTGATTATGGATTATACCAAGCTTAAACCTCAACAAACCTATGAGATTGAATATTTGACGAAGGATTTTAATAATAAAAATAAAATCGACACGACCCTCTTTGAAAAAAACAGATTGAAAGAATTTGTATATTCTCAAAATAGCGACATACTAAAAAAAATAGATTCTTCTGAATCAAGACTTGGTGACTTATTATTAATCAATAGAGGAGTTAATATTGGAGGTTGTTTCGATAATTTTCTCTCGAAAGAGATGTCATCACCCCAGTATTTTAAGTACTTGACAGGTACAAAAAACATTAAAAAATATAATTATTCATGGAATCTTGATGATGGTTACTGTAAGCTTGATTTGGAACTAGAAGAATCGCTTAGAAAAATTGGAAAGACATTAGTTTTAGGTGACATTACTAGGTTTAGTAAGGAGAAGATATTTATTCCTGAATCTAGTCAAACGATAACTGCAGTCTATTCTGATGAAGATGTTTGCAGCGCTTATGGTATAATGGTTGGTACAATAAAAGACGCGGGTATCTCACTTTTTTTCATTACCGGTCTTTTGAATTCTAGATTAATAAATTTTTATTGTTTAGAAAATTCGATTTTAAGAAAGGGAGATAAGGCTACACCCCACGTGGGCGTAAAAGGCTTAAATTCAATTCCAGTCTTGCGAAATGACAATCTTGAAAAGAAGATAGATGAAATTTCAAAGGTTATTCATCAGAAAAAATTGCAGTTGAGCGATACTACATTGGAAGAAGAGCAAATCAATAAATTGATATATGAGCTTTATGGTTTAACTGATGAAGAAATTCAAATTGTTGAGAATAATTAAAAAATAATTGAAAATGTATATCATCAATAAAGAAAGCAACCGGATAGAGAAGATTGAAACGGCTACATTCAAGCAGTTAGGTTTTAAGGAGAGGGAACATCTTCAAGAATGGATAGCAAACAATCCTTCATGTCTTAATGAGGACTTGCTGGTAATACAAAAGGAGTTTGATGGGTTCAACGATACCTCAGAAAGATTGGATTTACTTGCTCTCGATAAACAAGGTAATCTGGTAATCATTGAAAACAAACTTGACGACACCGGTAGAGATGTCACTTGGCAAGTGCTCAAATACTCTTCATATTGCTCTACGTTGAATGGTACACAAATCATTTCCATCTTCAATCAGTACCTCTCAAAGATTGGAAGCAGTGAAAATGCTGAGACAATCCTTGAAGAGTTTTTAGAGACAGATGACTTCAGAGAGAAACTGAATATCGGTAACTCCCAACGAATTGTGATGATTGCTGGTGAGTTTAGAAAGGAGGTTACTTCAACCGTGTTGTGGTTGCTAAACTACGGGTTACGAGTTCAGTGTTTTAAAGCCACACCGTTCAAATTGGCCGAACAACTTTTCTTAAACCTTGAGCAAATCATTCCAATAAAGGAAGCCGAGGACTTTGTAATCAGCATGGCGAAGAAGTCAAGAGAGGAAGTTGGAATTCAAGAAGAACTTAAGGAACGTCATGTAATTCGTCGCAAGTTTTGGACGACATATTTGAAGGAAATCAATAAGGTGTCATCATTATACCAGAATGTTAGCCCGAGTAAAGACCATTGGATTAGTGCGGGAAGTGGAATAAGTGGTGTTACCTACGCAAGTGTTGTTACCGGTGATTACATTCGAATTGAATTGGCAATCTGGGGGAGAACCCAAGATGAGAACAAAGTCATATTCGATGCCCTTTACTCTAAGAAAGAACAAATAGAAAGTGATTTTGGGAAGGCCCTCGTATGGGAACGAATGGACAACAAGCGAATGAGCAGGATAAAATTTGAAAATCCTGGCGTGAGCATCTTCAATGAAGCAGATTGGAACAAGATGATTGAATTTATGGTGATGTATGTTCCAAAGTTTGAAGCAGCATTCAAAAAACCTATCAGTCAGCTAAGTAGGAAGTGATTTTTTTGAGAATTACTTTGTCCGGTTTTAGATAATGTTCGCTTCTTAATAAAAGTGAACATTTGTAAATCTTTTATAGCGTTGCATATCAACGCTTTACTGTTTTATTTGAAATTTAGCACTGAAAAAATGTTCAAATAAGCGGCAAACTTGCTGGTAATGAATATTTTAGCCCTAATACTATTTCATTATGAAGGGCACAAGAAAAACAACGACATATTCCTTGGATTGGGATATTATCGTGAATTTGGAATCTCGTTTGCTCAGAGATTTTCAAACTGAAAAATCAATTTCTAAAGGGTCAGAGCTTTTAATTATTTCAATCGGTTCACGTCTTGGATTGCGCGTTATCGACAACCTCTCTCTCAAATGGAAGGATTTGATTGATATATCAGTTGGTGAGAGATTCATCCGGATAGAGAAGAAGACAGACCGAGAGAGAATTCTAATCATGAGTTCCAAACTCAAGGAGGTTATTGACGTTGTTTACAATGTACTTCGTCCGAATTTGGACGAATACATCTTCACCTCTCAAAAGGGTAGAGGAAAGAATCCAATGACAACCCAAACGTTCAATCGAAAACTAAAATCGATTCTTTCTACTTACCGGGTTCGATATATAGGAAACTGTTCTTCTCACCTTCTTAGAAAGAGTTGGGTAGTTGGTACGATAAAGAAGGGGTTTGAGAATGGCGACCACTTGAGTTTAGTGAAGGTTTCAAGATTAATTGGCCATTCCAACGTAACCACTACTTTAAGGTATACAAACTTCGAGGTGAGTCAGTCGTTTGGATTATTTGAGTTGGATTAGGGGCTGCCCTCCTCCTTTATACATACCCTCCTCCCTCCTGTATCCCCGGCAGCGTAATAAAAAAACTTGATTGGCAATAGGGGGCTTAGATATGAACAAAAAATATTTCTGGTAAAAACTTGATAGGGGGGTATGGCTTAACTGAATTCTAAAAAGAAAATTTTACCAAATTTTTTTAAAAATCTAAGTCCTCTTCCGGATTGTAGTTTCTTGCTTGTTCAAGTATTGGATGGTACTCTTCCGGTTTTTCTTTCAATTCTTGGAGCATATTTAAAATGAGATTTCGAATGTGTTCTCTTTTTGCTCGAAGTATAATCATGTACTCTCCATTCTCATCGAATTCAAATTCTCTCAGTATGTGATTTGTTTGCTGTTTTTGGAATTCACTTGGTTCGAAATTAAGCTGGTATATCGGCCAGCTCTCAATGTGATACGGCCCAGCATCTTCAAATGCACTGAGAATATATTCACCTATCTCTTTTGGTGTTTTGTCATCAATTTTTTCCATTCGTCCTATGTTTTTCTATTGCTTCACGAATTATTTTACTCTTTGATTTTTCTTCTTTAATTGAAGAGTTTAGTATATACCGAAACTGGTCTTCGGTTATTCTAAGGATGAGTGTTCTCTTGAGTTTCGCCATTCTTTTCAAAATAAATATGACGATATTATAAAAAAGTAATACCGATTTTGTAATGCGTTTTTCTTTTCTTATTATTTATAGAAAAGAACAATTATGGTTACACAAGAACTCATCATTCCAATCGAGATTTTAGAAGATAAGCGACTCGACGCAACAAACAAATTAATTATGGCTCAATTGAAGAGTTTATCAACAGCTCGCAATGGTATCCATATCAGCGATGCACTGCTCGGTGAGATTACCGGTATGGGTGCGTCTGCTGTAAATCGACGAATGTCATTCTTGGAAAATGAAGGATTTATACAGAAGCGCATTGTTACCAAAAATCGAAAAGTAATAGGAAGAATCGTTACCATACTCGATAACCCAACTACGTTGGTTGCGGTTGAGGAGGGTACTATAACGAGGAGAAATACTGCTACCCGGAAGCTTAAACCTAATGAAGTTGTGGAAGCTGTAATTAAAAATGAGAAGGAGAAAATTCAAACTAGTACTTACGAGGGTAAGAGTATATCTAGTACTAGTATTAATAATAATTTATTAAATAATACTAGCATACCAGATATAAAGAAAGATACTATTGCACCGGTAAGTACTCCTTCACATGGCGGTATGAGCCGGTATGAATATCAAAAGATTCTCATTGGTAACGCGCTCGTTGAGCTTGTGGATAAATCTTCCTTGGGGGAAAGGATTCAATATTATGTTTCAGCCGAAGGATTGAAAAACCTCAAGATGGTGGTCAACGAGGATGAATACAATATCCTTCGACCTTTAATCATGGACATTTTGGTAAATGAAAAGGGTTTGAGGGAAAAAATATGAAATCAAAGTACAATAAATCAAATAGTTAGAAAATATTTTCAAAATTGTGACAAAAATATTTGGTAATGTGAAGTTTCCTTTCAATCTTTGCCATGTCAATTCAAAACAATGAGCGCATCTATCATCACATTAGGAACAGTCGTCAAGGCGTTCTTCCTTTTTCTTGGGTTACCCAAGAACTTTGGGAATGGGCCCTTTGAAGAGTGGCTTGCCAAGGATGGATTCGACCGTAGTGTATTGAATGATGTACGCAAACAACCTTTATTAAAGGAGCTTGAGAAGTTAAAAGAGAGGTTTCGATTCGATTTGCTGGATTCAAGTAGAATGGTTGACGACAAGGGTAACCACATTACTCCTCTAAAGACAACCGAGTTGATTTCGGCAGCAATGATTCGAATTGAGAAACTTCGGTTGGTCATAAACCATGAAATCTCAATTGTAAAGAATCTTCACAAACCAACCGGTGTGAATTACATCGTGGCAAGAACCTATTGGATAGATTCTCGCGGGAAGAAGTTTAGGAAGTTCGCCAAGAACCTTGGAGCGGAAGAGAAAGTAATGGTCAAGGGTAAAGTGACCAAAGAGAGAATGAAACAAATAGAATTAGAAATAGATACAATGATGCTCAACCAATACCGGATGGAGTACAGTTAATTCCAAGTGCTGCTCCGCAGCGGACATACAGCTACGATAAACTTTAAAATCCACAAAAATGGAACGTATCTGTATTATGGACATCCAAGTCCACCCGAAGGTTGGCAACACTGAAATTGCCGAGAAATCATTGAACCGAATGACCTACCTCATGGAGGTGTTCGGACAATTCCAACCCATTTCAATTGTTGAAGAAGGAGGTCAACGTTTTGTAGTTGATGGTGTTATTCGTTTGGCAGCATCCAAGAAATTAGGTTGGGGTGAAATTTCCATCAAGAAAGTAGATTGGCAAGAGGATGAAATTCTAACCAATCGTTTGATTTCCAATGTTGCGAGCAAACGGAAGCATTGGCAGCTAGCGCAAGAAGCAAGCGCCTTCATCAACAATTCAATTGGCAAATCCCAGGGGAAGAAGAGGGACATTAGTGAAATCGCTCATCTTCTTGAGGAAACCAATGAAAAGAAACTCAAAGAACTTGCTGGTGACATCAACAAGTTAACCTGTGAAGTTTTAGGTCTTCCTTTCGGTAAAAACACCCTGTGCAATCTTTTAAAGGTTTATCAAGTTCACCAGAACCCAACGAAGGAGCTTAGCAAGATGAAGTTGTTTGAATTGATGGATGAGGGTGACCTATCTATCAATCGAGCTTTTGAACTCTGCAAAAATTATCTCAAAGGACTTGAAGAACAGGGCGAATCAGCCGTTAAAGATGTTGTTCAGTACTCAAAGAAATCAATTACAAATGACCCAAATCACATGGTGTTTACACATACCAATGAAGATTTGTCATTCCTTGAAGATGGTAAAGTGAACACAATCATTTGTTCACCGCCATACGCGAGAGGTCAAGCAGATTACAAAAATGCCAAAGGAAATCTCAAAGGAGCAGTAATTCATGGTGAAGAATTAAGTCTTGAGGAGTACATCAAGAAAGAGGTAGAGGTTTACCGTGGAGTTAGAAAGAAACTCGCCGAAGATGGTAGTCTATTCATCGTTATCGGAGAGTCATTCAAAGATGGATGTGACGGAGTGAGAGAACATTTGGTAGTGGCTATGATTAAAGATGGGTGGCATTATGCATCCAGTATGAATTGGGTAAAGGCAGCTCAAAAACCACAACCATTAAGAGGAAGGCTACAACCAGCAGGTGAAGTCATTTTGCATTTTACTAAAACACCCAAGTTTGCATTCCGAGAATTAAAGAAGTGGACAGGGGAGGAATTTTCCTTGGCAAGAACATCTGGTGATGGGTTCAAGGACGGAATCAAAAGACCTGGTCACTATGTCAAATGGCCGGTGGAGAGATTTAGGACATTCATCGAAGAGCAGAACTTTGTTGGATTTCTCAAAGAAAATGGATTTAATGCAGGAGAAGTGAGTGAGTTTGGAAAACCGAATCATCCTTGTCCTTTCCCGGTAAATCTTGCTCTATTCCTCACACTGCTCACAACTAAGATTGGCGATACGGTCGCTGATGTTTGGGGAGGTACGGGAACAGTGTCGTATGCAGCCAAACTACTTCATCGAAAATCAATTTCTATTGATGTTGACAAGGTTGCCAATCAATATGCGGTTAACAGATTGTCCAAATGTGACCATCACGTTTTCTCAGAAAATGAATTGAACGAGGTTGAGGGGTACTTTACTCCGTTATACCAGAAAGACCTTTCTATGGCGGCATAACTTGTCGTAACGTCCGTTCTGGGTCGATTTTTCACCTTGGGAGGGAGCAATCCCTCCCGGGGTAGAGAAATCCCGAAAAAACGAAGAAAAAAGGGGTCTGGAGCAATACAGATGAAACCCTCCTCATCTTCAATCTCACACATAGCTAAGATATTATTAACCAAGTGGATTTCCACTTAAAAATTTAGCTATGGTAACAACTGAAGAAATTGAAAAAGTTCTAAAGAGTGACGGAGTTCACTTTAAAGAACAAGAATTAAATCTCATTCGAGATTTAATGGTCGAATTAGCTCGTATCGAATACGAGTTTTATCAAGAACAAAAAAGTCAAGGTTTATGCGTTGAAAATGGAAAACTGGACATTAGCAACATTAACAATTTAAAACAAGCATCATGAAAAAAGTAATTGGGTACCGCAGGGTCTCGACGGACGAACAAGCTGAAAAGGGATTTTCACTACAACATCAAGAAGATGTTCTTCGTGCATATTGCCAAGCACAAAAGTTGGAATTGATTGACATCTATACAGATGATTATTCTGGTAAAGATTTCGAACGTCCAGCATGGAAGCAATTGAAGGAGTATTGTAAAAAGAACAAAAGAGATGTCGACATTATTTTAACTACAAAATGGGACAGGTGGAGCCGTAATGTTCATGCGGCTTATTCCGAGCTCGGTGAACTTCAGAAAATGGGAATTGAGGTTCACACTGTTGAGCAACAGTTGGATTTGACAAATCCTGACAACAAGGTCTTACTTTCAATTTACCTCACCATACCAGAGGTTGAGAACATGAAGAACTCGATTAGAACTACAGAAGCATCCCGCAAGGCCAGACTGCTAGGTTGTTGGACAGGGGGTGCGCCAGTGGGCTATGTGAATTCAAGGACGGAAGTTGACAAACGTTCAACTTTATCACCAGGAGAGAAAGCACCTATAGTTATTGAAGCTTTCAAGAAGATGGCATCTGGTATGTATGCTGCCGACGAAGTTCGGAGGTGGATGAATTCTCAAGGAGTTAAAATTTCAAAGAATCAATTTCTGAATGTCATTCGAAACATCGCTTACACTGGCCGTATACCAGTTAAAGCTTACAAGAAAGAACCTGAAACAATTGCCATCGGTCTTCATCCTCCTCTGATTTCGGACGAAGTTTTTGCCGCCGCTAATGAGGTACTGAATGGACGAAGAAAGAAAATGAAGTTCAAGCTTGACAAAAGCGAGCTTTACCCCCTCAAGGGGGTTCTTCGATGTGAGAAACACAATCTCGCATTATCTGCGGCACCAAGTAAGGGTAGGTATGGAGTTTACCACTACTATGTCTGTACTGTAAAGAATGACCGGTGTAAACGGTATCGAATTGAATGGGTTCATGATTTAGTAGAACGCGAGTTGTCAAAGATTCAGTTCTCTGCAGGGGTAGTCGCCTTGTACCGAACAACACTTTCTCGACTTTTTGTATTGGAAGGTCAGGAGAGGAAGGCTAGAGAGAGTCAGCTAAAAAAGCAAATTGAAAAACTCAAAGAACAAAAAAGCGCACTTCAAACTCACTTCATGGAGGAGAAGATTACCGTTGAAGAGTACAGAGAGTTAAAACTGGCACATGATGACAAGTTGTTTCAAGTACAGTTACGACTCGAGGAATTAACTGAGAAGATTGACCCTATTACCGAGTATCTAAGAAGCTATGTTCCAATGTTGGAGAACCTATTGGATTTCTATCGTTCAAGTGATGGTAAGACCAAAAAACGGATACTTAGCTGCATCTTTTCTGAAAAAATTCATTTTGACGAAAACAGAGATGCAGCTATTTCTTACAGTACACCCATTTCAGTTTTACTCAATGCCAGTAAGGTTTTGGGGAGATTGAAAAAAGAAAAGGAGGTCAAAAATGACCTCCTGTCCACTTTGGCTCCCTGAGCTGGACTCGAACCAGCGACCTATTGATTAACAGTCAATTGCTCTAACCAGCTGAGCTATCAAGGAGTTTATATCTTAACAAGGTTGTCATTTGCATGCATGGCCTCGTTTCAATCGGAATGCAAAAATAGTATGAAACCCGTTTCGTTTCAATACCTTTGCTGAAATTTTTTAAAATATTTTTATGAGCCTCCTTGTTATCGGATCAGTTGCGTTTGACGCCATCGACACTC
>Ga0164292_10003946_pt1 | contig 12101 bp, 11 predicted proteins | sample GEODES117metaG_FD_111486 | JGI IMG/M metagenome (GOLD analysis project Ga0164292, IMG submission 111486) | Eutrophic lake water microbial communities from Lake Mendota, Wisconsin, USA - GEODES117 metaG | ecosystem: Environmental > Aquatic > Freshwater > Lake | place: USA: Lake Mendota... | reverse complement strand
TGAAACAATTGCGTAAAATTGGTGCTTCGTGCGACTGGGATAGAACCCGATTCACGATGGAAGATAGCCTTTATGATGCCGTAATCGACGTCTTCGTGGATTTACACCAAAAAGGTGATATTTACAGAGGTTACCGAATGGTAAACTGGGATCCCCAAGCCAAAACAACGGTTTCTGACGAAGAGGTTATCACCAAAGAAATGCCTTCAAAATTGGTGCACATCAAATATAACTTTGTCGAAATATCACCTCGAGCGGAGTCGAGAGGCATTATTATCGCAACCACACGTCCAGAAACCATTATGGCAGACTCAGCCATTTGTGTGCATCCTGATGATGAAAGATATAAAAACCTAATAGGCAAAAAAGTTAGAATTCCGTTAATCGACAGAGAAATCAGCATCATTGCCGACGAATATGTGGAGATGGAATTTGGAACGGGCTGTTTGAAAGTAACTCCTGCCCATGACCAAAACGACTTTGCTCTTGGCGAAAAACACAAGTTGGAAGTAATTGACATCCTTACTGATGACGGAAAACTTAATGAAAAAGCACAGATTTTAGTTGGTGAAGATAGATTTATTGCCCGTAAAAAAATCATTAAAATGCTGGAGGAATCTGGCAATTTGGTGAAAGTAGAAGAATATAAATCAAACGTAGGCACTTCTGAAAGAACCGGAGCCGTTATTGAGCCAAAAATCTCTTTACAGTGGTTTTTGAAAATGGAGCGTTTGAGTAAGCCAGCTCACGAAAACGTGATGAATGACACTATTCAGCTCATTCCGCCAAAATTCAAGAATACATACAACCACTGGATGGAAAACGTTCGCGACTGGTGCATCAGCCGTCAATTGTGGTGGGGACATCGTATTCCGGCCTACTATTTGGCCGATGGTACTTGTATCGTTGCCAAATCAATAGAAGCTGCTGTTGAAATAGCCAATACCCAACAAGGCAAAAATGTTACCTCCGCTGACTTTACCCAAGACGAAGACGTGTTGGACACTTGGTTTAGCTCTTGGTTGTGGCCAATTTCGGTTTTTGATGGTTTTAAAAATCCTGAAAACGAAGATATCAACTATTATTACCCAACCAACGACTTAGTAACTGCACCCGAAATTTTATTTTTCTGGGTGGCAAGAATGGTTATTGCTGGATACGAATACAAAGGCACATTTCCGTTCAAAAACGTTTACTTAACCGGGATCGTAAGAGATAAACAAGGTCGAAAAATGTCAAAATCTTTGGGTAATTCGCCAGACCCTTTGGATTTGATTGATAAATTTGGAGCCGATGGAGTGCGTACAGGAATGCTTTTCAGTTCGCCAGCAGGCAACGACCTCCCTTACGACGAAAAACTGGTAGAACAAGGCCGAAATTTCTCCAACAAAATGTGGAATGCATTCAGATTGGTGAAAGGTTGGAACGTGGCTTCTCCCTTCGGCTCCGCTCAGGGAACACCGCTTGAAAGTCAAGGAAATAAAGTCGCAGTTGACTGGTTTAGAGCAAAACTCAACGCCGCCATCGCCGAGGCACTCGACCACTACGACAAATTCCGTATGTCAGATGCCCTTTTGGTGACTTACAACTTAATATGGAACGACTTCTGCTCGCAATATCTCGAAATGATAAAGCCGGCTTATGTGGACGGCCAAAGCTTGCCAATAGAACAAGAAACATACGATGCTACTCTCGAATTCTTCGAGGAATTGATGCGTTTGGTGCATCCGTGGACACCGTTTATTTCAGAAGAAATCTGGCAAAATATTCAACAAAGAACCGAGAATGACTCCATTTGTATTCAAGAATTCCCGAAAGGTGGGGAAGTAGATAGCAAAATATTGGCCGATTTCGAAATCTTGTTTGAGTTGGTTTCGTGGGTAAGAAATACCCGACAGTCGAAGCAAATGTCGCCAAAAGAAGCCTTGCCATTGAGCATCAATACCCAAGACGCCGGTAAATATACTCATTTGGTAGATTTGATGAAAAAAATGGCCAACCTATCAGAAATCACTTTTGTGAGTACTTCTGTAAAAGGTATGAGTTTGGTGATAAAAGGTGATGAATTTGGCATTGATTTGGGCGAAAACTTGGATGTAGCTGCCGAAATTGAAAATCTTAAAAAAGAGCTGGAATACACCCAAGGCTTCAAAAAATCAGTAGAAGCAAAACTCGCTAACGAGCGATTTGTAGCCAACGCAGCACCTGACTTGGTTCAAAGAGAAAGAGATAAACTCGTTGATGCAGATGCTAAGATTAAAGCAATTGAGGAGGCTTTGGTAAAATTGGGATGATGTTTTTTATGATATGACAAAATTTAATCTTAAAATATTATACATTTGATATTTAATGAATTAAAATGATATTTCTTCGAAATAATTGTTCATAATATCGAAAAAGGGAATAAAATGTCACCAATAGTTCAACAAATTGCCGCTGAATTTAAAGCTGAACTACAAAAGCTTTATGGTGAGGAATTGTCTGCCTTGGTTTTATTTGGTTCCCATGCTAAAGGAGACTTCAAGGAAGAATCTGATATTGATTTTGCGGTAGTTTTGAAAAATCCTAATACAAGAGGTTCTGCAGAAATATTTAAAATTTCTTCAGTTAGTTCTGAATTAGGCTTAAAATATAGTGAGCTTATATCCGTATTTCCTATTTCTAAAAAGAGATTTAAATCGTCGAAATTGCCAGTATTTCAAGAAATTCGAAAAGAAGGAATTCAAATATGACGCATTACCCAGAATCGCAGAAGGCCCTTGAATACGCCGAATTTACTTTAGAAAATTCAGAATATAATTTACTTGGAGGTTTTACCTTAGGTACAATCAACCGAGCTTTCTATTCTATGTTTTATTGCATGAATGCACTACTTTTTACTCAAAATGTGCATGCCAAAAGCCAAAAATGAACTCTTGTAAAGTATGAAGAATTATTTGTTAAGAGCGGAATTATGCCAAAAAAAACATCAAATTGGGAAAGAGATGCATTTAACCTAAGGCAGGAGGCAGACTATGATTTCGAGGCAATAATCACAGAAGAGGAAGCACAAATTCTTGTCGAGAATGCTAAAGAATTTTATTTGATAACAAAAGAATATTTGGCAAAATTGACTTGAAATATTGATTTTAAGGAAGGCAAATATTTCGATGAAATTGATTTTTCAACTCCAAAAAATCTAAATTGCCATTAATTAAAAACACACTTAGAGCAATAGAAGAGTCATTACAAATATTGGCCTGAAACTTTGATTAATTGAAGTTTAAAACATAAATATTTTTTGCGTTACTGTGAAGAAGCCGAGAATTCTTTTGGTTACCTTTCAAAAAATCAGATAAAACCCTTAGACTATTTTAATGCGAAAGAAATCTCGAAATCGCAATAGATTACTTTTTTCTTCTCCAGAAAACGCTTAGCTTTGAATATGGAAGTACTTTGGCTTTCATACCTAAACTTCGGATAGAAAAAATGTCATCAATAAATAATGAAGGCCTTCGCAGAGAAATTGGGGTAGTTGGTTTGGCCGCCAATACGCTCAACCGTACCATCGGTGCAGGAATTTTCGTATTACCTGCCTTTGTGGCTAGTTTTCTGGGCGAAACCAGTATTTTAGCATACCTATTTTGCGGCTTCTTAATGATGCTCATCATGCTCTGTTTTTCAGAAATTGGCAGTAAAATAACAGCTACCGGAGGAGCCTATGCCTATATCCATGCCGCTTTTGGGCCCTATGCCGGTTTTTTGGCCAATACCATGTTTTGGTTTGTAGGAATCTTAGCTGACGCTGCCATAGCCAACGCCATGGCCGATATGCTGAGTATTTATTTACCTCTTTTATCTGAAATATTTTTCAGAGCCATCTTCTTTTTGTTAGTTTTTGGCTCTTTTACTTTTGTCAATATTTTAGGAGTAAAACATGGCGATAATATGGTAAAAATCAACACCCTTATCAAGTTAGTACCACTGACTATTCTTATTATCGCAGGTTTTATGGGCACTTCAATCGACAATTTACAGTGGCATTCACTCCCTACAATCTCAAAATTGGGCGAGGCCTCAATATTACTATTTTTTGCATTTGCAGGAGGCGAGGCCTCATTAAACGTGAGCGGCGAGCTTAAAAATCCGCAAAAAGTTGTTCCATTGGGCATTCTTTCGGGCATGGGTGCTGTGGTCTTGTTTTATGTTTTAATACAGACAGTTTCTCAGGGTGTACTTGGAGCAGATTTGGTTAAATTTAAAGAGGCACCATTAGCAGCCGTGGCCAACAAAGTGATTGGCTCTTTCGGCTCAACTTTGATGATTGCCGGTGCAGTTTTCTCTATGTTTGCTGCTTTAAGTGGTTCGGTTTTATCTTATCCTAGGGTGATTTTTGCAGGAGCAAACAAAGGCTGGATGCCAAAAATAATGGCCAAAGTTCACCCCAAATTTGCAACCCCTTATGTTGCCATTATTACTTATTCCGTCTTAGATTTGGTCTTTTCCCTTTCTGGTGGCTTCAAGCAATTAGCTATCATAGCTAGTGCCTCGCTTCTTGTGGTATATTTCGGTGTCGTGGCAGCAACAATCAAACTCCGATTGAAGGAAACCGACAAGTCAAAAGGCTTTAGATTACCTTTCGGAGTGGCTATTCCCGTCTTGGCAGCTATTTCCATTATTTGGTTTTTATCAAATTTGGCCATGAAAGAAATCACCAGCTTAGTCGTTTTTCTTGGGGTTTTATCTGTACTTTATATCCTAATTGAATTTTATAATAAAAGAAATAACAATACCCTTTGAACCATGTTGATAAGTATATTTGCTTGTTTCAAAGACAAAATCAACGTAGATGAGGCCTATCTTTTTAATCATAATTTCATTCTTTTTTTCATGCGAGACCTCCTCGCAAGAAATAGACAATCAAAAAAATATCATGACAAACGGCTTGTCTTATTTAGCATTGGGCGATAGCTACACCATTGGCGAAAGTGTCACTGAAGACCAAAGATGGCCCGTGCAATTGGCCAAAAGTTTAACTTCAAATGGTGTCGCGGTTTCGCCTCCGCAAATAATCGCCAAAACAGGCTGGACCACCGATGAGCTAAAAGCTAAAATTATTTCAGAAAACATTACCAAAAAGTATGACTTGGTTTCTTTATTGATTGGTGTAAATAACCAATATAGAGGCCGAAGTGTAGAGGAGTTTAGAAAGGAATATGTTGATTTGCTGAATACTGCGATTCAATTTTCTGGAAATCAACCTCAGCATGTTTTTATTGTTTCCATACCCGACTGGGGCGTTACGCCTTTTGGAAGAAATAGTCCTAAAAAGTCGATATCCGAACAAATAGACTTATTCAATGCCATAAAAAAGGAAGAAACTGAGAAAAGGGGAATTCTGTTTTTTGACATCACTCCTATTTCCCGCCGAGCCATCACAGACCCCTCGCTCATTGCAGAAGATGGCTTGCATCCATCAGGAAAAATGTATCAGCTTTGGACAGAGAAAATAATACCCGAACTCTTGAAGAAATTAAAGCCATGAACCAAGACGAATTAAAACAAATAGCCTTAGAGCTTGACAAAAAGGACAAACTGGCATACTTTAGAAATCAATTCGAAATTGGAGAAGAAATATATTTAGACGGCAACTCTCTCGGAAGATTACCAAAAAAAACCATTGGCCTTATCTCAGACCTGACTCTAAACCAATGGGGGAAGCGACTAATCAGAAGTTGGAATGAACATTGGATGGAGCTACCCAACAAAGTTGCTGCTAAAATTGCCCAGGTGGTTGGAGCCCAACCCGATGAAATATTCGTGGGTGATAGCACTTCTATTAATTTTTACAAATTGGCTTTTGCGGCACTTAAAACCCAAGAATCAAAAACCAGAATCATTACCGATTCGCTCAATTTTCCAACGGATATTTATGTTTTGCAAGGATTGATTGAACAACAATTTAAAAATCATTCGCTCACTATAATTGAGAGCAAGGACGAAAAAAAAATTACAGACGAAGAAATAGAAAATGCCTTAGATCACAACACGGCTTTATTAACGCTATCTCATGTGGTTTTCAAAAGTGCCTACATGTATGATATGCACAAAATTAACCACTTGGCTCATCAAAAGGGCTCGCTAGTACTATGGGATTTGAGTCATTCTGCGGGTGCTGTAGAGATCAACCTCAATGAATCGGGTGCAGACTTGGCCGTAGGTTGTACCTACAAATATCTCAACGGAGGCCCAGGAGCACCAGCATTTTTATATGTCCGGAAAGACCTCCAAGCCAAACTGATGAACCCCATCTGGGGATGGTTTAGTCACCAAAAACCCTTCGATTTTACGCTTAATTACGAAGCCAAAGCAGATATTCAGCGATTTGCGGCAGGAACACCTTCTGTACTTTCATTGGCAGCCATAGCGTCGGGCATAGATATAACCCTCGAAGCTGGCATGAAAAATTTAAGAGAGAAAAGTGTTGCTCAGACGAACTATTTGATAGAATTGGTCGAAAATCTGCTGACTCCTTTTGGATTTACCATTGCTTCACCCACAAATTCCAAAGAACGAGGCTCACATGTTTCCATTCAACACCCAGAAGGATACAGAATAAATCGAGCCATGATAGAACCGATAGCGGGTACACCAGTTATTATACCCGACTTCAGACCACCAAACAACATCCGCTTGGGCATAGCACCACTTTATAATACCTTCGAAGAAATTTTTCAGACTATTATACGAATCAAGACTATCGTCGACACTAGGGAGTTTGAACGATTTGGAGAGGAGAGGTTGGAGGTGGTTTGAGTGGGCGGGATGGTATACTTTGAAAATAACTTACAAAATATACCTGCCTCCACAACCAATAGATGACTAAAGAGAAAACCTTTTTATCAAATCAGAACTGAAATTTCGCGTTAGTCTGGTGCTTTTTGCTATTAAAAATGGATGGGAAAATAATCAGAACTATCTTATCCACAATCTCGACAAACTAAAACGCCGCAAAGCAAAAACACCTCAACTTGTTTCTCAATACAGTCTAATGCATTAAATACTTGGAAGTTTACTTTCCCGCATAAGCCAAAACCTTCTCCCAAACTCTAAAAATATTGCCTGAGCAAATTTTTTCAATGTCTGATTCTTTATAGCCACGCCTAAGTAGTTCTGCTATAAGATTGGGATAATCGCTCACGTCTTTCAGGCCAGTTGGTAAGCTATTGCCCACACCGTCAAAATCAGAGCCTATCCCTACGTGGTCTATCCCTGCTAGTTTCACTACGTTATCGATGTGGTCGGCCACTTTTTTAACGTCGGCAAAGGCGAGCGGATGTTTCGCAAAAAACTCGTCTGTGATGGGTTCGGCCGCTTCGTCACGGGCATTTAGGCCTTTTTTGTCAAGTATGCTCTTGATTTCAGCTTGTAAACTTTTCCTGTATTCTGTCACTTCGCTTGAAAGGAAAGTTGAGCCGAAATTAATCATAATTACACCTCCATTTTTGCCTAGTTTCATTATCATGTCGTCTGACATATTCCGCTGAAAATCAGGCGTAAATTTTCTTGACGACGAATGAGAAGCGATTACCGGAACAGGTGACATCTCTACCACCTGATAAAAAGTATCGTCAGAAACATGAGAAATATCCACCAAGACACCCTCTTTGACCATGGCTTTTACCACTTCTTTGCCAAACGGACTCAAGCCCTTCCAAGTGCGGGTGGTGTCATAACTTGAATCGCAAATTCTATTGTCTTTACCGTGGCTTAGGGTAATATAACTGATGCCTTTGGCTCTGTATTTGGCCACATCGGCCACTTCGCCTATCGGAGAGCCGTTCTCCATGCCCATAGGCAAGGCTATTTTGCCTTTTTTGAATATTTCACGTATTTCTGCTGGTGTTTTGGCTACTTCAAAATATTCACTTTTCTCGGAGGCTATGTAGTTGACCATTGTTATGAGCGAATCCGCCAATTTTTGAGCCCCTTGCGTATCATAGGTGGCCGGAATGTAAATCGACATAAACGGTACAGACAAGCCACCTTTTTTGGCTCTTTTATAGTCAAAATCGCCCTCTTTGGTTTCTACTGGTATGCCAGTAAACTCCTTTTGCATCTGAAAATTCTTAACTTTCAGTCTATAAGGTAAATCCACATGACCATCCACCATAATATATTTATGTGCCAGCTCAACCGCTTTTTTCTGATAATCAATTTCGGGAGTTTTGTTTACTTTACAAGCAAAAATGGCCAGTGATAAGCCAATCAAATAGAATTTTTTCATGATGAAGATAGGGTATTATACAACAATATAATTGGCTTGCTCTAAACCACCAAATCTTCAAGAAAATATTAGCAGAAATTATAAAAATTTAGAGGGATTTTATAAAAAAGCTTACAATTGGTTCAGGACTATGGGTGTAGTTTCTACGGTGTTGCTTCTGTTTCCTGCTCGGTCTTTTATGTATATTTCAAACTTCACAGTGTCTCTTTTTACAGGCCAAAAAGCCGTTTCTATTTCTATTCTATAGCTCAGTTTACCTTCTATTGGGCCAGTTTTATCATCTGTTTTAAGTCTTGGATAAAACCCCGACAGCGTTTCGAAAGTATTGAATTGGGCGAATACACCCTTGGTTTTTCTGAAAGACTTCACCACATAGTTATAGTCTGTTTGCGGTACTTTACTGCCTATCTCTTCGGCATTAAATCCCAAGTCACCATCACCGTCCTGAAACTTCACAGAAACGATGATAGAATCTTTTTTGGCACCCGTGAACTGATCCAGCCGTATATCTTTCGTGATAGAATCAAATTCTATGCTGGGTGTCAAAGAAAAATCAGGCTCTTTGTAGCATGAAATCAAAGAGAAAATACCCACACACAAAAATATTAAACCTTTAAAATGCTGCTTACTCATGTGAGAAAACTTATTTTTGTAAAATAATTAAAACAAAGGACATTTAAACAAAAATGACCATCAGAGACGAACTCAAGGCTGCTTTGGTACAGCTCGACCCAAATCCATATTCATTCGAAAAGCTTGCTCTGGAGGTTTTTAGGTTTCAGTTTGCCCAAAATCCAGTTTACCACAGCTACGTCAAGTTTTTGTATAAAGATATAAAAAAAATTGACCGCCTCGAAAAAATTCCTTTTTTACCCATTGAATTTTTCAAAAACCACCAAGTGATTTCGGGAAACATAGAACCTCAAATGGCCTTTGAAAGTAGCGGAACCACTTCGGCAAACACCAGCAGGCATTTTGTAGGTGACTTGCCGTTTTATGAACTCATGAGCCGCAATACTTTTGAGGCATTTTATGGCCCACTCACCGACTACCACGTTTTTGCTCTACTTCCCTCCTATCTCGAACGAAATAACTCTTCGTTGGTGTATATGGTTCAAAATTTTATTTTTCATTCTTTCAGTCAGTTTGGCGGTTTTTATCTCGATAACCTCCACGAAATGATAGAAAACATGACCGAAGCAGCCAAAGACGGAAGAAAAGTCCTGCTAGTAGGCGTAACTTTTGGTCTGCTAGATTTGGCAGAAAATGCGGTTTTTGTGGAAAAAATAAAAGCCCTATCCGATAAAATCATCTTCATGGAAACAGGCGGCATGAAAGGCCGAAGAAAAGAAATGGTAAGGGAAGAGCTGCATTCTATACTTACAACAGCCTTTGGCGTAAAAAACATACATTCAGAATATGGCATGACTGAGCTGCTTTCACAGGGCTATTCTAAAGGCGAAGGTGTTTTCTATTTGCCCAAAACCATGAAAATTCTTTTGAGAGAAATCAACGACCCGTTTACCTATTTACCAAGTTTTGCCCTAGGCGAGCCCGACCAAGACGTAAAATATAGAGGCAGAACGGGCGGAATAAATGTCATAGATTTGGCCAATATAGATAGCTGCTCGTTTATAGAAACCAAAGACCTCGGAAGCTTCACACCTGACTATGAAGGCTTTAAGGTTATGGGTAGATTTGACAACTCTGACATCCGTGGGTGTAACTTGATGCTGAGTTAAAAAATATCAAAACCTACCAATTTATCCCAAATAATACAAAAGAAGTTAAACAGTGCATGGTTTAGAAATCCATACCAAACTCCGTATTTAATTCTGATGTAGCCCAAAACCAAACCACCCCATATTTGCGGCAAAACAATAAAAGGTGCAAACAAGAGATGAGAGTGATTGTACTCGTAGTTTAGAAAATGTAACATTCCAAACACAAAAGAAGATAAGTAAAAAATAATTCCAAAATACTTCCTTGCCTTAAAAAATTTTAGCGGATACCTAAAAATAAACTCTTCAAACAGCGGAGCTATTAAGCAGGCAGTAAAATAAAGGCTAAAATCACTTAGGTTTTGAATGCTCTCTTTTTCAACCAATTTGTCGTACCATTTGAAATACTCCCCAAATTCTATTAGGTACCAGAGAATAACAGCATCAATTAAAAATTCAAAAGGGAGAAGGAAAATTAAAGTTTCTTTAAGTTTGTCCTTTTTCGACAAATACTGAAAATCATTTTTAGATGGATTCCTCAGGAATATAAAAAGATTATTGACTTGGATTATAAACTTTTGCAAGGTTAGTGCGGGTTTCAATAAAATTAAAACTAAACGTTTTTTCTCTTTTTTTACCTTTTGTCCAAAAAAAAACCCGAAATCAAACCTTTATTCTAAAAATTGAGTTTATCATTTATATAAAAAACAAAAATTATGACATTGAAAATAGGCGACGTAGCTCCAGATTTTACTTTGATTTCAACAGAAAAAACTCCTGTAAGTCTTTCAGACTATAAAGGCAAAAAAGTGGTTGTTTTGTTCTTCCCAATGGCTTTCACTGGTGTTTGTACCACAGAATTGTGTTCATTGCGTGACGACATAGCCACCTACAGTTCATTGAATGCTGAAATATTGGCCATTTCGGTTGACTCTCCATTTACTTTAGGAAAATTCAAAGAAGACCAAAACCTACCTTTCCCTTTGCTTTCTGACTTCAACAAAACCGCTAGCACCGCTTATAGCTCTATTTACGAAGAGTTCGTATTGGGCTTGAAAGGCGTTTCTAAAAGATCGGCTTTTGTGGTAAACACAGACGGTACATTGGCTTATGCTGAGGTATTGGAAAGTGCGGGCGACTTGCCAAATTTTGATAATGTAAAAGCTGCATTGGCTTAATAAACGATACCCTAAGCTGTCTTGTTCGGTAAGTAATATCCGAGCAAGACAGCTTTTTTTTTCACAAATTATGAATAGAATATTTTTTTTAGGGGTAATAATACTGATTTTTTTTGCTATTGATTACTACTTTTTCCAAGCCGTGAAAGTCAGCATAAGAGGCCTGAGTGAGTCTGCAAGAAGATGGATAAAAATCATTTATTGGAGCATTCCTGCCCTATCCCTTTTGATTTCTTTTTTGGTTATTGTTTTGTATCCCGAATACATGAGTGCCAAAGTCAGAAATTTGATGATGGCCACGATTTTTATTATTTACATATCTAAAATAATGGGAGCCACCTTTCTACTAATTGGAGATATTGTAAATATGTTTAACAATATTGGCCTAAAACTAAAAGGAAAAATAAAACCTGGAAACTCAATCACCCGGGGCGAGTTTTTGGCCAAAGGTGCCTTGGCAGTAGGCGGTGCACATTTGGGAATTATGGCCTACGGCATCATTTCTGGAGCTCATGATTACCGTGTAAAAAAAGTGCCTTTATACTTAAAAAACCTTCCCAAACCTTTCGAAGGAATGACGATTGCTCAACTTTCAGACATACACACCGGCAGCTTTTATAACAAAACCGCTGTGCAAGGCGGAGTAGACATGCTTTTGGCTCAAAAACCTGATATGGTATTTTTTACCGGCGATTTGGTAAACAATGAGGCCAAAGAATTGAACGAATATTTCGATGTTTTCAAAAAAGTAAAAGCTCCTTTGGGTGTTTATTCTACGCTTGGAAACCACGACTACGGCGATTACATTCAGTGGGATAGTGAAGAAAAAAAGGCCAAAAATCTTGAAACACTTATAGCTGGCCACCGTGAAATGGGCTGGGATATACTTTTAGACGAGAACCGAAGCATAAAACTGGGTGGTGAACAGCTGGGAAT
>Ga0164292_10003945_pt1 | contig 12101 bp, 8 predicted proteins | sample GEODES117metaG_FD_111486 | JGI IMG/M metagenome (GOLD analysis project Ga0164292, IMG submission 111486) | Eutrophic lake water microbial communities from Lake Mendota, Wisconsin, USA - GEODES117 metaG | ecosystem: Environmental > Aquatic > Freshwater > Lake | place: USA: Lake Mendota, Wisconsin... | reverse complement strand
TTATATATTTTGTTTTTTTTTTATTTTTTTTTTATTTTTCTATCTTAATTTTTATTTTTTTTTTTTTTTTTTTTTTTGATATATGTTTTGATTATGTAATATAGTCAGGACATAAGGTAACTGTATCTGTCATTATAAGTTAGAATACATCAAGAAATAATATTTAATTAGTTTCAATTTTATAATTAAATATTATATGCCTACTCATAAAAGTAATGATTGTCTATAAATAATCGGCGTTTGAAATGATAAAAGGTGTAATATTGATTATGGATTGTATCCATCGCTGGCACCATAGAAGAACCATCTCAAAGATAAATAGTTGTTATTTTTAATATTGAGACCATTAGACCCGCTCATATAAGTGTTAGGACCCTTTGCAGATAATCTAGCAATTTCAGCAGTTCCTAGCGCATAATTGTAATACCACAAATTAGAAATATAACCAGAGAAACCACCATTAGGAGCAACATATACATCACCGTAATTTTGTTTGGGAACACCGTGTAAATTGTGACTTTTAATAATAGTACCGTTAATATAAACATCAAGTGTATTATTTTGACATCTAATAATAACATTAACCCATTTATTAATAGGAATATCGTCTACAGTGATTTCCTCGTTAATAACATTAAAAGTGTTCATCATAATAACTAACTGGTTAGTGTTGGGGGCAATATAGAGACCAGGAGCATTGTTAGGGAAATTTAATCCTTGAGAGTCTTGAGATTGTGCATTAGGATTTTTGGCATAATCGTTACCTTTATAGAATACACATCTGTAGCTACCGGAATTATATGTTAAGTCATCAATATATAACCAAACAGACCAAGTGAATTCTATACCCTCATTAGCATTAACAGACCTAGAAATGGTAACGGAACCCTCAGATTCAGGGTCTTGAGGTATCACTATTAACTGTTTAGCATCGACCATTCCATCAATAAGCTTAGGGGTTCCAGTAGGAGCCAAAAAATATCCTAAAACTGATATTCCTAAACGTAGTAAAATAATAAATACAAACAAAACCAGAAATAAAAATGCTATCTGTGCAACTACACTATTTGAATTAAGAAATTCCTGAGTGGCATCAATATATGAATTTGTTGTAAATTGATTAAATGTAGAACCTTGACCAGTATTAGAATAATCCATCTTATATATATTATATATAAATAATATGGATTAATATAAATTTATTTTACGAAATATTTTGATTAAAGAGACCAACTGGATTCTTCTGTATCTCCCTCCATTAATGATATCTTGACAGTATATTTACCAAATAAGCTACCTAACAAACTGCCACCATATCCAGCCTTATATATGTTCCAAGCTTTCTGAGGATCACTAGAATCAGGCCAGTATTGGAATCTAGATGTCCATCCAGAAAATCCGCCCATAGGTGTGATATAAACAGGAGCAGATGCGTCTATTTTGGCTACACCAGGTAAAACACATGTTCTCACCAATTTACCATCAAGATACAAATCTAAAGTGCGACCATAAACACTGATTAAAACATTGCACCATCTTTGAATGGGAACATTAGCAACAGGGCAATTATGCACAATAAAGTTAGAACCGTCTTCAGGCACTTCATCTAAACCGGGATAAACAGCTAAAGACACGACAATATTGTTTTGAATAGGTCCTAAAACGACAGAAGGACAAGGCTCTTTCTGTCCAGAACCAGTAGTCATACGTCCAAAAATAACTTTAGGTTCACCATAACGATAATTCCAATCTTCTATGAAAAACCAAATAGAATAGGTAAAATTACTAGTATTTCCTGAATTACTAGAAGAAGCTAAATCAGAAGGTTGGATTGTTTGCATAGTTTGACCGGATGTTAAACTAGATAAAGTATTAACGTCTTTTGATATATATTGAATTACAATTATCAATAAAATAACTATAATTACAAATAGTAATATATTCTTGACTTCCATTATATTATACACTTAGAAATTTTCTTATATAGACGGGGGGTTTTTGTCTTTAAGGGAATTATATAATGTGTGAATAGATAGAATATCTAATGGTTGTTTAAAATATAACAAGTTTGCTATATGTCCACTAACACCATTTTCGGAACCAACCGTTAACATATCGAATTTCATATAAGGCACAACTTCAATAGCCGATTTAACTAATTTGCCGTTATAAAATACATCTAAAGTTCCACCAGTAAAATTTAAGACAATATGGTTCCATTTTTGCAATAAAACATCAGGATGTTTATATATTATTCTATTTCCCTCTGCATCAACATCATTACCAAATGGCATATTTTTTACATTTTCGATTGCGTCTGTAATTTTGGTTTGTGTTGTTTTCCATTTATCAAGATTTTCAGGTTTAATTTCATTTTCTTCTTTTTGAACGTAATCAACAATAGGAGTGTTATCATTATTTTGTTTGACTGTTACGAACAATGTATTTGTTTCTGAACTATATTTTACACACGGATTTTCACCGTATGACAAAAGTGGAACTACTTTCATATAAGATGAATTAGTGCTTGGTGGAAATGAGTCTATATAAACCCAAAATGATAATGCATATCTATAATCAAAGTTATCTCCACCTGATAGGGACTGATAAGATGCTATATTAGTTAAAACATCAGTTTGAATTGGTTGATTAATCAATTGTTGTCCACCCTGTTTTAAATACTTATTACTTAAATAGGGATGTCCTAAAAAAATCCAAAAGAAATATCCACCTAATAAGATTAAACTAAAAATCAACATTTTGATTTCAAATGGCTTTGGAGGTGTGAATGCACTGCTATCTCCAGGAGCTCTATTTATTAGACCAGTTATTTGGCCTATATTATTAACAATACTAACTAACAAACATGGAATATATAACAGTGTATTAAGAAGTAAACGATAATAAGGATTTTTGTCTAGAAATCCGCCTGCGTTTGCCAATTTGTATACTATTCCTAACATTGCACAAAATACTAGCACATTAAAAATAATATTACCCCAAGACTCTGGTTTAGATGCATCTTGATCAAAAATACCAATCATTTTAAGGGCTCCATAAATCAAACTTCCGGATATTCCCAAGGCAGCCAAAATATATATCCCTTTTAAAAAATACCCCATAAACCCTTGTTCATTTGCAAACACATTTGCTTTTGAAGGATTAGACATATAGTATTGATAAACAGTTATTAAAATAACCATAATCATTCCAACAAATAAACTGAAAAATAAAACAGGACCTCCATAAGTTGTCATTATTCCCCAAGGATTAAGAAAATATAATACTACAATCAAAATAGCAAATACGGCAAACAACACCGTATATTTAGTTCGCAATGCGAATACGTCTTGAATTGCTCTAGGCAAAGTTTGTAACACAGTTTCATCTTTTTTTTGACTATTTTTGTAAATTAAACCGGCAATAATAAAAAACAGCATAATAATAAAAAAATTGATAATCATAGCAGTGTTATTTTCCGGGGGTTTGTCAGAAAATACACCACCGATTGCTAACATAGAAAAAAAACCTGCTAAACCAATTAATACAACTCCAAGTATAATAACTGGAAAAAACCAAATTTGATTGGATTGTGGTAGAGAAGAAAGCCAAGACGATTGTGGATTATTTTTAAACACAATTATCTCTTTAATAAGTATCCCAAAAAGTATTAAAAGCGGCCCTGTAATAAATATTTCATATCCAAACATTTTATTAAAACCGGTTGGATTTAATATATACATTAACAAAACCAAAAATATGAAAAGAGATAAAAAACTTATTAAAATGTTATAAGATGTTAAAACTTGTTCTAAAGTTATTGGTGATTTAACATTCATTTTTGTATTTGTTTGGTCCATATTATATACCTTTAAGAAAAGTTATAAGAGAATATAAAATCAAAAACAAATACAAAATAATTTATTACATATTTTCCATAGCAGTTTTTTCTCCGTGACATTCGCGACAAAGTGCCACCAAATTTGTTACATCATTGCCTCCACCGTGTTCTAGTCTTATTTTATGGTCTACTTCAAATGTATGCGACAGTTTTTTGTTACATTGCCCACATTTCCAATCCTGCATTGAAGCAACATACTTTTTCTTAGTCTCGCTAACAGAACGTTTAACTGGTTTTGGTCCTGATAATAAATTACGTTGTTGTTGTGCTATTATTGTAGGGTCATAATTGAAACCGGGGTTTAGTTCGGTGTTAAATCCTTCCATAAATCCTCTACTTTTGGTGGATAAATCAAAAATCGGAGAAATCATATCCATAGATGATTTATCGATTGGCATATATTTAATCATATTGTTAGTATATAACAACATATTTTTGGTCTGCGATGGATTTCGCTTGAGCATTATATAAAAACATAGCGCTACAAATGCTATAAAAGCCATTTTATAATATTTTTTATAGGATAATAAAATCTTAGTATATTTCCCGTCATGATAAGAATTATATATCAAAAATGCGGTAATACCAAACACGAATAGTTCCAATCTCATATATTATAATAATATAATCTTATTGTCTCATTTTTCTGGTTTTACCTTTCTTTGATAGTCTTCTTTTTTTTGTAATGTTGCCACCCTTCTCAACAACCGTTAGATATTCCAGTTTCTTGGAATCGCGTTGAATACCGAATTGTTCAATCAATATATTTAAATTTGTTAGTTCATTGACTAAAGAAGACACATTTATTTCATTAATTGGATTTTCATATAAAAAATGTATTACAATGTATTTTATTTTACTTATAAACTGCATCTGAGCTTCATTCAATTTTTCAAACGAGGAATATAACGATTCATATAAAGATATGTAAATCATAACAAATCCCCAAATATCTATATTTTTTAGAAATATTGTATTAAAATATGTCATCAGCTCTAAATTACCGTCTTTTGTGTATTTTTCTAAAATCTTCGATAAATATTCGGTAATATAATAATAAGTGAAGTCATATTCAACTAAATGAGCCTTTACTTTTTTCTTCTTAACTGAGAATAATTCTTTTATTGTTAGTTTCTTTACTATATCATTTATGGCAGATAAATGACCAGGTCCTCTTATTTCGTTCCATACAAAAATATAATTTATTACAAATTCCCTTATTTGGAAATAATCAGGATTAGGATAAAGCTCCAAAAAAGCATAATAGTTCTTCAAAAATTCCTTATTGAAAAGCACCGATGAAAATGGAACATTATATTGAAATGGTCTTCTATATAGTTTTCTTGGAATGCCATTTTCTGTTGTATGTATTATAGATAGACCCCAATCTATTAAACGACATGGTAATCCTTGTTCAGTAGGGTCTACCAATACATTTGCATCTTTGATGTCGCAATGATAAACATTTAATTTATTCATTGGAACAATACCATTAACTAACAAATCTATAAGAGAATTATTGAGGTGAATAATATTGGAACTCGTGGAATTATAATCAAAATAATCATCAATAAATTTTTCAACATCTATTCCTCCATTAGGCATATTTATGGATAAAACTTTATCAAGAGATTGGTTGATGTTTTTAACAGTAATGTCCTTTTTATTTAACGCTTTACATTTTTTTTTGTAACCCTTTAGGTCGTCAGTTGTTAGTTTAGCAGGTTTACATAAGGTAAAATCTTCCAATAAAAAATACTTGCCATAATTAGGTATAACTTGTAAAACCTTTTGAAATTTTTTTATTTGTGTATATTCTTCATTAGCATTTTTTTCCGTCATTAATTTACTTATTTTATTGGGTTCTCTATCGACGGAATTTTCACATTTTAAAGCTGGTTTAAAAATACATCCAAACCCACCAGATGCAATAATTTTGCCTCCTTTTTGGTTTTTAGTCATTATTTCTTATATTATAAATATATTATAACTTGTAACAATCATTATTTATTATATAAATAAACAATTAATCCAGTGGCACCCATAACAACTAAAGTATAAATAAGTTTTTCTCTCCATCTGTAGTGTTCCTTCATTTTAATGTCTTTTGGTTTATATTCTTCATAATACCTAAAATAAAATTCATTGAGAGTAATTTTGGGCTTTTCTAGTTTTTCATTAATCTTATTATGAATAAAATGCATCCATCGAATTAGTGATTCTCTGGAATCCAAGTAAGCCGTAACAGGATATTCGTTCAAGATTTTTTCAAAATCGCTACCAATGGATTCAACTGGAATAAATAAAGGTAAATTTTGAATAAGTTCATAGTATTTCTTCTTAGTAACCGCATTGGGATGATGTGGATATGACATAGCCAATGTGTGTAAAAAAAACCAAAAATGCGGACCCCATACTGTTGGGTCTAAACGAATATAATTATTAGCTAAAGAAGGCATTTAAACTAAAACAACATAAAAACAACTTTCTTTAAACATATAGATATTTGAAAAATGAGTAAAAATAATATATGTAATAACTGTGGCAAACAAGGCCACCAGTTTCATCAATGTAAGTTACCAATAACAAGTTATGGTGTAATTTTATTTAGGTCATCAACCCAAGGAATTCAATATTTAATGATTAGACGTAAGGATAGCTTCGGTTATATTGATTTTATAAGAGGTAAATATGTTCTAAATAATTTAGAGCAGTTACAAAGTATTTTTAATGAAATGTCAATTTCAGAAAGAGAAAAAATTAGAAAAAATGATTTTGAAACATTATGGAAGATGATGTGGGGAGAAACAATGATAGGTGCGCAATATAAGGGTGAGGAAATGGCATCACAAAAGAAATTTGATGCGTTAAAAACAGGGGTCCCAATGGGTAACGGTGAAATAATAACGTTAGAACATTTGATAGAATATTCAACGACAAAATGGAAAGAAACGGAGTGGGAATTTCCAAAAGGAAGGAGAAATTATCAAGAAAAAGATTTGGATTGCGCATTAAGAGAATTTGAAGAGGAGACAGGGTTACTAAAAAAAGACATAAAAATAGTAGAAAATATACTGCCATTTGAAGAGATATTTTTAGGTTCAAACCACAAATCGTATAAGCACAAATATTTTTTAGCATATACAGATAAAACCACGGATGATTTACATAATTATCAACAAACTGAGGTGTCAAAGTTAGTCTGGAAGACGCTAGAAGAATGTTTGGAGTCTATTAGACCATATAATTTAGAAAAAAAACAACTTATTATAAATATTAATAAAGTTTTACAAGAATATAGATTATATTAGTATATATAAGTAATGAGTGTAGAAATTAAGCTTAAGTCTAAAAAAGGAAAAAAAGAAGTAGATGCAGATGCAGACATTGATGCTGAAATGGATATTTCTGGAGAAGAATGTAATTTGGATGATATAAATAATCTTTATAGTAAGAAATGTGGTAAGAATAACAAAGAGCAATTAAAAATAGAGAAAGAGAACAGAATTGAATTATTGAAAAATCCAAATCAAGACGAATTTTTGTATCCAGTTTTAGACGATCCAAACTTTAATATTAAAATAGCTCAAAAAAAGGAATTTAGTGATACGAAATATGATGGTGAAATTTATGATGTAGAAAAATATGCAAATGTTTTAAAAACAGCAGAATATGAATTATTGCCTCAGCAAGCGTTTGTTAGAAATTTCCTGTCGTTTCAAACCCCATACAATAGTTTGTTACTATTCCACGGTTTAGGTTCAGGTAAAACTTGTTCAGCTATTGGTGTATGTGAAGAGATGAGAGATTATTTAAAGCAAATGGGTATTACTAAGCGTATTATTATTGTTGCTAGTCCAAATGTTCAAGATAATTTTAAATTACAGTTATTTGATGAGCGTAAGTTAAAAGAGGTAGATGGAATTTGGACAATGAAGGGATGTTTAGGAAATAAATTATTAAAAGAAATAAATCCAACTGGAATGAAAGGCTTAAAAAAAGAAAAAGTTATACAAAATGTTAAAAACTTAATTAGTGCATCATACTCATTTCAAGGATATCTGCAATTTTCAAATGAAATTGTAAGAAAATCAGGTAGCCAAGGTGACAGCACTGAAGCAAAAATAAGAAATTTGGAATATGAATATTCAGACCGATTAATCGTAATTGATGAAGTTCATAACATAAGAATTTCAGATGATAATGAGAATAAAAATGTTGCAAAAAACCTAATGTATTTAGTAAGCAAAGTAACAAATATACGTTTATTATTGTTGTCGGCTACTCCAATGTTTAACAGCTATAAAGAAATAGTATGGTTATTAAATTTAATGAATATGAATGACCGTAGAGGTATAGTATCTGTTTCGGATATCTTTGACAAAAATGGGGATTGGAAAAGGAATAAAGATGATGAGCCTGATAAACCGAGTGGTAAAGAAATGTTAATAAGAAAAGCGACAGGATATGTATCGTATGTTAGAGGAGAAAACCCATATACGTTTCCTTTTAGAGTTTATCCTGATAAGTTTGCTCTTAAACATACATTTAAAAATTTAGAGGAATATCCGAAATATCAAATTAACGGAAGTAGAATACTAGATAATAGAAAAATAGAAAAGCTGTCATTATATTTAACGAATATAGGAGAATATCAGCAATTGGGTTATAATTATATAATTGACAGATTGAGAAGCAGAGGAGAAGGAACTAAACAAACAAGAAAAGGGAATGAACGAAAGGTTGTTGCATTTACATCTTTAAGATCATTCGGTTACACTGATTTACAAATACCTATTGAAGCATTGAATATTATTTATCCTTATGATGGATTAAAGGAATTAGTGGATAGTATTCCTACATTTGAATATATTGAGCAGGAAGAAGAAAAAACGGAGGATATTGCTCCTAAATATGACGAAGCAGAAAAGGATATTACAGATGAAATATCTGAGGTGACAGAAAACGGTCCTCAACTTGTAACAACTGTAACATCTGTAAATTCAGAGTTAGAATCAGAACCAGCCGTAACTGAGGGTATAGAGGCAGATGAAACAATGTTTGAAAACGTTGTTGAACCGGATATAAGAAATATAAAAACGGCAAGCAAATCCTCTCCTATAACAAAGACAGAAAATTCGAAGAAGTCTATTTTTAATGAAGTGGATGCGGATACAAGTATGATGTCACCGGATAGTTTAGACAATAAATTTGTAATTAAGAAAGCAATCATCAACCCAACTATTATTGAACCTAGAAAAAATGTGAGTAGTTCTTTTAAAGGGACATTGGTGCCAAAAAAGAAAACAAGTATAGATGACACGAGTGGATTACATAACATTGAAGGTGAAACACAGTCGAAATATCCGTCGGAAAAAAATCCAACAAAAAAAACAAATATTTTCGGGCTAACGGCAGTTCCAACATCATCAATGGCCACTGCAACAAATACTGAAAATTTAAAGGGAGGTGAAACAAGTTCAAGCAAAAGTTCAAGTTCAAGTAATAATGGACAATTATACATTGACCCAAAGGAATTAACAGGAGGGCAAGGGTTGAAACGAATTATGAATTTTGTAGACACAAAAACTCCAGCAGTAAAAGGTCAATTTGAATATAAATATAAAAGCAAGGAATATCACGTTTTCGAAAATGAACAAATTGGAAAATACAGTTCAAAAATAAAGACAATTTGTGATTATATATACAACAAAAAAACTGACCAAGTATCAGACGGTATAATTTTAATTTATTCGTCTTATATTGATGGCGGACTAATACCAATGGCATTAGCCTTAGAAGAGATGGGATTTACGCGTTATGGAGAAAAGGCAAAACCATTATTTAAAACTGCTCCAGTTCCAATAGTAGATGTGAGAACAATGAAGCCACCAACTTCTAAAAAGGATTTCAAAGCGGCCAAATATGTAATGATAACAGGAGACCCTCGTATTTCGCCAAGTAATGATACTGACGTAAAAGCTTTAACAAACAACGACAATATATTTAAAGAGGAAAAAGACGGCACTATAAGAGATATATCAGGTGAAATAATAAAGGTAGTATTAATTTCACAAGCAGGATCAGAAGGGTTAGATTTCAAGGCAATTCGTCAAATTCATATAATGGAGCCGTGGTATAACGTAAACAGAATTGAACAAATTATAGGAAGAGGTGTGCGTAATTTTTCACATAAGGATTTACCATTTGAAAATAGAAATGTCCAGATATTTTTGTATGGAACAATGTTGCAAAACGCTAAAGAGGAAGCAGCGGATTTATATGTATATCGCGTTTCAGAATTAAAAGCAGTAAAGATAGGAAAAGTTACAAGATTACTAAAACAAACCTCGGTAGATTGTATAATAAATCACGACCAAACTGAGTTTGTGCCTACAGAATTCAATAAGATTGAAGAAAATAAAAATATTAAACAAATATTATCAGACCATCAAAAAATACACCAGGAAATAGGAGACTTAGACGATTCGGTAGCGTGTGATTTTATGAAATGTGAATTTGATTGTTTAACAGAACCAAACCAAAAAATAAAGTTAAAGGATTTAGTTGAAAATACAGACACTTATAACGAGACGTTTATGCTTATAAACTCAGATAAAATAATTCAAAAGGTGAAAACGTTAATGAAGATGAGTTATTTTTATAAAAAGAGTGATTTGTTAAATAGAATAAATATACCAAAAAAATATCCGACAAGCCAAATATATGCAGCATTAACACAAATAATTACAGATAATACAGAATATATAACGGACAAATATGGTAGAACGGGTTATTTAGTAAATATAGGTGACTATTATTTGTTCCAACCGAGTGAATTGAATTATAAGAATATTTCAATATATGATAGGTCAGTGCCGATTGATTACAAGCATAATATGATAAAATTCGAAATTAAGTCAAATATAGCTAAACCGGTGATAGACAAACGTAATATAGGAGAAAAAGTATTAGTGGAGGAAATAGATGCAAATGTGGTTTTAGAAGGCAAGAAAGTGTTGGATATGATGTTTGAAAATTATAATTTGGCATTGGAAACTACAAAAGTTAAAAAGGGCAACAAGAATTGGTATGAACATTGTGGTGTTATAATTAGAAAAATGGCAAAGGAAGATAAACTAGTTCCAGCAGAGTCAGAACAACAGCGTCTGGAGATTTTAGAACAATTTTTGATAGAACATATAGTAGATAGTTTAATGATAAATGAGAAGGTGGATATATTAAATTACATATATTCTAATGAAAATTTAGAGAAAACCCTGGAAAACGAAAGAATAAAAAGACTGTTCGGAAAAATGAAAAAATACTTGTTATCAAAATTAATAGTAGCAAAGGGTTTAACGGGAATAGTAATGTTTGATGGTTCATCGCGAATAGATAATTTAAATATTTATATTTTAGATGATAATAATTGGAAACCAGCTAGTCCAGAAGACAAGAAAGATTTACAAGATGCAATATTAAAGAAATACCGTTTAAAAACTAATCTAAGCCAATATGTAGGATTTATAGGATTTGAAAATAACAGAAAATTTATGGTGTATAAAGTAAAGAATACAGAAAATGAACGCAGCACCGGTTTCCGTTGCGACCAATCTGGTAAAGAGAATATAATAGACATATTAAACAGTATCGAAATAGATGACAAATATGCTTCAAAAGTTACTAAAGATGGGGCATACGAATTATGTGTAAGACAAGAATTTACGTTAAGAAGTTTTCAACATCAGCACCTTGATAATAAAACATGGTTTCTAGACACGGAAACCGCAATTATTAACGAGTTTGAAAAGAAGGAAAAGGGTAAAAAATAGAAACAATAAATTTTGATACATAGACAATTATTTTTTAATTTTACTAAATAATAAAATTGAAAAATAATTAAAAGAATAAATATATATTAATTATATAATGGAACCTGTTGTTAAAACCTCTAAATCTAAGTATAGACAAAAAGATACAAGGGGAGTTTATAGCCCTTGTCAAATCACTAAAAATATCATTTTACCGATTACTGCTATAGGTAAGAATTTACAGCAAACGTTGGAAACTACTATCACTAAAATGGTTGGAGGAAAATGTATCGTTGAAGGATATGTTAAACCGGGCTCTATTAAAGTTATCACATTCTCCAGTGGAATTGTTAAAGGAAATAATATATTATTTGATGTTGTATTTA
>Ga0164292_10003944_pt1 | contig 12101 bp, 10 predicted proteins | sample GEODES117metaG_FD_111486 | JGI IMG/M metagenome (GOLD analysis project Ga0164292, IMG submission 111486) | Eutrophic lake water microbial communities from Lake Mendota, Wisconsin, USA - GEODES117 metaG | ecosystem: Environmental > Aquatic > Freshwater > Lake | place: USA: Lake Mendota... | reverse complement strand
TTGAGATGGTTGAGATGGTTGAGATGATGTTTTTTTTGATTTTCTAAGAGAACAATACTGATTTAATAAAGAATTTTTTGAAGTTTCACCTTTTTCATCCATTACTTTACAAATATTTGCTAAAGATTCTCCACAGAAACCAAATTGAAGACAATAATTAATAGAATAATCATCTTCTTTGATATTAGAAGGTTCAATTTTATCACATTTTTTCATACAACCTCCCATATAAACAGGACTCAATTTAACAGGATTATATAAACCTGTATCAAGAGATTGTGATATATCAACCATTGGGTCAACACCCATAGTATTGCAAACATTAGGAGAAGTTTGATTTATAGGGTTAAAAGGTTCACATACAACTGCACATTTAGATTTATCACTTAAATTGCAAAAACGATGATTTGCCATACTTTCAAGAAATTGTTTTAAAACAGTTACATCATCTATATTATTAACATAAACTTGACATTTATTATCCCAGTTTTCAGCACAACGTTGTGCCATATATTGTTTACATCCACCCAAATTATAATTCCAAGGAGCATCTAAGAATCTATCAGGCATACAAGAATCAACAGGATCTTCTTGTCTAAATCCTTTAAAAGGTTTTCCAAATAATCCGTAATTTGACATTTTTATATTTTATATTAATAAAATATAAAAAAAACAAATTTTTTACTTTAATTTAATTAATTATTCTTTAAATAAAAATCAGGTAAATACTTATTAATAAAATTAATGTTCCATTTCCTATTAATTTATCATTTTTATATATATTTTCAAATTTATCTAAAAATGGACATAATAAACCACATAAGTCATTAAATTGTGGTAATTTTACATTTTTATTATATTTTTTAATGTATTTTACTTGACATCCCCAATTACATATAATTGGTATCATTAATATAAAAATTAATGTAAATATTGTTCTATTTTTTTTATAAATTAATTTTAAAATTAATATATATGTAACTAAAGTCCAAAAATTGTTATTTATATGTTCTGGTAATTTATAAGTATGTATATATACATGATATAATATATTCATAAAATATGATAAAAAAAATAATAATCCAGGAATAAGTTTTAAAATTAAAATGTTGTATGTATCATTTAAATAAATAAAATAAGGAATTAATAAAGTTAATAATAATGAAATTGTATATATGTCAGATTCGTTTAAATATTTGGAAACATTTGATAATATTTTTTTTGAGTAATTAAATAAAACATTATCAATACAACAGTGTATTTCTTTTATTTCAAAATAGTTCATTTATTAATAACTAAATAATTTTTTATTGAAAAGTTGAATAAATTAAAACAATTAAGAGACAAACATAAAAAAAAATTATCATAAATGTTGTTCTTGGAAATCTTCTACAAACAGATATTCTCTCATTTTCAGATAGAATTGTATCACTTTTTTGAAAAAAATGTTTTTCAATTGATGTAAAATCTTTTTTACATAATGGACAGATTTTATTTTTCATTTCTATTAAACATTTTTTATGAAATATGTGACTACATTCAAGAGGTATTTCTATAGTTTTATCAATAATTTCATAACAAATACAACATTCTTTTATTTCATTATAAAATCTATTTATAAATATATGATTAACACAAAAATTTTCATTTTCTTTTATATTTAAATCACAATTTATAATTTTATTATCTTTTATTAATAAACTTTTACATTTATTTGTATTTAATATATTTATTGATACTTCATAACTCATTTTAATTTTTTATATAATTATACTAATTTTATATATCATTAAAATTTAATTGATTTAAAATAGTCTACAAGAGCAAGATATTCATCATCTTGAATATCAAAATTATCAAGATTACTATCAACTAGATAAAAATATTCTGCCAAAGTATATTTATATTTTTTATAGTTTATAACTAATAATAATATATCTTTTAAATTTTCAATAAAATATTCTTTATTATCTTTGTAAATAAATATTCTTTTAATATATACATTTATTTTTTTATAAAAATTAATTAAATTCATTATTCGTTCTGGATTAGAAGTCAAATGTTGTTCACATACACATTTTCCAATATTTTCAATTATGTATGTTTGTTTCATGGGACAATTTCCATTTCTGTTTTTTAATAGACAAACACCTTTGTTAAAAAAAGGTTTTATATTTATATCTTTAATATTTTCTGGTTTAATTTTTGGTTTTTCATATTCTAAAAAACCATTTGCCGATATATAACTTTGTAATAAATTCATGATTGTGTACATTTCAAAATATAGTTTTAATATAAAATCAATTTTTTATATTAAAAATTAAAAAAAATAAAATTAATTACTTTCTTTTGCTTTTTGTGTTAATCCAACTTTAGATAAAACAATATTTACTAAATATTGATCATCGCTTCCCCAATTGTTATATTCCTCTCCTTCAATACGAACATTTTCAACTTTAAAAATATTTCCATTTAAATCTTTTATCAATAATGTAACATCAACTGATGAACCGATTTGTAAATTAGAAACTCTAAGTTCAACTTTATTTGCTGTATTTGTAGTAATAAAATCTTTAGGATTTACATCAACATCATAATTGTTCATTCTTGTTTTATTATATAATACTTTTTAAATTTATTAAAATAATTGAAAAAATTAAAATATAATTTTTTTTAATGTATTGCTATTTAATCCATAATCTTTTTTGGTAAAAGTATCGAATATATCATTCATAAAACTTTTACTTATTTCTTCCTTTTTATCACATATTTTTTTAATTTTATCTTCAATTGTATTTTTTGTAACAATATTATAAAAATATACTTTTTTCTTTTGTCCAATTCTATAAGCTCTGTGTTTTGCTTGTTCCATTACAGAAGGACACCACCAATTTTCACAAAGTATAACGTTATTTGCTTCCATTAAATTTAAACCTTCTGAACCAATTTTATAGTTTATAATCATTATATTATACTCATTAGATTCTTTAAAAAGTGATATTGTTTCTTGTCTTTCATTTTCTTTTAATGTTCCATTTAAAAGTAAAACATTTGTTTTCAATTCATTTTCAATTCTATCTTTAATTATATCCATATGAGTTGTAAAACAAGTAAATATCAAAACTTTTTCCTTATTATCTCTTGTCTCTATTTCTTTTAAAATTTCTACAACTGCACCAATTTTTGATGACATATAGCCAGCTGAACCATTTTTATCCATTATCCATTCGTATAATTCATTAGTAACTATTTTATTTGCTAAATCATTTGTTGATATACTTTTAATGCTTTTCATATCTTTTAATTTAAAATTTTCATCAGATATTTCTTCAATTTCTTCAACAAGTTCATTATCAATATTTTTTTTTAACTGACGTATCATAGCGTAAGAAGAAACACACATTTGACGCAATCTTAAAAATAAATGTAAAACGTTTCCAAATGATACAAACCCATTTGAAAATCGTTTGTATTCATTTTTGAGATTATTATGAACATTCTCGTAAATTTTTTTTTCATTTTCTGACAATTCAATTAATATTGATTTCTCTTCATAATCTGGCATTACAATTTCAACATCTTTGTATGTCCTTTTAAGAACATGTTTATTTAATTTATCTGTACGATATTGATTGTAAGAAAATTTTGAATTTTTACATATAAAATTATTATAACCCATAAATAAAAATTGATGATATATATCTTTTTCGTAGTTTCTTATTGGTGTACCTGTTAAACACCATCTTTTATTTGAAATTAAATTTACTAATGATAAAAATGCTAACGATTTTGAATTATTCATTCTATGGCTTTCATCACAAATTATTCTATTCCAGTTTATATCTACTAGTAATTCTCTTCCTTTTTTATTAATCAATTCATTATGTTTAAATGGTTCTCTTAATTGAAATTTATTACTTGATTTCAATTCAATTAATAAATTATTATAATATTCTTTCATCAAACTTGAAACAAATTCATAATTTGTAATAACAAATTTGTATTTTTTTATTTCGTCATATGTTATATCTAATGTATCATTTGATTTAATAGATAAAAATAAATATTTATTACCAAAAAATTTAGTAATTGAATTGCACCATTCTTCAATTACAATTTTAGGACATACTATTAAATTTGGAAATCCAGTTTCATCATTAGAATTATCAAATGAACTTTTTATACACAAACATAATGCTGATAATGTTTTTCCTAAACCAGGTGCATCTGATAATATACCTCCTCTTATATTATAAGGATTTGGTTCATTTCTAATCTTATTTTCAATTTCCAACATCCATTTTACTGCCTCGTGTTGATGTGTTTTTAATGGTAATATTAAATCTGGAATATTAACTTTTGATTTTAAATTTTGTTTTTTATTTATAATTTTTGTTTCAATTTTAGTATTTTCAGTTGATTCTTCTAAGTTTATATTTAAATCATCACCATCATTATAACGAATAGAATGATACAATTTAGTTTCAATTTTAGAACAATTTGATTTTCTTGGAATTTTACGAATAGACATTTTAAATAACTTTTAAAGTTATTTAAAATAATTATTTATTTAAAAAAATCATTTTTTAATATGGAATATATTTAAATCACAATTTCTAATGGTGGTATTTCAAACTCTTCTTTTACAATAATTCCATCTATATCTATATTATCTTCTTGTTCATTATATTTATAATAATCTGAAATATATGTTTCTTTTTCTTTAAAATTAGGTATTTTAATATTTAAAATATCATCAAGAATTCGGTTAGAAGACCCATCAACGGACTCATTCAGGGACATCGAACTCAGAGGCAGAATTCTTTCAGAGTCATTATGTGTATTTTCTTTTTTAATTTTGATTTTTCTTTTAATTAATCTATTTATCAATTGTTTTGTTCTTATACGTGATTTTTCTCTATTAATATTTCTTTCTGTTATTTTATTATATATTAGTGGCATAGAACTTTCAATATTATCATCAAGTATTTCAGACATACGTTCCTCATACTTGTATATTGATTTTTTAAATTCAAGTATTTGATTTAATTTTTTTAATTTTTTATTATACAATTTTATAAGTTTTTCAAGTTCTTTTCTCTTATTAACGATATTTTTTAATTCAATTGACATTTGAGACATTTTTGTGTCTCAGTATTTATATACTTTACATTAAAAATCAATTTTTTACTTGTATAAAAATTGATTTTTTATTAAAAAAAATAATATTAATTATAACTTTCAATACGTTTAAAAAAATGAACTCTGAAATTAACAAATCAATTCAAGATAAAAGTATATTACAAAATAATATTACTCTCTTGGAAAAGGAATATAATGACTTATGCAAAAAATTAAATGAAATGAAATTAACAGTTTATAAAACAAAAGAAGAAATACAAAAAGAAAAAACTCCTGAACAACTTAATGTTGAACTAAATTCTCCCCTCTTTAAAAGAGGTAAATCTAAATATATATTCCAAAACTCTCAAATTCCAAAAATTGAAGGCAAAGTTAAATACATTAATCCATTCATAGCAAATGAAATAATTTCTAGAAAGGAACTTGAAAAATCTTTTGATAAAGAAAACACAAAAGAAGCAAAAGAAAAAAAAGTTGATTCAAATAAAACATTAAAAAATAAAGAGTCAATTGATAAAGCTCTTGTTAATTTACAACGTAAAAAATTAAATGACTTGAGAATATTAGCAAGAGATTTGAAAATAAAAGGTTATTCAACTATGAAAAAAGAAGATTTAATTAAACAGATATATAATTTGGTAAAAAGTAAAAAAGAAAAAGAAACAAAGGAAATTGTAAATGAATCAAATAAATTTGAGGAACCTTCGTCCCGAATCCTTGATGAAAAAAATGAAGATGAACAAGAAGAAAATTTAGAAGATGATATTGAGAATGTTGAAAATGATTTTTTTGACGACGATGACCAATATCAAAGTGATATTGATTATGAATAAAAATATACAAAATAAAAAAAACAAAAAAAAATAAAATAAAAAAATAAAAAAATAAAAAAAACAAATAAAAATAAAAAAATAAAAAAAACAAATAAAAATAAAAAAATAAAAAAAACAAAATGAACTTCATTTTGTTTTTTTGTATTAAGTTATGTAAATTTATAAGAAACATACATAAATATATATATATTAACTTTTTTACTAATTTAACTGATTTTTTATTTTTTTAATTTTAAATTTAACTTGAATAACATAATTTGATAAATTAAGATATAATTGTTAATTTTTCTAAGTGATAATACATCTTGAATGTCTTCTTGTACCAATAATTTTATCTTTTAAACTGTCAATTTTTATTTCAATTCAATTATTTTCATATCATGAATTTTCATTTGTTTCAAAACACGTTGAAGAACAATTTTTGAATAAATTAGAGTTTAAAACTTTAATATATTTGAATAAAGTAAAAGCCAGACATATTTATTTAATTAATATAAATTTAAATTTTTATGATTATATATTTTCAAAGTCAAAAACAAAATGAATGTCATTTTGTTTTTTATTTTTTTATTTTTTTATTTTTTTATTTTTTTATTTTTTTATTTTTTTATTTTTTTATTTTATTTTTTTTTTGTTTTTTGTTTTTTGTTTTAAATAAATTCTTTCCAAAAATCTTTTTTAAGATATGTAAATAATCTCCAATCAATTTGATAATTGCTCCAAGAACATTCGTCTAATACTTCTCTAAACTTATCTGAGTCAATAACATTTTTTATTTTTTTCCCTTCTTCAATATTATCTATTTCAATTCCAATAGAATGCTGAGTCATTCCATATATTCCATTTATATCAATTATAGATTCATATATACCAGAGTCACCAAATATTATTTTTGGGATCCCAAAAATACCATTATTATTTATTGAAGAAAACATATATCTTACTCCGCTTTTAGGAGTTGAATGTATTAGAGTATATTTATAATCTAGAGTTTTTTCTTTACTAACCCATTTTTTTCTTGTTTCATAATTACTTGAACTATATATTATTTTACAACTTTCTTCATTTTTCTTTTTTAATAGTTTATATATTAAATCTATTTTTCCATTAGGTAAAAATTCCCATTTTTTTAAATCAGTTTCAAATATTTCATTATTTTGAGATTTAATAATTGTATTTTTATATGTTTTTATTTTTTCAATAAGATACCAATCGTATCGTGTTCCACATTTAAATGTTTTCATTCCATCTTTTGTATCATGAATTTCTAAATAAATCATTTGATTATCTTGTGTCATAAGTTTAAAAAGTCCATTAAATTTAGATTTTTCACTTTCTGGTTTCCTCCACCCTGGAGGATGAACAAATAATAAAAGTCCTTTATAATTTAACACGTTCAAAGACTTTTCAACAAATTTGTTCCATAATAAATCTCCTCCTCCTTTTTTACCAATGTTTTTTTGTAAATTGTTGTAAGGTGGATTTCCAATAACAGAATCAAATTTATCAACTGAAAATTGTTTTTCAATATTTAAATTTAATGTGTCTCCGGTATAATTATTAAAATTTATTTTATGTGTATAAGAAAAGGATAAATTTGTATTGTTTTTTAAACAATATTTACTAATATGACATTTTAACAATTCTGTTGTAATAAATACATTTAATGATGTTAAATCTGCATAATAAATGCATTCATTAATTATAACACTACATCTTTTATCTGTATCAGGATACATTTCTTCAAGTCCTTTATAAAATCTATCAAATATTCCTAAAACAAAGTTACCTTTTCCACAACAAGGCTCAAATACTTTTTTTGGTGATGTCCAAAATTCATTTGGTATTTTATCAAGCATTTCATCAACAAGATCTACAGGTGTTGGTATTTCAGCATTATCTTTTTTCTCTTCTTTCGTAGGTATAAAATGTTTAGCAATTAAATATCTAAGTTTATCAGGAGAAGCAGTTCTATAAATTTCACGAATATTATTTACAATTTCAGTATTATTATCAATAATAGTATTCATTGTGTTTATTATATAATTATAGTTATTATGATTAAAATCAATTTTTTTATCTTCTAGTGCTGATTTAATTATTTTTTTTGTTTCATTATTTATAAAAATATCTTTATAATCAAATATATTAAAAGTTCTTGAAATAAGTGATAATAAAGGAAATAAAAAACTTCTGCATAATTCAAATGTTTTGTTTATTAAATCCTCTTCATCTTCTGACTCTTCTTTACATTCTTCACTCTTTTCATCTTCTTTTTCATGATTATCTTTTGGTGGATCTATTTCATATTTTTGTTTATCACCTTTAGGACAATCTTGATTTTCACCATTTAAATCTGGATTTATATTTTTTTGTTTATTTTGAAAAGTATTTAATTTAATAATATGTTTCATATCGTCGTCGCATATAATATTATCTAAAAAATACGAATCGTCAAGTTCTTTTATAATATTTTCAGATTCTTTTTGATAAAATGATTTTATTTCAAATTCCTTTGTTCTTCCATGATTAAATTCTTGAGGATTAAATAAAAATATTCTTTGTTCATATAAATAATATAATATTTCAGCGTTTGTTTTTGTTGTTTTTGAATTTTTTCTATATTTTTGAATTGTATCATTTAAACATGTATAGGTTCTTTGAATATTCATATCTACATTTATTCCAACTTTTTTATTTTCAGCTTCAGTTAAAGCTCTTGAAAATCTTTGTTTTTGATTATCAATATTATGTCCATCGTCTAATGAGATTGTAACATCACATTCGTGATATGTTACACCAACTGTTCCTTGGTCTCCTAATAATAGGATACAACCTTTCTTTTTTTCAAATTTTGTCTTTCTCATAAACGATTTGATTAAATCATTATATTTTTCTTTTGTGTATCCTGTGTCTCCTTTTGATGATGAATATTCAATATTATATTGATTCCATAAATTATATGTTTCTAAAAATTTTTTCAAAGTTATTTGTAATTGATCTATAGTATTATTTCTTGTATGAGTTGGTAAATATATAATAAACATCAATGGATTTGATTTTGTTGATTTTCTAGAATTATAAGCAGTTTGAGTGTATTCAATTTGTTTCATTAATGTATTATCCATTTCGTTATCCGAAATAATATTTTCTAAAAAACCTTTTAATATTTCTATTCCTGAATTATCTTTACATAACTCAAATTCATTTGCATATTCTATTTCACCATTACCATTAGTAATTTGTCGTAGAGCAAATAAAGAACTACAACTATATCCAAAATTTGTTCCATTTTTTTCGTTATACATTTTTATAGAATTGATCAGTGATTGATGAATTACATGTTTCATAAGTATTTGTGATGGATATTTTAAATAATCCTTTTCTAATGTGTTATCTTCAAAACATTTTTTAAACATAATTCCATGTCTATCAGTCATATTTTTAATAACATCATCACAGACTTCTTTATTTAATGACTTCATAAAACCTTCATCTTCAAGTTCCCATTCAAATACACAAGAATCATGAATTTTATAATATTTTTTTGTTTTTTCTGCGGTTCCTGATGCAAATATATTTAATTTTATTTTTTTACATAACTTATCAATATTAGAATCATTATCTGCTTCTAATATTTCATCTTTAGTTTTTTTAGTAGATGAACCTTGATGTGATTCGTCAGTAATTATTACATCAAAATTTATATTTTTCAACCAATCTTTCTTATTTGAACCATTTTTTAAATATTGAACACTAGAAAAAACAATTCCATTAAATTGTTTATTTATTTTATTTAAATTTTCTTGAAAACAATATTTAATATCTTTAAAATCAATATATTTTTCTAAATCATCTTTGAAACTATCAATTGTACTTGGAACTGAAGTCATTATTAATATTTTTTTATATCCATTTTCTAATAAATATTTACATATTGATAATATTGTTATACTTTTACCACTTCTTGGTTTATGTGCAATACACCATTTTTTATATTTATTTTCTTTTAATGATTCAATAAATTTTAGTTCAGTCATTTTTTGATGTAATTTTTTAGTTAATTGTTTTCTTGATGAAGATAAGTATTCACTATTTATCATTTCAATAAATTGATCGATATTTAATTGTCTACTTTTAAATCTTTGACAAAATACATCTAAACCTTTAATAATATCTTTTTCGTCAAATAGTAAACCATTTTCTATAATTTTATCATGTAAAAGTTTATCAATATTTAATTTATTTTTGTACTTATGTTTTATGAATATTTCTTTATCTTTAACAATTAAACCAATTTTATAGTTATTGGTTATATTTTGTTTAGTTAATGTGTGTTCTATTTTTGATACATCAGTTTCACAATATTTATTTTTGTATTTTATTGTAAATGCGATAAGAGTTGTATCTTCTTTTATAGTCATATCAGAAATATTGTTTCCTCCTCCAGCAATTTTAACTTGAAGTATAGAATTTATATCTGTTATATGTTTTAAATTTTGTAACTGTCCTTCATATAATTCTGTATAATTTACACCATATATACACTTTAAAGTTATAAGTATTTGACAAATTGTTTCAAATATCCATCCTTGTCTTGTTTCGTCAACTTTTTTATTTTCATTTAATAATAAATCAAATATTTCTTCTCCTGATTTATTAACATTTGATAACATATTTATCAATACATCTTTTCTGTATATTTGAGGTTGTATATTTAAACTCTCTTGTTCTATTGTCTTTAATCGATTCATTAGAATTTCTAATTCTGTTTCATACATATTTAATTCTTTTAAGTATCTTTTTTTTAAAGACATCTTTGACATTTTTGACATTTTTTAATAATCTCATTTGAAAATTAAAATAATCATTTTTTATTACATCTTTTTACATTTTAAACACCAATTTTACTTTATTTGTATATTATCAAATAATATATTATTACATCATCGTTACCATCCTGTTCGTTTAGCAGTTGAAGATAATGGTTTTCTTGGTACTTTTATACATATAAATTTAAAACAAATGAGAAAATACTAAATTTTTATTATAAAAACAAAATGAAGTTCATTTTGTTTTTTTGTTTTTTGTTTTTTTCTTACCTAATACTTACCTAAAATTTAATATTTAATTATTAACAACAATAAGAAAGAATATGTTTGTCAATACCTTTGCAAAATACTGGGAATTTTTCATTTGAATTTTCTGATTTGATATATATTTCACTTAACATATTAATATTAATATTTGTGTTTATTAATTCTTTTTTTGCTTGTTCAATTTGTATTGGAACAAGAATTAATTTAAATTTATTTTGTAATTCATAAAGAATTTCAATATATTCATTGATTGATGTTTTTAATTTTTTACGAATTAAATTGTTACTAATATTTCCTGAAATAAAACAAGAAATAAATTCATCATTTTTTTTTAATGAATTATCAATAAATTCATCCATAGAAAAGTTAACAAATTTTTCTTTATGTGTAATAATATAGTTATATAAATTTAAATATAATTTCATATAATTATCAAGTGTGCATCCTGTTATTTTATAATCTTCCAATAAAACTATAAGATATTTTAATATTTTTGCCAAATTTTTTAAATCTAAAAAATGAGACTCGCAAAATCTATTATCTATGTTACAATTACAATTACAAACATATTCATCATATTTATTTTTAAATTGGCATTTTCCAACAACTTTTTCCTTTTTTGAAAAAGAAATCGTGTTATATTTCAAGGCTGGTTTACCATGAAATATATATTTTGATGGTAATTTTTTCTTGTGCTGATAACAATATTTTTCACCTTTCATATGATAATTGCAGCAAGTTTTACCAGAAGAAGTTAAAGCGTTGCAAAACTTAGAAGACATTTTTAAATTTGCTATGATAAACTGAGAATTTGAAAATGAGTATAAGACTGAATAGCTAATAAGGTGATTTGATTATGTTTTATTATTATAGATTTCAATTTTTTTTATTTATTTGATATTTGAGTCCATTAGAATACCTATGTATGCTCCTATACCTATGTATGCTCCTATACCTATGTATGCTCCTATACCTATGTATGCTCCTATACCTATGTATGCTCCTATACCTATGTATGCTCCTATAC
>Ga0164292_10003943_pt1 | contig 12105 bp, 12 predicted proteins | sample GEODES117metaG_FD_111486 | JGI IMG/M metagenome (GOLD analysis project Ga0164292, IMG submission 111486) | Eutrophic lake water microbial communities from Lake Mendota, Wisconsin, USA - GEODES117 metaG | ecosystem: Environmental > Aquatic > Freshwater > Lake | place: USA: Lake Mendota... | reverse complement strand
TCGTACTAATCTTGGATAAGAACAACAAGATCATCCATAAAGAGATGGGCGAGATGTTTGAGGAAGACTTTGCTGACCTAAAGCGATTTGCTAAGTAAATAAAAGATAGGGTGTACATTCATCCGTTGGTCTATAAGATTTGATTTGCATAAGGCTGATTTCAGTTTGGGCACATGGGGTAAAGTCTAGAGCTCAAAGTAAAAGCTGTTCGTTAGACAGTCCATTTGGTCAAAAGTACTTGGAGTGTGATCGGCAAAAGGTGTAAACCATGTTGTCCGTACGAGTCTCTCATCAAAAGATGAGTCGTTCTATCCGTGGCGTTCAGTCGCAGTGGTGTCGGAGCGTTCTGGTCGTGCGTAAAGGAGCAGCCAGATACCCAGGACGACAATGAGGGTGCCCACTACCTGTAATATTGAGATGGGTTCTCCCAGAAGAATCCAGGCAAAAAATAAGGTTGCAGCTGGACCAATCGCGCCGAGTTGCGCCACGGTCGACGGTCCTATCCGGCGTATCGCTAACATGACCATCACGATCGGGGCAACGGTGCAGAGCGTTGCGTTAATCAGGGAGAGTCCGTAGACTTCTAAAGGCTGATGGATCAGTCCACTGGGATTCACCACGAGGGCCTGTATGAGACACATCTGGGTTGCGGCACCGCTCGAGTACGCAGCGAGGCGAAGACTCCCGACGCGTTCCACAAGATTTCCTGCGAGAAGTAGGTAGGCGGAGTAGCTGACAGCGCTGCATAGGGTCAGCGTTGTCCCAATGAGAAGTCCGTCGCCTCCGAGATGCATCTCATGCCAGAACACAAGTACGACGCCGAAATAGGCTGTTACCATCGCACCAATTTGCGCAAGAGAGGCCTTCTGTTGTTTAAGTAGTATCGAGAGCAGTAATACGATCGCTGGGTTTAGGTAAACGATCGAGCGGCTGAGTCCGACCGAGATGTATTGGAGGCTGACGAAGTCAAGAAAGCTTGCTGCGTAATATCCGGTGAATCCTAAGAAAAGGACTTTGATCCAGTCTGCGCGAGCTAGTCGCATTTTGTTAGGTTTATTACGCTCAAAGATTACCAACAGTAATATAAAAAACGGTACCGTCATGACCATGCGCAGCGCAAGCAGCGTTGTTGCATCAGGACCATATTGATAGGCGATCTTGATAATCACAGGTTTCACGGCCAGTAAGACTGCAGCGAGAAATCCGAGAAAAACCCCGTTGCCGAGGAGTTGCTTACTCCGCGTAGCGTTTGTCAAATGCCCAGACCTCGGGGAATCCGATTAACTGATTAAATTCTGAAAAAGGATAGAGATCCGTCTTTTCTGTAATCGTACCTTTTTCCTTAAGCTCCCCGTAGGACTTTGTCAGTGCGGCCGCTGTCGCGAGAAATCCTGCGGTGGGCTGGATCACCACTGAGAATCCCATTTCTTTTAGCCTTTCGGCAGGGAGGACGGGAGTTCGTCCTCCGGAAACCATATTGGCTAGAATTGGCTTATCAAGGGTTTTGCAGATCTTGATCATTTCCTCTTCAGACTCAGGTGACTCGACGAAGAGAATGTCCGCTCCGGCTCGACTGTATGCTTCTGCCCGACGAAGCGCTTCATCTAGTCCAAGGCCCGAGCGGGCATCGGTTCGGGCAATGATGAGAAAGTCCTCGCTTGTCCGTGTGTCACAGGCGACACGGATTTTGCGAACCATATCTTCCATTGGAATCACGCGACGGTTTGGCGTATGCCCACACTTTTTAGGAAACTCTTGGTCTTCGAGCTGAATTGCTGATACGCCCGCCTGCTCATAGCCTTTGACGGTATGGGCGACATTCAGTAGACCACCATAACCGGTATCGGCGTCGGCGATGATCGGGGTCTTGGTCATCGATGCGAAAGTGCTAATCCGATGGATCATGTCGGTATAAGTGGCAAGGCCTGCATCGGGTAGGCCAAGGTAAGAAGCAACTGTGCCGTAGCCGGTGACATATAGTGCGGGAAAGGCCATTTTGTCGGCGACCAGTGCAGAGATCATGTCGTAGATCCCGGGTGCGACAACGATATCGCCGGATGCGATAGCGGTTTTTAACTGACCTGTGTTTTTCGTCATAGCGATCTCTTTCTTCTTGCGTTCTTTAAGTGGTGCGTATCTGGTGATCGATTTACGTTAGAGCGCGATCGTCAATCAGCATGTTATGGTAAGAGGCTGCTCGTCGAGTGTAGTCGATCTTATCTACGTCAAACTCCGCTCCCTTGATACCGCCCCGCACGGCGCCAGCACGGGTATCGTGATAAGCCTCTTTAAGCGTTGGGGAAAGCGGCTGACTATTTGGGTTACAGATCCATGAGCGCAAGAGACTTCGTTTTTTCGCTGGGTCGTCATAGTCCTCGAAAGCTGTACGCGAATGAAGGGTGACATGATTGTTCAGCAGTTGAAAGTCGCCCGGTTCAAGTCGCATGTCGAAGACCATCTCGGGGGAATTGGCAAGTTCGTCGACGCGGTCCATCGCCGCAATTTGCTCGGGGGAGGCTTCCCGAGCTCCTTCATGGCGGTGAGCGTGTCGCGTGTGGTTTCGCACATATCGGCAACTGAACCAGCCATCGGCAAAGGAGACAATAGGGGTGCTGTAGAAGGGTTGTTCGCTGGAGGCCTCTTCGCCCTGACGAGAGTAGTGAATGGGATCAGTCAGTACCTTGGCGAGCTCAGGGGTTTCGCGCTGCATGCGCTCGTAAATTGCGAGGGAGTTGCAGACTCGGCTGATACCGCCCGACTTTGCCTCTTGCAGGCAAAGCAGTCCGACAATATCGGAAAGATCCGTATGAAAGTCGAGCTCAGAGTTTGTGTTGTATCCCCGACCCGTTGCGTTTCGATAGGCGCCACCGGCATCTTTCACGTGCTTTATCAGCCCACTGTCTTTGCCTTGCGGGCGCAGAAGACCTAGTTGGTTTGTAAACCCCCAATACATTGCTTGAATTTCTGTTTCCGACAGGCCCTGAATTGGGAAGTCTTTCATTACGATGATACCGAACTCTGCGTAGATCTCTCGATATATATCCGTAATGAGTTTCTCAATATTTTCAAATGGGAAATCGGAGGCAATTGCCTTTGTTATGGGGATACCGGAGGCGAGAAAAACTTTAAGCCCCTTCAGAATCCCCGCCTGCTCTGCGCCGGTCAGGCGGCGAGTCCAATGGGATGCTTGGAGCATGTCGGCGGCCTTCCAGGGTTTTGGCATAGTAGTTAACGGGGTTGATAGCATACGTGTGCTCCCTCTTTGATAGTTTAATTTGGTAATTGCGGTGATGCCGTGCCGACCAATTCCTGTCCGAGCAGGATATGCTTAGCTGAGTGAATGTGGCAAATCATCACTGATTTTGCCCAGACGCTATCACGTGCTTGAAACGCATCGATCAACTCTCGGTGATGGCTGAAGCTGCGTCGTAACTCTTTTTCGGAATATCGCCGAAACGTCTGCTGAACAATTGGAATCTCAATGGTACTGGAGAGCATCAAGATCAGTCGCTCATTCCTTGCCGCCTGCGCAATTACCTGATGGAACTCTCGATTGATTGGGCTGATTCGATTGGCATTGCCGTTTGTCGCAAGTGTGCCTTGGGATTCAATCAGGTCTTGTAGTGCCTTGAGCGTGTCAATTTCCTTTGCCGAGATCTTCTGCGAGGCGAGTCGAGCGATGTCGCTTTCAATGAGGCTGCGCAGGTCAAACAGCTCTCGGACCTGCTCGGGTACCCACTCTCGAACCACTGTCCCGCTGTTGGGTGTAAAGATGAGAAACCCATCTGCCGCAAGCATGCGCAGCGCCTCGCGAACCGGGGTTCGCGACAAGCTGAACTCGGCCGCAATGTTCTGCTCGGTAATCCGCATCCCGGGCGGATAACGCCCTTCAATAATCTGGTCTTTAATCTTCTGGTAGATCCGGGAAGCGGCTGTTTCCATGTCAGGGCGGGGAAGAATTTGAGTCTTTGGGCGACTTTAAATTACAGTTTTCATTTCAATAAATTGTACACAATCGAATCGATTTAACTTAATTTATTAAGTGCAAACCCTAATATATATGGCAAAGTAAGTTGATCTGTGTCGACAATAGTATGTTAGATTTCATTCAAAAGGAAAGTTAAACATGGCAGAGGTAATTCGGTCGGTGTATCCAGTAGAGGGTACGGGAGATGAGATTCCCACAGCGCAGCTAAAACTAGATGCCCAGCGTATCTTGGATGTGGTGGCCTCGGGAGGGGTCGCAGTGATTCCCTTGGATGTGGCCTATGCGATTGTGGGTGGGTCGGAAGATGCCATTCGCCGGATTTTTACTGCAAAAAATCGGAGCTATGAAAAACCAAGTGGGTTGTTCTCAAGCGCGCTATTTAGCGATGAGATTCACGATCTTCCCGCAGACCGCCGGACCATGATTCACGAGATCATTCGAGAAGAAAACCTTCCTTTCTCGGTAGTGGCGCCGTTCAATTCGCGTCACTCATTCTTCCAGCGGGTAGACCCCTTTGTGCTTGAGCATTCATCCAAGCAGGGCACAATCGATATGCTACTCAATGCAGGCAGCCTTCACAACGAGCTAGTGAAATTGTCCTGGGATGCGGGTATTCCAGTATTTGGTTCTTCTGCAAACACCTCTCTAATGGGAAGTAAGTATCGAGTAAGCGATGTGGAGTCTGCGGTGCTCAATGCAGCGGATCTAATCATCGATTATGGGTTGTCCAAGTATCACAACCCGCACGGGCGTTCGAGCACTATCATCGATTTCTCGGACTTTTCGGTGATTCGTATCGGTGTTTGTTTTGACCAACTGAAACAGATCTTCCAAGAGCGATTTGGGGTGATCTTGCAGGTCAAGCAGTAATCGGGTTTTGATGGAGACATGGTTAGAAGTAGTAGTGGTATTCAGGTGATGTTTGATTACGACAAAGGGAGATATAAAATGTTTACACGCAGCTTAAAATTGCTGAGCGCTGTGATGGTGATGCTTGGTTTATCGAGCACCCCCGCGCTTGCAGAGCGAAACCTTCGACTGACTTTTCAGATTTCGATCAACCATGAGTTGGGTAAGAATCTCAGTTTCTTTAAGGAGCAGGTGGAAGCCCAGAGTAAAGGCGCCTTAAAGATTCAGCTCTTTGATAACGCCCAGCTCTTTAAGGGGGAGCAGGTCCCTCAGGCGGTCGCTTCAGGTGCGATTGATATGGGAATGGTATTCATCGATGAATTTGCAGGCACTGTGCCATTGACGGGCATCTTCAGCGTCGCCTTTTTGTTCCCCGACTCTAAAACGCTGGGCAAGGCGGTGGCCTTTGATAGCCCTGCACGTACGTTGATCGAGGAGCAAATCGAAAAGACCGGTGTCAAGCTACTCTGGTTCCAAGACTATGGCCCAATTCACCTAATTACTCGCCGTGGCGCGGTACGACAGCCCTCCGACATGAAAGGCAAGAAGACCCGTGTGCTGGGCAAACCCAGTGGCGATTTTGTTGAGGCTGTGGGTGGGCTTCCGGTCAAGGTCTCAGGATCTGAGCAGTTCCTGGCGTATCAGCGAGGAACCGTCGACGTGGGTATGACTGGGACCACAGGAATCAAATCCCGCAAGATCCACGAAGTGATGGATTCCATTACTCTGACCAGCCATGCACAGACTGAATTTATTGTCATCATCAATTCGAAGATCTGGAACTCGCTCTCCTCACAAGAAAAAGGTTGGATTACGAAGGCTGCCAGAGACGCTGAGCTAAAGATGCGTTCGGAGACGGAAAAGGACAATATCGAAGCGGAAAAGTGGCTTGAACAAAACTCAAAGATGAAATTCGTGCGTCTGTCCGATCAGGAGCTTGCCACCTGGAAGAAGGCTTCTGAGCCGGCTGTGAATGCCTTCATCAAAGACACCGGTGATACCGGTGCCAAGCTGGTGCAGGCCATTCGAAATATGAAGTAATGATGTTTAAGACCGCGGGGTGACCATGATTCTTAAGCGCATCACGGCTTGGCTTGTTGAGAAGGCGGGCTTCGTCTCGGCATTGATATTGATTATTGTGAGCGTCATGCTCTGTTATGAAGTCATCGCGCGGTTTGCGTTTAACAGCCCTACGAAATGGGCCCAGGACTTTTCGGTTCTGGCCCAGGTCTGGTTCACCTACATGGCGATGGGCTACGTCCTGCGAAAGGGGAATATGATCCGCATCACGATTGTTCTCGATGCAGTTCCTCCGTCACTGCAGGGGATCATGAATCGGTTTTCATCTTTCATAATCCTTATCGTTTGTTGTTTCATTTGTGTACTGCAGTACGACGTGCTGATGGAGTCTATTGCGACAGGGCGTAAGCAGCCCACGATGCTCGCGATGCCGTTATATCTCGTTGAGTTACCTGTGCTCTTGGGATTTTTTATCCTGGGACTTCAGTCGCTGACTCAGACCATCTGGCCGCAAGAGGCTGAGACGCCGGTTTTAGAGCCCACTACGGTAGGACATTGAGATGACAGTAATTCTGATAATTTTGCTCACGACGATCGTACTGATCAGTGGTCTGCCAGTGGCGTTCGGCTTAATTAGTGTTGCGACTATCATGTTGCTACTTAAAGACGTCTCGCCATTTATGGTGTCGCAAAATCTCTTGGGGGCCATTGACAATTTTGTGCTGGTCTCGATCCCGATGTTCCTCTTTATGTCCAATATTTTGCTAAAAGGCGGGGTGGGCAAGAGTCTGTTTTCTGCCATGCAGGCCTGGGTGGGGCATCTTCCCGGTGGTCTTGGGATTGCCACTCTTTTGTCCTGCGGTGTTTTTGCAGCGATTAACGGAAGTTCAGTGGCGACCGCGGCAACGATTGGCAGTGTCGCAATTCCTGAAATGTCCTCGCGCGGATATCCCCAGCGGTTCGCGGTCGGAATGGTGGCGGCAGGGGGAACGCTTGGCATCATGATTCCGCCATCGATACCGCTGATCATTTATGGCGTGATTACGGAGCAGAGTATTGGCGATCTCTTCTTAGCGGGAATCGGTCCGGGTATTCTGCTGATTGTGTTGTTTGGGATTTATGCCTACGTCTATGCCCGCATGACAAAGACCATGGCCAAGAGCGATAAAGCATCATGGTCTGAGCGAATCGCAGCGACACGGGAGTCACTCCCCGTCTTAATTTTGGCATTTATGATTATTGGAGGAATTTACGGCGGAATCTTTACGCCAACCGAGGCCGCCGCTGCAGGCGTTGGACTTTCGCTGCTCATTACTAAGTTCTGGCTGAAGACTTTAACACTAGAGGGGCTCTGGCATTCAGCAAAGGACGCCTTGCAAACGACCGTTGTAATTCTTCTGGTCGTGGCCGGCGCAAAATTGTTGAGTCAGGCTATCACGATCTATCAAATACCGTCTGAGATCACGGCGCTTGTCAGTCAGACAATTGCATCCAAAGAGATCTTTTATATTCTGATGACGCTGATCCTGCTGGCTGTGGGATGCTTCTTGGAACCAATCTCAATCATTCTGATCTTTGTTCCCGTCTTCTTGCCCGCGGCTATTTACTTTGGCATCGATCCTATCTTTTTGGGAATCTTCTTTGTATTGATGGTTGAAATTGGGCTTATCACGCCGCCGATTGGGCTGAATTTATTTGTGATTCAGGCGATCTCAAAATGTGACTTCAAGACCGTGACGATGGGATCGCTTCCTTTCGTATTCATTATGCTTATTGGTGCAGTGATTCTGGTGGCTGTACCATGGATTACGCTTGGCATTCCATTCGGCTTCTAAGCGAGAAGGGCACATGATTACATTGGTCGAGGTGGGACCGCGCGATGGTCTTCAGAGTGAACCCAAGGTGCTTAGTCTAGAGGATCGTGCGGCCTACATCACTCGTGCCGTCGATGCTGGTTTACGTCGTATTGAGGCGGTGAGTTTTGTAAATCCCAAGCGAGTGCCGCAGATGGCCAACGCAGAAGAACTCATGAAGCTTCTTCCAAGGGGTGATGGTGTGTCTTATTCGGGTCTTGCATTAAATGAGCGCGGGGCCCAGCGTGCTGTGGAAGCAGGGGTGGATGAGGTCAATTATGTCGTGATCTCGACCGATACTTATAATCGGGCGAATCAAGGTTGCTCGACCGAGGAGACCTTAGCACAATGGGACCGTGTGGCAGAGATTTGTGCTAAAGCGAATATTCCAACGACGGTGACTATTGCGGCATCCTTTGGCTGTCCATTCGAGGGCGAAGTCTCTGAGAAAAAGGTTGCAGCGCTTGCTGTGGCCATCGCTAGAAACACCCCCAAAGAGATTGCGCTTGCCGATTCCATCGGTGTGGCGACGCCCGCGGATATTACACGAGTAGTGTCTGCGGTTCGATTAGCGTTGCCTGACGCCGTATTACGGTGTCACTTTCATAACACTCGAAACACTGGGCTTGCCAATGTCATGGCAGCGATACAGGCGGGTGTCTCGGTATTCGATTCGTCGATTGGTGGCATTGGTGGCTGTCCGTTTGCGCCAGGTGCAACAGGGAATATCGCGACTGAGGATCTTGTCTATATGCTCAAGCGAATGGGGGAAGCTCAGACGATTGATCTGGTAGCAGTCTGTGATACGGCGGTTTGGTTAAGCCAGGTCTTGGAGCATCCATTGCCAGGATCGATGTCGCGTACAGGTATCTTCCCGTTTGTGTCCAAGACGCAGGAGTTACACATTGCAGATTAAGGCCCATGTACTCCGAGTAGGCGACGACATCGACACAGACGTTATTTTTCCTGCGCGTTATTTATCTGTTCTTGAGCCGAAGGAGCAGGCTCGTTATGCCTTCGAACCTTACGGAGAGTCCTTTCAGTCTCGACTCACCTCAAGTCCAGCCATTGTTGCGGGCTGGAACTTCGGCTGTGGGTCTTCGCGCGAGCATGCGGTGACCTGTCTAATGGGACTGGGGATTCAGCTGGTTGTTGCCAAGTCGTTTTCGCGTATTTTCTTTCGCAATGCTGTCAATAATGGCCTTGCAGTCGTCGTGTGTGATCTCGCGGATCGTATCCAGGATGACGAACTGATTTCAGTGAATGTTGCCAAAGGCAAGGCAGACCTGGCGGGAGGATCATTTCAGTTCACGCCCTTAGCTCCGCCGTTACTAAATATTCTTCAGCATGGCGGTTTGTGGAAAACACCTCGACCCTCTGCGGGAGGCCAATAATGGGACAGACGTCCGCTGAAAAAATCATGAGCCGGATCGCTGGTCGAACCGTCTCGGCAGGAGATTTTATCGAAGGCTGTCCAGATTTCACCTTCAGCCTAGATGATGGTATTGGTCTTGTCGATCGCTACTTTAGGCTGTATGGGATTAACAAGGTTCGTTACCCCGAACGAATTGCAGTGTTCTTCGACCACTACGCTCCAGCAGACACTCCGTTACATGCCAATATTCATGGGATTGGTCGGGTACTGTGCCGTCGTTTCGGGATTGATAAGCTCTTCGAGGTCGGCGATGGAATATCCCATCAGGTTTCGATTGAGTCAGGGCTTGTTCGTCCGGGACAGTTTGTTACCAATACGGATTCCCACACGATCACCCTTGGGGCAGTTGGTGCTGCCGGATGTGGGATCGGTGTGGCGGAGATGGCTTATCTCTGGGCACATGGCGTATTGTGGTTTCAGGTGCCGACGGCATTGCGTGTGGTGATTAACGGTCGACTTACAGCAGGTGTTTATGCAAAAGACTTGGCGCTAACGATTGTGCAGAGACTCTCTGCGCGCGGGGCTATCTATCAGTCGATTGAGTACTCGGGATCGGTCTTTGATAGTCTGTCTATCTCAGAGCGAATGACTCTTTGCAACCTTGGTGTAGAGATGGGCGGGAAGTTTGCCATTGCACCCATTGATGCAGTGACCAGAGCGTACTACGCCCATTTTTCGGATCAGTCGGTTGACGACTCAACAAATGCAGACTCGGATGCGCACTATGCGGCCCATTATCAGTTTGATACGGCAGCGGTTGTACCGATGGTGTCGTCACCACATTCAGTCGATAACGTCGCACCCGTGACAGATTTGCCAAATACTGAGATTCATCAGGCATTTCTCGGGACGTGCACAAATGGACGACTCGATGATCTTCAGGCTGCGGCAGCCGTACTGAAGGGAAAGCGCATTGCATCAGGAGTGCGATTTATCGTCACGCCCGCGTCACGCGAGGTCTATAAGGCGGCGATAGAAACGGGCGCTTTGGCGACGCTGGTCGATGCCGGATGTGTCATCACCACTCCTGGATGCGGTGCCTGTGCGGGGATTCATCAGGGTGTACTCGCGGAAGGCGAGGCCTGCATTGCCTCATCGAGTCGCAATTTTTTGGGCCGGATGGGCAACAAAGATGCTCGAGTTTTTCTTGGCTCGCCAGCCACGGTGGCAGCCAGTGCGCTCACTGGACGGATCACAGACCCTCGAACTATTTTGAATGCAACTTAGTCAATGAGGAGTGATGTATGACGGTTCAGGGAACACCTGAGAATGGCGCGCTTGCAGGCATTAAAGTACTTGAGTTAGGACAGCTGATTGCCGGCCCGTTCTGTGGCCAGATGCTTGCTGACTTCGGCGCTGATGTCGTGAAGATTGAGTCGCCGGGATTGGGAGATCCTATTCGTGAATGGGGTAAAGAAAAGACCGGTGGTAAGTCCTTGTACTGGCCTGTGATTGGCCGAAATAAGAAGTCGATTACCTTGAATCTGCGACTTACGGAAGGTCAGGCGTTGGCCCGTCGACTTGCGCAAGAGTCCGACATTCTCATTGAGAACTTTCGTCCTGGTACGTTAGAGAAGTGGGGTCTTGGCTGGGAAGATCTAAAGAAGCTAAATCCACGCTTGATCATGGTTCGGGTGACCGGCTACGGTCAGACCGGACCGTATGCGGAACGTGCGGGGTACGGTGCCATTGGAGAGGCCATGGGTGGGCTGCGTTATATCAACGGAGATCCGTCCACCCCGCCTTCTCGTGTCGGCGTTGCGATTGGCGATACGCTCACTGGTTTACACGCTGCTTATGGTGCGCTCGCAGCGCTTCAGGCAAGAACGCGAACAGGGCGTGGACAGTTGGTGGATGCAGCCATCTACGAGAGCGTGCTCAATATGATGGAGAGTCTAATCACTGACTATGACGTAGCGGGGTTTGTGCGCGAACGCACGGGATCGATCTTTCCAGGAATTGCACCGAGTAATATCTATCCAACCTCCTGTGGTCGATCGATATTGATCGGAGCAAATCAAGATACGGTCTTTCGAAGACTCTGTCAGGTGATGGGGCAGGAGGCGTTAGGAACCGATCTGCGGTTCGCAACCCACGGTGCACGTGGCCAGAACCAAGCCTTATTAGATCGGTTAATTGGTGAGTGGACCATCCTGCACGCCCGCGAGTCGGTGCTCGCCATGTTGGACGAGGCGGGTATTCCAGCGGGTCAGCTCTACACTGCAAAGGAAATGCTTGAAGATCCTCAGTTTGCGAGTCGTCAGACGATCATTCGTGCACCTAGTGAGGAGCTTGGCCAGGTAGCGATGCAGAATGTGGCGCCAAAGTTATCAGAAACACCGGGCTGTATCCATCATGCTGGGACTCGGCTCGGTGCCCATAATCATGAGATATTTGTTGGCCGTCTCGGACTGACTCAAGAACAGTTTGAAGCCTATCAACAGGCGGGTGTGATCTAACGGTTGACAACTGACGTATCTCTTCGTAATCAGCTCTGAAGCAATAACCCCCACCATCGCCGCCAAACTATAAATATTATTTAATGAAAAATTGTATTTTGAGTGAAATTCTATAACTTAAATATAAAAATGAGTGACGAGTCGATTCCAATGTTGTTCGGTGGATATGATGTTGAAAGTTTAGTGTTGACCTGAGGATGAATCAATCGAGTTGTAACTAAGAGGACCTAAGACGGATATTTCTTTAGCGCTTTTTCTAGTTCAGCTTTCACTTTAGATTTAAGACCCGCCGGCCCTATTACCTCAACTCCATCACCGTGCTTCATGATCTCCATCACGAGTTCTGGATCTTGGTTGTAATCAAACTCTAAGATGTAATTACCATCCTTATCAAAACTACTCACTTGCTGACCATGCCAGGTCTCAGCAGACACCCAGCGT
>Ga0164292_10003940_pt1 | contig 12107 bp, 9 predicted proteins | sample GEODES117metaG_FD_111486 | JGI IMG/M metagenome (GOLD analysis project Ga0164292, IMG submission 111486) | Eutrophic lake water microbial communities from Lake Mendota, Wisconsin, USA - GEODES117 metaG | ecosystem: Environmental > Aquatic > Freshwater > Lake | place: USA: Lake Mendota, Wisconsin... | reverse complement strand
TCCGAAGATCACTTCAGAACCAACTTACCTTCGTATTCACTCAGAATGCTTTACCGGCGATGTTCTTGGTTCACAGCGATGTGATTGCGGTGAACAACTCAAAGCTGCCATGGATCTCATCGTTGAAAAAGGATCTGGCTACATTATCTATTTGAGAAATCATGAAGGTCGCGGAATTGGTCTTGCTGAGAAAATCAAGGCATACCAGTTACAAGATCGAGGCCTAGATACTGTGGATGCAAATATTGCACTTGGACATCAAGTTGATGCACGTGAGTGGAGCGATGCCGTTGAAATTCTGGAAGAGCTAGCACTTAAGAGCGTTGTCCTCATGACAAATAACCCTGAGAAGATTCAAGCTCTCAGCGATGCCGGAATCCAAGCCACGGTCTTGTCATTACCAATTGCGGCAAATGAGTTCAATCAAAAGTATTTAGAGACAAAAGCAACCAAGCTTGGACACATAAGGTCAGGAGAATAAAATGTCAGGTAATGCACCAGAGATCGGGCTCCCACACTTGCCGCGTGCACGCGTGGCGATCATTTCATCCAGCTGGCACTCAGATATCTGTAATGACCTGATTGCGGGTGCGCAACGCGCGCTTAATGCTGCTTCAGTCAAGGATGTAGAAGTCATTTACGTTCCAGGATCATTTGAGATTCCACTGGCTGCTCAACTTGCCTTTGAAAAAGGTTTCGATGCTGTGGTTGCAATAGGACTAGTTCTTGAAGGAGAAACACCTCATTTTGATTACGTCTGCCAAGGTGTCACACAAGGTGTCATGGATGTTTCCTTGAAATTTAGCGCACCGATTGGTTTCGGCGTCTTGATGTGCAACTCCCTGGATCAAGCTATTGCTCGAAGTGGTCGACCTGGGAGCATTGAAGATAAGGGTTATGACAGCGCAGTTGCGGCGATAAAACTTCTGCAACTCAAAGAGGGCTAGTATTAGGCCAAATTATTTTGGGGGTTAGTCTTCGATGAGCTTGTCTAAAGATGCTAATTGGTGGAGACAGGCAGCGGTCTATCAGATTTACCCACGCAGCTTTAAAGATTCAAACGGTGACGGTATCGGTGACCTCAAAGGTATTACCTCTCAAGTTCCGTACCTGAAATCACTCTCACTCGATGCTGTCTGGCTCAGCCCTTTCTATCCATCGGCACTTGCAGATGGTGGATATGACGTCGATGACTATCGCAATGTTGATCCAAAGCTAGGAACCCTTGAAGATTTTGATGAGATGTTGCAGGCTCTCCATGCTGCAGGAATACGCGTCTTCGTAGATATCGTTCCTAATCACTCTTCAAATCTTCATCAATGGTTTATTGATGCATTGAACTCGCAACCGGGGTCACCAGAACGCGCACGTTATATTTTCCGCGATGGCAAAGGAGAAAATGGAGAGTTACCTCCATCTGATTGGCCTTCACACTTCGCTCCATCTGCATGGACGCGCATTACAGAAAAAGATGGCAATCCTGGCCAGTGGTACTGCCACCTCTTTGCACCAGAACAACCTGATCTCAACTGGGATAACCCAGAGGTCGAAGCAGATTTCATCAAAACATTACGTTTCTGGGCAGATCGCGGCGTAGATGGATTCCGTGTCGATGTTGCCCATGCCATGAAGAAAGATCTCTCTGAACCTCTTCGTAGTCAGCCAACACTTGGATATGACAACCCTCGCTTAGATGGCAAGGGAGTTTTCTTTGATCGCACCGAGTTGTTTGAGGTCTACAAAGAATGGCGCAAAGTATTTAACGAATATGACCCACCACGTGTTGCTGTGGCAGAGGCAAATGTTCCTATTGAACGTATGCCTTTATATGCCAGCGATAAGACTTTAGGGCAAGCATTTAACTTCGCTTTTCTTGACGCCAAGTTCGACCCTTCTGATTACCGAGACACAGTTAAGAAATCACTAGAAATCGCTGACAAGAATCATTCATCCTCGACATGGGTACTTTCAAATCACGACAAGATTCGTCACGCAACGCGCTATGGCCTTCATCCGATTGTTGATGAGAAGAAGTGGCTTCTTGCAGATGGCACAACCCATCCATTAGATCGTGAAGCTGGAACCCGAGCGGCATTGGCTGCAACGATGTTTATCCTGGCTCTACCTGGCTGTACATATATGTACCAAGGAGAAGAACTTGGTCTTCACGAAGTAACAGATATTCCTCACGATCAGATTCAAGATCCTGCCTACGTCGGCAATTTGTACACCGAAAAAGGTCGTGATGGTTGCCGCGTTCCTTTGCCATGGTCGTCATCCGGCACTTCATACGGATTCGGAAACGGTGGTTCGCACCTTCCACAGCCAAAGTGGTTTGCAGAAGTAAATGTTGCAGCACAAGATGGAGTTGCTGGTTCGCCACTAGAGATTTATCGCAAAGCACTTGCGCTGCGTAAACAATTACAAGGCGAAGAGTTGTTGATGTGGCACGAGACGAAAAACAAAGAAGTTCTTCACTTCTCACGCCCTGGTGGCTGGAACTGCATGATCAACTTCAGAGGCTATGGCCACAAGTTTGAGGCTAAGGAGATTCTTCATTCATCGGCCCCAGTAACAGATCTCACGCTCACAGCGGGAACTACAGTTTGGTTTAAGGTCTAAGGTCAAGTTGTGTTAACAACTATCTTTCTCTCAACAGGCGTTGTAGCTCTGGCTGAGATGGGTGATAAGACTCAACTTTTGGCATTCTTACTTGCAGCCCGTTTCAAAAAACCAGTTCCCATAATTCTGGGAATCCTTCTCGCCACAATTGTTAATCATGGATTTGCCGGCGCACTCGGAGCATGGATTACAACTCTCTTGTCACCCAACGCTCTGGGTTGGATATTAGGAATTTCCTTTATTGCCATGGCGATCTGGACGCTCAAGCCTGATGAGATTGAAGAAGACGAAGCAAAGATTGCTGGGCGCTTTGGAGTATTTGGCGCAACAACAATCACCTTCTTCTTAGCCGAGATGGGCGATAAGACTCAGATCGCTACCGTGGCGCTGGCTGCAAATTACTCAAGTGTTCTGCTTGTGGTTATCGGAACGACACTGGGCATGATGATTGCAGATGTTCCAGCCGTCTTTATCGGAACTAAATTTGCTCAGAAAGTCTCGATGAAGCTCGTACACGGAATTGCGGCAGCTGTCTTTGCAATTCTTGGCGTGATTACCCTTCTTAATGTTACGGTTTTGGCATGAGTCAGAGAGAGTGCGCAATCGTCACAGGAGCAAGTAGTGGAATCGGCGCTGCAACAGTTCGCGCCCTAGCAGATAGTGGCTATGACGTAATTGCCTGCGCTCGTCGCATCGATCGTCTGGAAGCTCTCGCTGCCGAATATTCAGCCGTGACTGCCCACCACCTAGATATCACAGACCAGAAAAGTGTTGATAAGTTGGTAGACGATTTATCAGATCGCAATATTTCTATTCTCATTAATTGTGCGGGTGGAGCTTTTGATGCCGCGACGGTCTTAGATTCAGATCCAGAGGTATGGAGTAAGACCTACGATCTCAACGTTGTTGGCACAGTTCGAATGGTGAAGGCGTTTACACCCGCCATGGCGAAAAATGGACGCGGCCATATTGTGATTATCTCGTCTACCGCAGGACATGTCGCCTATGAAAATGGCGGAAGTTATGTCGCTGCAAAACATGCGCAAACTTCACTTGCTCGCACGTTACGTCTTGAACTCAACGGTCTACCGATCCGCGTGACAGAGATTGCTCCAGGAATGGTCAAGACAGAAGAATTTGCAAAGATTCGCTTTGGTGATGCCGATCGTGCTGCAAAGGTGTACGAAGGTGTTGCTGCTCCGCTAGTGGCAGAAGATGTAGCTGAAGCAATTAGATGGAGCGTTACCTTGCCAGAGCACTTCAATGTGGATTCATTGGTGATTCGCCCAGTGGCACAATCTGCACAACATAAGGTTCACCGTACAACGTAATTACTTGATTACAACCCGATACCGAGCCAGGGTTGGATCGGTTGCATAAGCAATTCGCACTCCTGCTTTCTGCGAACTAGAGAGACCGTGCACAATTTTTTCGGTCAAAATCTCACCTGGTGCAATCACCGCAACACCTGGGGGATATGGTGCGATCAGATCTGCACTGACTCGCCCAATTGCATCGCTAGCTGAGACCATCTCAGTTTCTGCAAAGTAAGCATCGCGCATTGAGATACCAACCGTTGGGATGACAGACCAGCTCAGCGCCGTTGCGCTGGCTCGAGCTGGACCCTGAAGTGATTGAGCGATTTCTATGACGACATCGGCAAGCTCATCAAAATCTTCCCGCATATCTGCCAAGGTCGCTAGGAAAACAATGGTGTCTTGATCTGCCATCTCAACGCGTATTCCGCGCTGGCCAAGGGCGTTTTCGATGGCTACTCCTGAAGCACCTAACTGATTTGCTCGAAGAACTATCTTGGTCGGATCAAATCTTCGGGTGGGAAAATCACTGGCGTTGAGAAAAATCGGTAGCGAGAATTGGGCCTGAACTTTCGCCTTAAAGTAAGAAACATTGGCGAGTAAATCACCGAGCAACTCTGGCCCGCGTGTCTGCAATAGCGCGCGAGTTGCATCAATGGATGCAAGCGGTGCACCAGCAGGTGAAGTTGTATGCGTTGTTTCAAAACTTTGCTCAAGCCTGTCAGCACTTAAGAATTTTGTCTGTGCCAACAAAAGTGCGGATGCGCTATATCCAGGAAGCGCCTTATGCACACTAGTGATGAGTGCATCGGCGCCCATCTGCAATACATGAGCTGGTAACTCTTTATGAAATCCAAAGTGGCCGCCCCATGCTGCATCGATGATGACCGGCATTGAGTGCGCGTGGGCAATCTTTACCAGCCCACCAATATCTGAAAGTGTTCCGAGATATCCAGGTTCAGTGAGCAAAAGTGCGATTGGATTTTCAGGTAGAACTCGCTCGAATTCACTAACAGGAACACCAATAGGAACTCCAGTAGCTGAATCAATTTCTGGTGAGAGCCAGAGCGGTTCAAGTCCAGCTAATACGAGTGCGCTTAAGACTGAGCGATGGGCAGTGCGACTGATTGCAACTTTATCGCCAGGTTTTCCAAGTGCGAGAATTACCGCCTGATTTGCATGAGTTGATCCACCGGTTGAAAATCGAGCAAAATCTGCACCCCACAAATCTGCTGCGAGTTTCTCTGCCTGTGTAAGCACTTTGTTGGTGAGCTTGATTTCATCGAGTCCGCCATAGAGAGGAATATCTGAATCAACAAGAGCGCCTAAACCAGCATCTAATCGCGATGCTCGTTGCTTATGACCTGGAATAGTAAATGGGCTTCGCTTACGCTCGAAATAAGAGAGGTAGGCATCGAGTAGCGGTGCGATGTTTCGAAGATCACCTGTACTCATAAGGCTAAGCCTAACTTCTCGGCCCGCCCCTCTTTCCCCAAGGCTCTATGATTTACCCATGACTTCCAACGCACACGAACCGCTTCCGCAATCACGTCACATTGCAACGGAGATTCCTGGCCCTAAATCTGCCCAGGTGCTGGCTCGACGCAAAGAAGCAGTATCAGCAGGGCTTGGCATGGCCTTTCCCGCAATCATCGCGCGCGCAGAAGGTGCGATCATGGAAGATATCGACGGCAATCGCATCATCGATCTCGGTTCAGGTATTGGTGTAGTCAACGTTGGAAATGCAAACCCACGCGTTGTCTCTCGAGTAATCGAGGCAGCTCAATCCTTCACACATACCAACTTCACCACAGCTCCTTACTTGGGATATATCGAAGTATGTGAAGCGCTCAATAAGTTAACACCCGGCACCTTTGCAAAGAAATCAATCTTGCAGAACTCGGGTGCAGAAGCCGTTGAGAATGCAATCAAGATTGCACGTCATTACACAAAGCGCCAAGCAATCGTTGTCTTTGAGCACGCCTATCACGGACGCACCAACCTCACGATGGCGTTAACTGCAAAGAACATGCCATATAAAGAAGGATTTGGCCCGTTTGCTAACGAGATTTATCGCATGCCAATGCCATATGCATACCGTTGGGTTGGCGATGCATCGACAATGACTGCAGATGCGCTCGCAGATGTCACACATAAAATTGAGAAAGAGATCGGGGCAAAAAATGTTGCTGCGATCATTATCGAACCCATTCAAGGCGAAGGTGGCTTTATTGTGCCGCCAAAGGGATTCCTTCCTGGCCTAAGCGAATATGCAACTGCGAATGGAATCGTCTTTATCGCAGATGAAGTTCAGACAGGGTTTGCTCGTACTGGAAATTACTTTGCAGTCGAAGATGAAAACGTTGAGCCAGATATGATCGTTACCGCTAAGGGAATTGCCGGTGGTCTGCCACTTGCTGCGGTTACAGCTCGCGCAGAGATTATGGATTCATCTCATGTCGGCGGCCTCGGCGGAACCTACGGAGGAAATCCAATCGCATGCGCGGCAGCACTCGGTGCCATGGAAGCCATCGCCGAAGATAAACTCGTTGAGCGCGCACGTCACATTGGAAAAATACTTAACGAAAAACTGAATGCACTGGCGGCAAAGTATTCAGTCATCGGCGATGTTCGTGGACGTGGTGCCATGCAAGCAATTGAAATTGTCGTTGCAGGAAGCAAAGATCCAAACCCTGCAGCGATGGCCAGCGTTATTAAGTATTGCCAGGCCCAAGGGGTATTGATTCTGACTGCAGGTACCTACGGCAACGTGATCCGTTTCTTGCCTCCGCTTGTCATTAGCGATGAACTACTCATCGAAGCCCTTGGGGTTCTCGATGACGCCTTCGCTGCTCTATAAATCACCCTCGTCTCACCCCTAAAACACTCACCCTGACCTTCCCTCACCCCTTCATTTAGGTCACCCTTAGGCGTGGCCACGAAGAAGAGCACAGGTGATAAGAGCTCTTTGCCGATTCTTGATGGGGTGACGCTCTCCAGAACGTTACCCCCTCTGCTCCCGGCAAACTTCCTCTCGCGATCATCTCTGGTCGAGTCAATCTCTCTTCAGGCACCGGGAACAACCCTTATCAGCGGACCGATTGGTTACGGTAAGACCTCGCTAGCTACTGAGATCGCAGAACGCAATTCAGGGCGAACTTTTTGGTACACGATGGTCGATGAAGATTCCCCAGAAAAATTCAATGCGCATGTAATTCAATCAGTGCGCAATGTTATTTCCGACTTCGCTCCTTGGTTTACAGCTCAGAGCAGATTAGATCCGATGGAGCTAATCGTTAAGTTCAGTAACGAACTTTCCTCTCGCCAAGGTGAATACATTTTTATAGTTGATAATCGTAGAACAGCGGCCGCTGAAGATTTTGCAAGAGCTGCTCAAATGATCCGCTCGTTACCCAGCAATCTACATTTAGTTCAGATTAGACGAGACGTTCCTGGTGCTCCAGTCGATGAATTGGCACCAATGGGAAATTATCAAGTTATTACTTCAGCCGAATTAAGATTCACTTCCCATGAAGTAGAACAAATTGCCACGCTCAATGGGCTCTCACCACTGGATACAGAAGTGATTGAGATTCTCCAGAGTGCGCAAGGATGGCCTGCCGCAGTACAGCTTATTGCTCGTGGTATTTCCAAGGGCGAAAAATTCAAGGCCTCCGCCACCGAAATTTCGAACTCCGTCGAACCTCTACGGCTTATCGTTGAAGAGGTCGTTCGTGGTCTCACGACTGATGAAAAGAATGTACTTGCCCCACTTTCTGCAGTGAATGAGTTCTCAAGCGAACTTGCTCAACGGATATTAGGGAAGCAATTTTCTCAGCATAAAATTGACTCGTTAGCCTTTGAAGGTTCTCTTCTTTCAAAAAGTACCGCTGAAGAACCAAAGTACAAGATACATAGTCTGATCAAAGAATACCTGTATGAGGAACTAGCAAAAAATGATGTGAGATTAAGAGAAGCTCATCACATCGCTTCAGAGTATTACGAAGAGATTTTAGATCCCACGAGCGCAATGGAACATGCGTTTCTCTCCCAAAACTTCAAAAGATTTGAGAGCCTGTTTCGTAAAGGTGCTCGAATCTATGCGGTCACAGGGCGTGGAAAAGACTTACTTCGTTGGGCCAAATACGCCGGCGATGATTCAGTCGAGGGTGTACTTAAGCGTCAAACGGTCGAGATTGCAGGACATCTAGCTAATTTAGATTTTGCAAAAGTTGAAGCCCTCAATGCGAGTATGCGTTTGCAATCGAAAGGAACAGTCCTTGAAGATTTCATGGAGAGGTACTCATCTCTCATTGAAATCTCGATTGACTCAGCCTTTGCACGATTTGAAAGCCTTGAGAAAAATGTCACCAAAGCTATTCGCCCAGATGAACTTGCCGAAGACTCAGATTTTACCGATGCCTTATTTAGCCTAAGGCGTTTGGCGGGCTACTACCTTCTGACAGACCAATTCGACAAGATGGAGGCGTTGGATTCAAAGGCTAATGAACTCCTCGAAAAGTCCTATAGTCAACTGGGGCATATTCATCAGCTAGCCATACGCGCCCTTTGCACCTACCAACAAGGTTATTATCAAGACGCCTTTGAATCTTCACGAATGGCACTGTCGTTGAGTGAAAAGAATGGTTTAACCTCATTTCATTCTGCAAACGATGTTCGTTGTATTTTTGCCAGGTGCACCTATGAATTTACTGATATGGAAAGCGCACTGATCGAGTACGAAAAAGTCATTGAAAATGCTGAAGCAAATCAGCAATGGATTTGGTATTGCTCAGCAACTTCTTTGGTTGCAATGCATATAGCTGAGTTTGGTGAATCTTCCGTAGCTTTAGAGCGCCTGAGAGTCGCGCGCGAGCGGGTTGCAGCGATTCATTCGAAGAATAATCTCTCTTCGATTCTTGATCGTGGAGAGATGTCGGTGAGATTAGTAAACGGAGAATTTGATCGGATTAGGTTGTTGATCGAAACGAGTCTTCCGGGGGAAATCGTCGATTCGATGAGATTTCAACTCCTTCGTGTCGATGGCAAAGATTGGTACCCCACCGATGAAAAGGCGTTGCCTGATAGAACACCGCGTCAAAAAATTTATAAGTTGCTCTCAGAGACTCTTCTTGTCATGGTTAAAGATGAAGAGGCGGCACTTACTCATTTGACAGAGGCATTACGAATCGGAGCTGAAGTCGGTGCAAAGGCAAATTTCTTGAGTCAAGTTCAATTATTTCCGCTATTTCACAAAATCGCTACCAAAACTCCCACGTTCTACCATGAAGATATCTCGCGAAAGGCGACAGTCCGTATGAAAGAAATCAACGCCTCCAAAAACATCAAGCCTGAGTTAACCAAACGTGAGATTGAAATAGTCAGGCACCTAGATTCTGGTAAGCCGATCACCTCCATCGGTGCTTCGTTACATATTTCACATAACACGATGAAGACACACCTCAAGAATATATATCGGAAATTAGCGGTCGATGGGCGTGATCAAGCGGTCGAGAAGGCAAAGTCACTCGGTCTGATCTAGTTTTAAGCCAATTCAACTCCGTGGGATACTTAGACCATGGCCGATGAGTTAGATGAGATCGATGATTTTGATGACGATCTCGACCTCACACTCTATGCAGATCCAGCAGAATTACTCGCACAAGTTCTGATTCAACTTAATGAAGTAATCGAGATCGGACTTAGAGTAAATGGCATCTTCCATCTTGCACTGACCGGAGGATCTCTGGGGACAGAGCTCACTAAAGCTTTGATGCAACAGTGGAACGAACATCCAGAGATGTATCAGGGGCTTCATATTTGGTGGAGCGATGAGAGATTTGTTGAGCGCACTAGCGCAGATCAAAATAGCGCACCGCTATTGGCAACAAAAACCAATGAGGCAATAACGATTCATTACGTTAAGGCAAGCGATGAAGTGCCATCAATACATGATGCGGTAACCGAATACACCGAACAACTTGGTGAAAACTTTATGGATCTGACAATCCTAGGCCTTGGCCCAGATGGACACATCGCATCCTTATTTCCAGGAGCTGGGCATATAGATAGCGTAGAAAAAATCATCGCGATCACCGATTCGCCAAAGCCACCGGCTGTTCGTGCGACATTTACTCTCTCGATGATTAACGCCTCAACTCTTGTATGGATCATTGCTGCAGGAGCATCAAAGGCTGAAGCTGTCACAAAAATCATTGAAGGAGATCTATCGATACCGGCCAGTTATGTCAGGGCTACAGATCACACGCGTCTGATTGTCGATACGGATGCATTCTTTACTGAGTAATTAGAATAGACTTCACGAGTAATTTCGAAAGAGGGTATGAGGATATGAGCCAGAACGTGAATTTTGGAATGGTCGGCCTTGGAAGAATGGGCGCCAATATCGTTCGCCGCCTCTCTCGCCACTCTATAACTTCAGCTGTCTATGACGTCAGCCCAGATGCGGTAGCAACGCTAGCCGCAGAGGGCGCCATCGGCGCAAAAGATATGGCTGACCTAGCTGCAAAGCTCACAGCACCGCGAACAATTTGGATTATGGTCCCAGCCTCAGTTACCGATTCGACAATTGCGGCCATGGCAGAGCACCTTGAAAAAGGCGACACCATCATCGATGGTGGAAATAGCTACTATAAAAATGATTTAAAAAATGCAGCACTGCTGGCAGAAAAGGGAATCAACTTCGTTGATGTTGGTACCTCTGGTGGCGTGTATGGCCTAGAACGTGGATATTCATTGATGATTGGTGGCGATGCAAAAGCCGTAGCCGCACTTGATCCAATTTTTAAAGCGCTCTGTCCAGGTGTTGAATCTGCAGAGCGCACACCTGGTCGCACTGGCGAGCCCGCACAGGCTGAATATGGATACTTGCACTGCGGTCCAGTTGGTTCAGGTCACTTTGTAAAGATGATTCACAACGGAATTGAATACGGCATGATGGCAGCTTTTGCCGAAGGCCTTGCCATCTTTGAAGCAGCTGATGAGATGACTCCTGCTTACGATTTAGATATCCCTGCGATCACAGAAGTATGGCGTCGTGGTTCAGTGGTTGCTTCCTGGCTCCTTGATCTGACTGCACAAGCTCTCGTTGAATCTGAGGAACTCACTGAGTATTCAACAGAAGTCAGCGATAGCGGTGAAGGTCGTTGGACAGTACAGGCTGCAATCGAGGCTGGTATTCCTGCTCATGTCTTGAGTGCATCGCTCTATGCACGTTTTGCTTCCCGCAACAATGATGAATTTGCCAACCGAGTCTTAAGTGCGATGCGCTACAAGTTCGGCGGCCATAATGAAAAACCTAAGGCGTAATTGAATGAAAGCTGATGCTTTAGTTCTATTTGGCGCGACCGGAGATTTGGCGAAGAAGAAACTTTTCCCAGCTCTCTATGACCTAGAAGATCTTAATGAACTAGATGTGCAGATTTTCGGTGTTGCTTCATCAAAATGGACTCAAGAAGTTTTTCGCGAAAATGTTGAGTCTGCAATCCGCGCACGTAAGCCGGATGCTGATGAAAAGGTGCTGGGCAAGCTTCTTAATGAGATGCAGCTTCTGGTCGGCGATTATGAAAACCCAGAAACATTTGTTCAGCTTGCTGAGTTGATTAAGGATTTCAAACTGCCCGTTATTTACCTTGCTATCGCACCTGAGCACTTTGCAAAGATCACTCAAGGCTTGGCAAGCGTAGGTATAACTAAGAAGGCTCGCGTAGTAGTAGAAAAGCCGTTTGGCCGGGATCTTGAATCTGCAATCAAACTAGATAGTGAACTCAAGCAGGTATTACCTGAAGATCAGATCTATCGCATTGATCATTACTTGGGCAAAGAAGCGGTGGAAGATCTCCTTGTATTCCGTTTTGCGAATACTCTCTTTGAGCCGGTCTGGAACCGTAACTACGTTTCAAATATTCAGATCACAATGGCGGAGAGCTTTGGTATCGAAGGGCGCGGCAAGTTCTATGACGGCGTCGGTGCAACGCGAGATGTACTGCAAAACCATATTTTGCAGGTTCTGACCATGTTGACCATGGAGCCTCCGATCAGTATCAGCTCAGAAGATATGCAGAACGAGAAGATCAAGGTGCTCTCAGCAATCCGCGATATCAAAAGCGATGATGTAATCCGCGGACAGTACGTGGGCTATCTCGATGA
>Ga0164292_10003939_pt1 | contig 12107 bp, 10 predicted proteins | sample GEODES117metaG_FD_111486 | JGI IMG/M metagenome (GOLD analysis project Ga0164292, IMG submission 111486) | Eutrophic lake water microbial communities from Lake Mendota, Wisconsin, USA - GEODES117 metaG | ecosystem: Environmental > Aquatic > Freshwater > Lake | place: USA: Lake Mendota... | reverse complement strand
GTCTGGATCGGGGTTGGCTGACCGGTCGCCATGGATCGCCTGGTCCACGTTCCCCCAGCGCAGGGGATGGTCGTACACCGCCCGTCCCACCATCACCCCATCCAGCCGCTCCAACTGGCTGAGACAGTCGTTGAGGGTCTGCAGGCCACCGTTCAGCTCGATGGTGAGCTGGGGGCGCTCGGCTTTCAGCCGGTGCACCAGGTCGTAGCGAAGAGGTGGGATCGTGCGGTTCTGCTTGGGGTCGAGCCCCTCCAGCCAGGCCTTGCGGGCATGCACGGCAAAGCGCTGGCAGCCCGCGTCGGCCAGCGTGTCCACGAAGGCCAGCAGCTCGGGGTAGGAGTCGCGATCGTCGATGCCGATGCGGTGCTTCACCGTCACGGGCAGGGGGCTGGCGGCGGCCATGGCTGCCACGCAGCGGCCCACCCGGTGCGGCTCGGCCATCAGGCAGGCCCCGAAGCGCCCCTTCTGCACTTTCTCGCTGGGGCAGCCCACGTTGAGGTTGATCTCGTCGTAGCCCCAGTCGGCCGCCAGCCGGGCGGCATCGGCCAGCAAGGCCGGGTCGTCGCCACCCACCTGCAGGGCCAGGGGCCGCTCGCAGGGGTCAAAGCCGATCAGCCGCTCCAGCCGGCCGCCCGGTAGGTCCGCCCCGGGTTGCCGGCGGGCGTGGTGCAAGGCCTGGGCCACCACCATCTCGGTGTAGAGCAGGCTGTGGCGGGTGATCTGGCGCATCAGCACCCGGAAGTGCCGATCGGTGTAATCCAGCATCGGCGCCACACTGAAGCGATAGCTGGCCTGTCTGTGCCGGCTTCCTTCGTTGTCCAGCAGGTCCTCCATGGCCCCATCCTGCCCAGCTGTCCTGCCCGAGCGCCTGCCGGTGGTGGTGGCCGGTGGTGGCCCGGCGGGCTTCATGGCGGCGATCAGCGCTGCTGAGTCGGGAGTGAAGGGGGTGCATCTGCTGGAGGCCACTCCCGAACTGCTTCACAAGGTGCGCATCAGCGGTGGTGGTCGCTGCAATGTGACCCATGCCTGCTGGGATCCGCGCGAGCTGGTGCGGCACTACCCCCGGGGCAGCCGGGCCCTGCGCGGTCCCTTTTCCCGCTTTGCGGCGGGGGACGCGCTGGCCTGGTTCGCCGACCATGGCCTGGAGTTGGTGGAGGAGGCCGATGGCCGCCTGTTCCCCCGCGCCAACCGCTCCAGCGCCGTGATCGACTGCCTGCGCAAGGCGGCCGCCGCCGCTGGCGTGCAGGTGCACACCGGTGTCGCCTTGCAGGCGGCAGGCCCGGCGACGGGGGGTGGGTTCCTGTTGCAGGTGCGCGTTCAGGCCGGCAGTGGCCAAGCCGCTGCGATCCGTGCCGAGCGCCTGGTGCTGGCAACGGGCAGCCATCCCAGCGGCCGCCGCCTCGCCGCCGGTTTCGGCCACGCGCTGATGCCACCGGCGCCATCGCTGTTCACCCTGGCCCTGGCCGGTGATCCGCTGCTGGCCCTGGCCGGGGTGAGCATGGAGGCGGTGGGCCTCAGCCTGGAGCTGCCGGATGGCAGCTGCCTGCGCCAGGAGGGTGCGGTGCTGATCACCCATTGGGGTCTGAGCGGCCCCGCCACCCTGCGGCTCACGGCCTTCGCCGCCCGCGACCTGCAGGCCAGCCGCTACCAGGGCAGCCTCAGGATCGACTGGAGTGGCGGCCGCAGTGCTTCACACCTGGAGCAGTGCTTTCAGCAGGCCCGCAGTGAGCAGGCCCGCCGGCTGCTGGCCAACTGGCGACCCTGGCCCGAGCTCAGCCGCCGGCTCTGGCAGCACCTGCTGGAGCGCGCCGGAGTGGAATCAAGCCGGCGCTGGGCTGATCTCACCAAGGGCCAGCAGCAGCGCCTGCTCGCCGATCTGCGCGGTTCCCGGCACCGGGTGAGCGGCCGCGGCCCCTTTGGCGAAGAGTTCGTCACGGCCGGTGGTGTGGCCCTGGGCGAGGTGGACCTGGCCCGCATGCAGAGCCGCTGCCAGCCAGGTCTGTACCTGGTGGGAGAACTGCTCGATGTGGATGGCGTCACCGGTGGCTTCAACTTCCAGCATTGCTGGAGCTCCGGCTGGCTGGCCGGTCAGGCACTCGGCACCGATTGGGCCGGCGATTGGGCCGGCAGCGGTGGGGTTGCCAGCAATCGCTGAGCCCGCCAGGACTTCTCAGACCAGATCAACCATCATGGCCATCAAGCCATCATTGATGATCGAGGATTGGTTGTCCAGTTGTTGGCGTATGGATGGATGCCAACGCTATCGGATCTGCTCAAAGACGGAGAACATTGGCAGATACATAGCAATCAGAATGGAAGCAACAATGCCGCCCACTAGCACGATCATCGCAGGTTCCAGCATGGATGTCAGTGCTTTGACGGATGTTTCAACCTCGTCTTCGTAGAAGTCAGCCACTTTTGAAAGCATTGCATCCATCTCGCCGGTTTCTTCGCCGATTGAGAGCATGCTGATCGCCAGTTCGGGAAACACATTCAGTCTTCCCAGGGCCAAGCTCAAGGGAATTCCTTGCAGCACCTCCTCGCGACTCTGACTGATCGCGGAGGCCATCACCGCATTGCCCGTGATTTCTTTCACGATTTCCAGCGATAACAAGATCGGCACACCGGCCCTGGTGAGTGAACTGAAAGTGCGGCAGAACTGAGCCGTTGTGGTTTTCTGGATCAGATCACCAAACAGGGGCACTTTCAATGTGAGGCCATCCACCTTCAGCTTCCCTGTTGGCGTTTTGTAAAAACGAAGAAAAAGATAGCCTGCGGTGGCCAATGCGGCCACCAAAAGGAGAGCAAAAGGTGAGCGAAGCAGCGAACTGAGGTCCACCATCATCTGGGTGAACCAGGGAAGTTCGGCGCCTAGGTCGTCAAAGATTCCAGCAAACGTGGGAATGATGAAGATTGTCATGCCCAGAAATACAGCAATGGCAATCGCAAAAACAGCCACGGGATAACCTAGGGCTCCCTTGATCTGGTTCTGCAGCTTGGCGTTATCTTCCAGAAGCTTGGCCAGACGGCTGAGGGATTCATCCAGCACGCCGCCGGTTTCGCCTGCTTCCACCATGGCAATGGTGAGTCGGTCAAACACCTGGGGCCAGCGTCGCAGGGCAGTGCCAAGGCCCACGCCCTGGTTCACTTCCAGGCTCACAGCTTCCAGGGCTCGCTTGAACAGCGGCAGCTTCTGTTGACTTGCCATCAGGTCGATGCTGCGCACGATCGGAACGCCGGCATTCACGAGGGCAGCCATCTTGCTGGCGAAGACCGCTTTCTGTTTGACACCCGGCTTGGCCTCCAGGAGGCTGCGAAGCAGACTTGAGCTGTTCCCTCCTGCTGCTTGCTGCCCATCCTTTCCGCCCGTACTGATTCGCGATGCTTTGGCTTTGACCTCCATCACGCGGATGCCGCGTTGGCGCAGCTTGCGCTTGGCCTCGGTGGCATTAGCCGCATCCACATTCACGCAGGCGGCTTTCCCGCGGCTGTTGGTGTAGCTGGCAATGAATGTCGGCATACTCGCTGTGGTTTCTTTACTTCATCGACCCACTTTCATCGGCTAACTCAACTGGCTCACAAGCCGTTTCAGCTCCTCTGCTTTTCCGGTTTTGGACAGGGCCTCCTCCAGCGTGATCTGTTTGGTCATCACCAGTTCAGCCAGGGCTTTTTCCAGGGTCTGCATCGCCATCTGCCCTCCGGTCTGGATCTGGGAGTAGAGCTGGGCTGTTTTGCCCTCGCGGATCAGGTTGCCGATGGCTGGGGTGTTCACCATGATTTCCTGGGCCATCACCCGCCCGAACTGACCGGGGGCCGGATTGTGGCGTTTGCAGAGGGTCTGGGCCAGCACGGCCACCAGGCTCGTGCTGAGTTGCACCCGGATCTGGGTCTGCTGGCTGGCGGGAAACACATCCACCATCCGGTCCACGGTCTGGGCAGCGGAACTGGTGTGCAGGGTGCCGAACACCAGGTGGCCCGTTTCAGCCGCGGTGATCGCCAGCTGGATGGTTTCCAGATCACGCATCTCGCCCACCAGGATCACATCCGGATCCTCCCGAAGGGCTGCCCGCAAGGCATTGGCAAAACTGCGGGTGTCATCGTTGAGCTGGCGCTGGTGCACCACACTCTTAACGGATCGGTAGGTGAACTCGATCGGATCTTCGATCGTGAGGATATGTTCGGCCCGATTTTTATTGATGTGGTCGAGAATGGCTGCCAGGGTGGTGGTCTTGCCGGATCCGGTTGGCCCAGTCACCAGAACGAGCCCCTTGGGATAGCGGCTCACCTCCTCCACAATCGGCGGCAGGCCAAGGGTTTCCATATCAGGAATCGAATTGCCCAGCGCCCGTAGACAAGCGGCGTAGGTGCCCCGCTGCCTGTACACATTCACCCGGAAGCGAGCCACGCCCTTGAGGCCATAGGAGCAGTCCAGCTCCCAGGTCTGTTCCAGCTGTTTGCGCTGGTCGTTGTTCAGTATCGAGAAGATCAGCTTGTTGCAGGTCTCCTCATTGAGCCGTTCCTCGTTGATCGGCCGCAACTGGCCATTGAACCGGCCATAGGGCGGCAGACCCGCGCTGAGATGCAGGTCGCTGCCGCCATCGGCAACGAGCTGACTCATCAGGTCCTCGATCATCACGGCCATGGGTCTACGCAGAGAAGAGGATGGTCAGGAGGTCCTGGCGCTGCTCAGCGGCTGGTGAGGCAGTAGGGGCATTCCAGCCAGTCCTCGTGCAGGCCGGCACCGCAGTTTTCACAGGTGAGCGTGTTCAGGGAACGGGAGCGGCGTTCGCTCTCCAGGCTGGAATCGGTGAGTAGCATCCGCTCCACCTCGGCCAGGGTGGTGTGGCCCTCCCGAACCAGCTGCAGGCCATAGCCCAGCAGGGTCTTCATGCCGTTTTCCAGGGCCATGCGGCGGAGTGCATCGGTGGTCTGGCGCTTGGCTATGGCAGCTGCGATCGGGTCGGTCATGCGCAGGATTTCGAACACCCCCACACGGCCCTTGTAGCCCGTTCCATTGCAGGCGGGGCAGCAGTCCTCCACGGCATTGCCGGTGATATTGGCGCGGTAGAAGGTCACCTCCGATTCCTGGCTCACCACCAGACCGAAGCGGCTGAGCTCCTCCTGGCTGGGGCGATAGCTGATCCGGCAGTTCACGCACACCCGCCGCAGCAGCCGCTGCGAAACGATGCCCAGCAGTGAAGCGCTCACCATGAAGGGCTCGACCCCCATCTCATCGAGCCGGGCAATGGCGCTGGCTGCATCGTTGCAGTGCAGGGTGGTCATCACCAGGTGGCCGGTCAGCGCCGCCTCGATGGCCGTTTTCGCGGTTTCCAGGTCGCGGGTCTCCCCCACCAGCAACACGTCCGGGTCCTGACGCATGAACGCCCGCAGGGCCATGGCGAAATCCAGCCCCTTGTCGCGGTTCACCTGGGTCTGGGTGATGCCGTTGAGGGTGTACTCGATCGGATCCTCCACCGTGGAGATGTTGATGCCAGGGTCGTTGCGCTCCGCCAGCAGGGCGTAGAGCGTGGTGGACTTGCCTGATCCGGTGGGTCCGGTGACCAGCACCATGCCATAGGGCTTTGATCCCAGTTCGCGCAGGGTCTGGCGGGCGTGCTGGTCGGTGATCAGGGTGTCCAGGCCCAGTTGGGTGGCGCCACTGTCGAGCAGGCGCATCACCACCTTCTCGCCGCTCCGGCTGGGCAGGGTGCTCACCCGGAAGTCCATCTTCCGGCCCCGGAACATCCGCCGGATCCGTCCGTCCTGGGGCAGGCGGCGTTCAGCGATGTCCAGGTCGGCCATGATCTTCAACCTGGAGGTCACAGCTGGGGTGAGCCCCCTGGGCAGGTCCTCGAAGTGCTTCTGCAGCACTCCGTCGATCCGAAAGCGGATTTCCAGGGCCTGTTCCTGGGGTTCGATGTGAATGTCACTGGCCCCGCTGGTGAGCGCCTCGATCAGGATGCGGTCCACCAGGCTCACGATGGGTGAGGCGTTGGCACTGGAGCTGGCTTCCGCCGCGCTCACCTCCAGGTCTTCCAGGTCGCTCACTTCCTGGAGCTCGCTGCCGGTGTTGGGCAGGCTCAGGTCCTTGGTGAGCGAGCGCTGCTGGCTGGCCCTGGCAGCCGCTCTCGTCTGTGCTGGGTCGCCGGCTTTGGCCCGGGCTGGTGCCGGGGTGGTTTGCGGCGTTGCGCCGGTTTCCGTGGCTGGAGCTGGCTCCGGCTGGGATGTGGCGGCAGCATGCTCCAGGGCCTGCTCGATCTCTTGGGCCAGGGCCAACTGGAAGCGGGGGCGCAGATCATGGCCCTGCAACTCCTGGGCGAGCCGTTGTTTCTGCTCGTCGTTCCACTGGTGGGGGATGGCAAGGTCGAGTTCGCCTGCCCTGGGTGAGGCGGTGGGACAGGCGCCGAGCTGGCGCCAGCGCTGCAGGGGCAATCCCAGGTCCTGGAACAGGTCCGGTCTCAGCTGGCCCGGGCCCAGCACCGGCTGGCCCAGGAGCAGCTCCAGTTCCAGACGCTCCTGCTCTGCGCTGCTGGGTAGGGGAACCGGTCTGGAGGGGGTGCGGGTCATGGGCTGGGGCGCGAGCTCGGGAGGTGCGGGCTTCCGCCGCTTGTGGGAGGTGGGCGTGGAGATCCAACATGTCTAAAGCCAAAGCCTCGAACTGTCAGCCATGAGTGGAGATCCTGCGGTGGGCCCGGAAGCCGGTATCGGCGTGGATCTGCAGGCAGCGCCATCGGCCCCCGAGCCTGCCGACCATCAGCCCGCGGGCGATGAGGAGGAGCTTGTCCAGGCCGAGGGCGAGGTGCCTGCCTCTGATCAGGTGCCCGAGGCTGAGGTGAGCCCCCAGAGCGCCGACCAGCTGGCAGCGCAGCTCGCCTCCCTGCGGGCCGAGCACGACAACCTCAATGGCCAGTACATGCGTCTGGCGGCCGACTTCGACAACTTCCGCAAGCGCCAGAGCCGGGACAACGACGATCTGCGCCTGCAGATCACCTGCGGCACCCTCAGCGAGATCCTGCCGGTTCTCGACAACTTCGAGCGGGCGCGCCAGCAGCTCAATCCTCAGCATGAGGAAGCTCAGAACCTCCATCGCAGCTATCAGGGTCTCTACAAGCAGCTGGTGGATGTGTTCAAACAGCTGGGGGTCGCCCCGATGCGCGTCGAGGGCGAACCCTTCGATCCCAGCCTGCACGAGGCGGTGCTGCGCGAGGAAAGCCATGAGCACCCGGAGGATGTGATCGTGGCTGAGTTGCAGCGTGGCTATCACCTCAATGGCCGCGTGCTGCGCCATGCCCTGGTGAAGGTGTCGATGGGCCCCGGCCCCGGCGAGGGCAACAGCGCCTCCGCAGCCGCAGAGGGCGGCGAGTCTGAACCGTCCACTCCGGCAGCGCCAGAGGCCTGATCCATGGCCGATTACTACGATCTTCTCGGTGTCAGCCGGGATGTCGACGCCGACAGCCTCAAGCGGGCCTATCGCCGTCTGGCCCGTCAGTACCACCCGGATATCAACAAGGATCCCGGCGCCGAGGAGCGGTTCAAGGAGATCGGCCGGGCCTACGAAGTGCTGAGTGACCCCCAGACCCGGGCGCGCTACGACCAGTTCGGAGAAGCGGGCCTCGGCGGTGGCGGCGGCATGCCCGACATGGGCGATATGGGGGGATTCGCCGATCTGTTCGAAACCTTCTTCTCCGGCTTCGGTGGTGGCGGTGGTCCGGCTGGCCCTCGTCGGCGCGGTCCTCGCCAGGGTGACGATCTGCGCCTTGATCTGACCATCAGTTTCCAGGAGGCGGTGTTCGGCGTGGAGAAGGAGGTGCAGATCCGCCATCTGGAAACCTGCTCCACCTGCCAGGGTTCCGGTGCCAAGGCTGGCAGCGGCCCCACCAGCTGTGGCACCTGTGGTGGCGCCGGCCAGGTGCGCAGGGCCACGCGAACCCCCTTCGGCAGTTTCACCCAGCTGGCGGTGTGTCCGGCCTGTGAAGGCTCGGGTCAGGTGATCGCCGATCCCTGCAGCGCCTGTGGCGGTCAGGGTCTGCAGCAGGTGCGCAAGAAGCTGCGCATCAACATCCCCGCCGGGGTGGATACCGGCACCCGCCTGCGGGTGGCCAATGAGGGCAACGCCGGCATGCGCGGTGGTCCCACCGGTGATCTCTATGTGTTTCTGGCGGTCCAGCCCCATGCCCAGTTGCGTCGGGATGGCATCAACATCAACTCCGAGGTGTCGCTGAACTACCTCCAGGCGATCCTGGGCGACACCATCGAGGTGGAGACGGTCGATGGCCACGAGCCACTGGAGATTCCCGCTGGCACCCAGCCCGGGGCCGTCCTCACCCTTCAGGGCAAGGGCGTGCCCCGGCTCGGCAATCCGGTGGCCCGGGGCAACCATCTGTTCACCGTCAAGGTGCAGCTGCCCACCCGGCTCAGCGACCAGGAGCGTCAACTGCTGGAGCAGCTTGCCGGCCATCACAGCAGCAAGGGGCAAAAGCATCCGCACAAGAGCGGCCTGTTCGGCGGCCTGTTCGGCCATCGCGATTGAACGCCAACTGCAGCCGTGGCAGCTCCCTCCCAGCCCCCGATCACCAGCCAGCTCGACCTCTGCGGCACCCCCTGCCCGCTGAACTTCATCCGGGCCCGGCTCACCCTCGAGGGCCTGGCTGTCGGCCAGTGGCTGCAGCTGGATCTGGATCCGGGTGAACCGGAGCAAGCGGTGCGCGCGGGCCTGGAACAGGCTGGCCATCAGGTGCAGAGCAGTCCCCATCCCCAGGCGCCGGCGGCCGTGCGGCTGCTCGTGCGACGCCATGCCGGCTGACCCCCACCACCGCTGCGGACTGGTGGTGGCCCTCCAGGCCAACTATTGCTGGGTGGAACTCACTCCAGCCGCCGCTGCAGAGGCGGGACAGTCCCAGCGGCTGCTCTGCACCCGCCGCACCCGCTTGGCCAAGAGCGGCCAGACCATCTGCGTGGGGGACCGGGTGCGCCTGGAGGGCATCGACTGGCCTTCGGGGCGGGCCGCCATCGCTGCTGTGGCTTCCCGCAGCAGCCTGGTGCGCCGCCCTGCCGTGGCCAATGTGTCGCGGGTGGTGGTGGTGGTGGCGTTGGCCGAGCCGGCTCTGGATCCCATCCAGCTCACCCGCTTTCTGATCACGGCCGAGTCCAGCGGCCAGCCCGTGCTGCTGGTGTTCTCCAAGGCCGATCTGCTGCCGGAGGCTGACGTGCGCCAGTGGTGTGAGCGGGCCGCTGCCTGGGGCTATCGGGCCCTGCCCGTGTCCTGCCGCAGCGGTGGTGGGCTGGAGACCTTGCGCGAGCGGCTTAGCCAGCCGGGTCTGGCCGTGGTGTGCGGCCCGTCCGGCGTTGGCAAGAGTAGCTTGCTCAACGCTCTGCACCCTGAGCTGGAGCTGCAGGTGGGGGCGGTGTCAGGTCGTCTGCAGCGGGGGCGCCACACCACCCGCCATGTGGAGCTGTTTGCCCTGGCACCTGGGGCCCTGGTGGCCGATACCCCAGGCTTCAATCGCCCCGAACTGCCGGCGGACCCTGCCCGGCTGGCCGGGTTGTTCCCCGAGGTGCGCCAGCGGCTCGCCCATGCGTCCTGTCAGTTCCGCGATTGCCTCCATCAGGGGGAGCCCGGCTGTGCCGTTGGCAGTGACTGGGAGCGCCATCCCTGGTACGGGCTCTGCCTGCACGATCTCCAGGAGCAGCAGCACCGGTTCCAGCGGCAGGGTCAGCAGCGTGGTGGCGACCACCAGCGGCTACGTCAGCGGGGCGACCGCCTGGAACCCCGCCTCTCCCCCCAGCTGCGTCAGCCTTCGAGGCGACGTCAGCGCCAGGGGCTGGACACGGAGACGGAGCAAGCCGGCGAGGCTGGTGGCCCCGGCTTCAGCCCCCCAGACCCGGCAGGTTGAGGTTGAGACCGCCGGTGAGCTCCTCCATCCGGCCTTTCATCGTGCCGGTTGAGGCTTCGTAGGCCGCCTGCAGCGCCTCGAGCACGGCGGTTTCACAGGCCGCGGCCCCCTCGCCCACCAGCTCGGGGTCGAGACGCACCCGCAGGGGTTGCTGGTTGCCGGACAGCCACACGCTGGCGCGGCCGTCGCCGCTGCGGCCTTCCAGTTCCATGCTGTCCAGTTCCTCCTGCAGCTTCTGGGCGTTCTGCTGGAGTTCCTGGGCCTTCTTGAAGGCTTCCGTGAGCTGACCGAAGTTGGGAAGTCCGAAGCCAGCCATGCCTGAGGAGACGTGTGCCCGCAGGCTAAGCGCTTGCCGGCGAACCACCGAACCCCAGACGCTTCACCTCCGGATGGAGGGCGATACCCCGTTGCTCGGCAACCTGGTGCTGCACGGCCCTGATCAGGGCGTCGATGTCGCTGGCCGTGGCATCACCGCTGTTCACAATGAAGTTGGCGTGCATCGGCGACACCTCGGCTCCGCCGATGCGCAGGCCCTTGAGGCCCAGCTCTTCGATCAGTCGGCCGGCCTTGTCCGGTTCGGGGTTGCGGAACACGCTGCCGCAGCTCGGTTGCTGGTAAGGCTGGGTGCTGGTTCGGCTGTGCAGGTTGGCACTGGTACGGGCGCTGACTGTGCTGGGGTCGTGGCCTGGTTCCAGCCGGAAACGCACGGACAGCACCAGCAGGGGTTCCTGTTGCAGACGGCTGTGGCGGTAGGCGAAATCCAGATCGCCGGCCATCAGCTCAAACGGTTCGTCGGGGCGGGCCGGATCAACCACCCGCACGGAGTGAAGCCATTCGGCGGTGCAGCCACCTTGGGCACCGGCATTCATCACGGCCGCCCCTCCGGCGGTGCCCGGGATGCCCACGGCCCACTCCAGCCCGGCCAGCCCCGCCCGGGCCGCCTTGCGGGCCAGGGTGGGGATCGGTTCGCCGGCCGCCGCATCCACCCAGCCCCCACTGGGATCGAGCTCGCTGCCCTGCAGGCGGCGCAGGCAGAGGCAGAGCCCGTCCAGGCCGCCGTCGGCGATCAGCAGGTTGGAGCCCGCGCCGATGAACCGCATCGCCAGGGCCTGGCTCCCGGCCCAGTGGAGCAGGGCCAGCAGCTCTTCAGCGTCGCCCGGTTCGGCGAACCATTCGGCTGGGCCACCCACCTTCCAGGTGGTGAAGTCCCGCAGGGCGACGGCCTGTCGCAGGCCGAAGGGCAGTTCAGCGGTCATGCCAGCTGCCTCAGGCCACCAGCTGCCGATCAGCATGGGGCTGGCAGGCCAGGCGATCCCAGAGGACATTCACATCACCGGCCCCCATGGCCAGCACCAGATCACCGGCAAGGCTGGTGCTGGCCACCTGCTCGGCCAGTTCACCCATGCTGGCGGCCACAAGCACCTGGAGATCGGGCGCCAGGGACTGGATTGCTTCCCCCAGGGCCTGGCTGCTGATCCCTTCGATCGGCTCCTCGCCGGCGGTGTAGAGCGGGGCGATCAGCACGGCATCGGCCTGGCTGAGGGCCTGGGCAAAGCCATCGAGAAACTGGGCGGTGCGGCTGTAGCGGTGGGGTTGGAACACAGCCATGATCCGCGATGGCAGGCTGGGCAGCGGACTGCGGCCGGTCTCCAGCATCAGCCGCGCCATGCCCAGGGTCGCGGCCACCTCGCTGGGGTGGTGGGCGTAGTCATCCACCACCAGACGGCCCTGCCAGTCGCCGCGGAAATCAAAGCGACGGCCGGGGGGCTTGAGGCTGGTCACCGCTTCCCGCAGCGCATCGAAGGGCACGCCTTCCAGCCGGCAGACCGCCAGGGCGGCGGCGGCGTTGCTGAGGTTGTGGCGTCCGGGCATGGGCAGCTCCAGGCTGCCCACCAGGGATCCCCCCTCGTAGAAATCCACGCTGCTGCCATCGCCCCGCTCCTCCCTGGCAATGGCGGCGAAGTCCACGCCCTGCGGAGCTTCCACCGACCACCAGTGCGAGGCTTCAAAGTGTTCGCGCAGGATCGGACAGTCCCGGTTGGCCAGCAGGCGGGAAGAGCCGTCGGCAAAGCGTCTGAGGGTGGCGATCAAGGCATCGAGATCGCTGTAATGGTCGGTGTGGTCGAGCTCAAGATTGGTGATCACACCCAGGCGGGGGCGGAACTTCACCAGCGATCCGTCGCTCTCATCGGCCTCGGCCACCAGCAGTTCGCC
>Ga0164292_10003938_pt1 | contig 12111 bp, 13 predicted proteins | sample GEODES117metaG_FD_111486 | JGI IMG/M metagenome (GOLD analysis project Ga0164292, IMG submission 111486) | Eutrophic lake water microbial communities from Lake Mendota, Wisconsin, USA - GEODES117 metaG | ecosystem: Environmental > Aquatic > Freshwater > Lake | place: USA: Lake Mendota... | reverse complement strand
GGCGGCGCTCCCACAAAAAAAGCGCATCCTCAAAGTGGGTATGAGGGTCTCAAAGTGGGCGTGGGAGCCTCAGAATAGGTGTAGGAGCCCCGCCCTCGCGGCGATGCAGCGCTTAATCAAGGGCCCCATCGCGCCGAGGCGGCGCTCCCACAAGGCATTCATTGCCACGAGCAAAGCATGCTCGCCACTACACCTCAGCCGCCTCAGCCACCTGCCGCCCCCGAATCATGTCAGCGGCTTTTTCGGCCACCATCAGGGTAGCCGCCATGGTGTTGGCCGAGGGCACCTGGGGCATGACCGAGGCGTCGACCACCCGCAAGTGCTCTAGCCCGCGCACCCGTAGCTGCGCATCGACCACCGCCATCGCATCATCAGCCGGCCCCATCTTGCAGGTACCCACCAGGTGATAGGCGGTCGAGCCGCGCCGGCGGGCAAAGTCCAGCCACTCGTCGTCGGTTTGTACCTGCGGGCCGGGCAAGGTCTCGCTGTGGAAGTAGCGCGCCAGGGTGGGGCTGTGCAGGAGCTGGCGGGCCAGACGCAGCGCCGCCAGCAGTACCGGCGGGTCACGCGGATCGCTCAGATAGTTGGGTTGGACCCGTGGTGCCGCCTGCGGATCGGGCGAGCTCAGGCGCACATAGCCGCTGCTAAAAGGCCTTTGCTGCCTGGCCCCGCAGCTCATGCCGGGGTGGTCGTCAAGCACATAGCTGCGGCCCTCCTTGTAGCTACCCGGGGTGAACAGCACCTGAATGTCGCCCCGGTCGAGCTCGGGCCGCGACCTGCAAAACAGGTGAACCAGCGAGGGGCTCAAACCCAATATGCTGGGCCGCCCGGCCAGCCACTTAAGGGCTTCCAGGCCCAAGCGCCAGCCGCGGGAATATTCATTGAGCGTGGCCACATCGCGGGCGCGCGCCACCATGCGCACCGTGTAGTGGTCACGCAAATTCTCGCCCACCCCCGGCAGGTGCTGGCGCACCGAAATGCCCAGCTCCTGCAAGGCTGGCGCGGGGCCTATGCCGGCAAGCTGCAGCAGCTTAGGGCTGTTGATGGTGCCTGCACACAACAAGACCTCGCGCCGCGCATATATCTGCTGCACCTGCCCGTCCTGTCTGTAGGCCACGCCGGTGGCGCGCAGACCGTCAAACAGCAGCGCCTCGGCCTCGGCGTGCAGCTTAAGCTGCACCCGGCCGGTGGCCAGGGCCGGCCGTAAAAACGCATCGGCGCAGCTAACACGCCGCCCGCCTTCGATGATGCGCTGGAAATAGCCCGCACCATCCTGCTCGTCGCCGTTGTAGTCGGGGTTGCGGGCAAAGCCCTGCTGGCCGGCTGCCGCAATAAAGGCTTCGCACAGCGCGCTGGGCCAATCCGGATTGCTCACCGGCAGCTCGCCGCTGCGGCCCCGAAAGCGCTCATCCGCTGCGCCTATGCGCCGCTCCGAGCGCATGAAATACGGCAACACCTCGCGGTAGCTCCAGCCAGGATTGCCCCAGGCCGACCAGTCGTCAAAGTCCTGCCGCTGGCCGCGCGAGTAAGCCAGACCGTTGATAGAGCTGGAGCCGCCCACGATACGGCCTTGCGGGATGCGCAGGCTGCGCCCCGCTGCAGAAGGTATGGCTTCGGTGGGGTAAAAGCCCATGAAGGCGGGCTTGTCCAGCATCTTGACGAAGCCCGCCGGCATGCGCACATAGGGGCTGCGGTCGGGCCCGCCCGCTTCCAGCAGGCAGACACTCACGCCCGTATCCTCGCTCAAGCGTTTGGCCAGCACGCAGCCGGCCGGGCCGGAGCCGACGATCACATAGTCAAAGGTTTCGTTCATCTCACACCGTGCCCTGCTCGCGCCTAAGCTGATGGGGGCACTTTCGCGCATTTGAGCGGCGCCAACAAGCTGCGGGCTCGGGCGCTTGTCCCTTCAGGGACAAAATGGGCCCATGGCCCAAGGCCATCGCGCCAGCGTGCAAAATCGCCCACACACAAAGTTCTGCGCAGAAAGGACCGTCTCGTGTCACAAGCATTACCCACCCTGGGGCTGATCGGCCTGGGCCAGCTCGGCCTGCCGGTAGCCCGCAATCTTTTGCAGGCCGGCTATGCCGTAGCGGGCTACCGCCGCTCGGCCGCCCCCGAATTCGAAGCTGCGGGTGGCCAGCGATTGACCAGCCCCGGCGAAGTCACAAGCGCCTGCGACATCCTGCTGCTGTGCCTGCCCGATGAAGCCGCGCAGCGCAGCGCGCTCGACGGTAGCGACGGCGTACTCGCGCACCTCAAGTCCGGTCAGATCGTGATCGAGCTGGGCACCTACAGCCGCGCTTTCAAGCTCGAACAGGCCGCAAGACTGAGCGAGCGCGGCGCACGGGTTTTGGAAGCCGAGGTCAGCGGCTCACCGCCCATGGTCAGCGCCCGCAAAGCCGCCTTGTATCTCGGCGGCGAGGCAGGCCTGGTCGATGAATGCGGCCCCGTGCTTAAAGCCATCACCGACAATCAGTTTCACCTCGGGCCTTACGGCTCAGCGGTGGCGATGAAGCTGATTGCCAACTACCTGCTGACCATACACACCCTGGCCGCCGCAGAAGCCATGAACCTGGGCGCACGCGCCGGCTTCGACCCTGCACTGGTGGCCAAAGTGATCGCACAAGGCGCGGGCAACTCGACCATGTTCGCGATTCGGGCACCGATGATGGCCGAGCGCAAGTTCTCGCCGGCACCCGGGCCTTTCAACACCCTGGACAAATACCTGAACCTGGGCGAGCAGATGGCCCGCGATCTGGGCTGCGCCAGCCCCCTGTTCGACACCGCAGCGCCCTACTTTCGGCGGGCGCTGAGCCAGGGCATGGGCGAGCAAGACATCAGCGCGGTGATTGCGCTCATCGAGTCCGAGTCCGGGCCGCGCTGAACCCGGGCACACCATGTCTCCATCAAAAGTCTGCCTGGTCATAGGCGCGGGTGATGCCACCGGTGGCGCGGTCGCCAGACGCTTTGCGCGCGAAGGTTATACCGCCTGCGTCAGTCGCAGAACACAGGAAAAGCTGGAGCCGCTGCTGGCCCAGATACGCCAGGCCGGCGGCACGGCCCACGGCTTTGGATCGGATGCTCGCAGGGAAGACGAGGTCGTCGCTCTGGTCGAACACATCGAACGCGATATCGGCCCCATTGAAGTGATGGTCTTCAACATCGGTGCGAACTCCCCCAACAGCATCCTGACAGAGACTGCGCAGCGCTACACCAAAATCTGGGAGATGTGCTGTCTGGCTGGTTTTTTAACAGGGCGCGAAGTGGCCAAGCGCATGGTTGCCAGGGTTAGGCCCGGCGACCCAGGCAGGCAAGGGACGACGCATAAGGGCACCATCATCTTTACCGGCGCCAGCGCCTCCCTGCGGGGCAGCGCAAACTTTGCAGGCTTTGCCGGCGGGAAGATGGCGCTGCGCAGCCTGGCTCAAAGCATGGCCCGAGAACTCGGCCCCATGGGCATCCATGTGGCGCACACCATCATCGACGGCGCCATCGATACCCACTTCATACGCAGCCAGTTTCCTGAGCGCTATGCATTGAAGGACCAGGGCGGGATCATGGACCCTGAACACATTGCCGACGCCTATTGGATGCTCCACCAGCAGCCCCGAGACGCATGGACACACGAACTCGATCTGCGCCCCTATATGGAAAAATTTTGACCTGCAGAAAAGGACAGCACGATGACCAAGACCTATGACTATTACTTCGACTTTGGCAGCCTGGCCAGCTACCTGGCCCATACCCAGCTGGAGAACATCAAGGCCGAAACCGGAGCCAGCCCGGTTTATCTGCCTATGCTGCTGGGCGCCGTCTTCAAGGCCACTGGCAATGCTTCGCCAGTGAGCGTCCCGGCCAAAGGCAAATACATCTTCGTCGACTTCAAGCGCTTTGCAGACAGCTATGGCGTTCCCCTGAACACCAACCCGCACTTCCCCATCATCACCACCACCCTCATGCGCATGCTCACTGGCCTGCAGATGCGTTCAGACGCCCGCATGCATGATTTCATGGACGCGATCTACAAGGCGATCTGGGTAGACAGCCTGAACATGAACGACGCAGACGTGGTGGCCGGCGTGCTGAGCGCAGCCGATTTCGATCCGGCGCAGTTGCTCGACCTTGCCAATGAGCAGGCCACCAAAGACAGGCTCAAGGACGTGACCACGCAAGCGGTCGATCGCGGCGTTTTTGGAGCGCCCACGTTTTTTGTGGGCGAGCAGATGTTTTGGGGGCAGGACCGGATCGAACAGCTCAAGGCGGCGCTCAGGTCCTAGGTCGGGGCGGTTTGCACAGTCGCTGAATTCTCATACCCACATCGAAATGGATACGGCAAGGCCGTACAGCAAGAGCCTTACGCTTCACCACGGGTCATTCTGACGCTCGCTTACGCTTGGATCCATCCACAGGACCTGCCAAACTTCGCTCAACGACTTTTCTCAGGGTCGCATTAATGCGAGACTGGTAGCCAGCCCCCTGAGATTTAAAGAAATCCAGGACATCCACATCAAGACGAATGCTGGTCAGCACTTTCGTAGGTGCCACCTGAAGCCCTCGCCCCTTCTTGAGGACGGGGGCGCCAAGCATGCCTTCCGTCCAAGCCGGGTTGTCTAGATCGTTAACCTTAGCCGAGGTTTTCTTTGGCAATCTGACGGTAGTAGCGGGCTTCATGCTTTTGTGCCTTCCGAAGTGAAATGATGTGAGGTCCTCTCGGCCGCTCGGTGTAGACCATTACCACCACATCGGCACCCAGAAGACCGAAGCAAACCAGCCTTTTCTCACCATAGTCTTGCCGTTGATCTTCGCGGGTCACAGTGAAGTGATCCCAGATGGACTCGCACCCATGAAAGTCAAGACCATGTGTTTTGAGATTCAGTTCGCGTTTTGATGGATCCCAAGTCGTCATATTGTATTTACAAAATACAGTCGAGTCAGGACTGCTGAGGATTGAATTCGAACTCAAGCCAACAACACCTTGAGGCAGCGGTGGATCGGTGGGTCTGCCAAGTGCGGTCGAATCCCGCCTGCCCCAAGCTAGGTGGGCGCACTGCAACAGCAGGCGCCTAAGATTTACTGCCGGGCGGGCAAATATCCTAATTCCAGCAGTCAGAGAAGAAGGTAAAGAATATTGAGGAGCCTGGTCAACCTCCTCCATCTCTATCCCTTTCCCCTATAGTCCGGTCACCACCACCCAGCAGCTACGCGCCGTGAGCCCCATGAATCGCCTTCGCATTGTTTTTCACGGCCCCAATGCCAGCCAGTTCCGACCTGGCATGGAAGAACTCATCGGATCCGACCATGAGATCCAGACCCTGAGCGACCGGCTGGACTTGCCCGGCGAGCGCTCGGCCTTTGAGGCGGCCGATGTGATCGTCGGCATACGCTTGCAGGCCGATCTGCCGCGCCCGCAGCAGCTCAAGCTCTACCTGGCGCCAGCGGCGGGCACCGACGCCATCGACACCACCTTGCTGCCACCGGGCTGCCCCTTGTGCAACTGCTTTGGCCATGAAAACGCGATCGCCGAATATGTGATGGCCGCCCTGCTGGCCCGCCATGTGCCGCTGCAGCGGGCCGATGCCGATCTGCGGCAGCAGCGCTGGACTTACTGGGCCGGCGCGCCTGACGCGCTGCGCACCGAGTTGGGCGCGCAGACCTTGGGCATCATCGGCCTGGGCCATATCGGCCGCACCCTGGCCGAGCGGGCCAAGGCTTTTGGCATGCGGGTGCACGCCTGCAACCGCAGCCCGGTGGCACACCCCAGCGTGGACCAAGTGTGGCCCCTGAGTGATCTGACGGCGTTCATGGCCAGCGCCGATGCGGTGGTGCTGACCCTGCCTTTGACCGAGCAAACCCGGGGCCTGGTCGGCCATCAAGAGCTGGCAGCCATGCGGCCGGACGCGGTCATCATCAATGTGGGGCGCGGCGCGGTGCTCGACGAGCACGCGCTGTTTGAGGCCCTCGTCCAAAAACGCATCGCCGGCGCGGTCATCGACACCTGGTACCAATACCCGCAGGCGGGCCAAACCACCGCTGCGCCCTCGCAGCTGGACTTTGCCTCACTGGACAATCTGCTGATGACGCCGCACATGTCGGGCTGGACCCGGGGCACCCTCAAGCGCCGTCAGCAGACCCTGGCCGACAACATCACCCGCCTGACCAAGGGCCAGCCGCTGGTCAACCAACTGAACTGAGCCGCCCGGCTCAGGCGCTGGCCCGAACGACCAGCTCAAAACCCAGGTCCAGCTGGGCCTGCTCAGGCTGCTGGCCCTTGATCAGACCCAGCAGCATCTGCGCGGCTGCCTCGCCGATGCGCGCGCGCGGTGTGCGCACCGTGGTCAGCGCCGGCAGGGTCTGGTCGCTGCCGGTCAGGTCATTGAAGCCGACGATGGCCACCTGCTCGGGCACCCGAATACCCCGGCGCAGCGCGCTAAGGAGCGCGCCCTGGGCCAGGTCATCGTTGCAAAAGAAAATCGCATCGACCGCAGGTCTTTGCTGCACGATCTGCTCGAACATCTGCCCGCCCAGCGCCAGCGAGGAGGCGGCGGGGTTGAGCCATTCCAAGGTCGGGTTGTAGGCTCCGGCGGCCTGCAAAGCGCTGCGCCAGCCGCTCATGCGCTGCATCACCCGGGCATCAAGCTGGGCAGCGGCAAAAGCCACCCGGCGGTAGCCGCGGCTGAGCAGGTGACGGGTCAATTCGGCGCCGGCCTCGGCCTGGTCAAAGCCGACGCTGTAGCTCGGCACCGCCCCGCCCGGCTCGGCCAGGTCCATCAGGTGCACACAGGGCACCCTGGTCATCAAATCGATACTGGCCGGGCTGTGATCGCGCCCGGTCACCAACAGGCCTGCCGGTCTGTGCTGCAAAAGATCGCGCAGGAGTTGCTCTTCCTCCTGACGGTCGTAGTGGGTCACGCCCATGAGGGTTTGGTAGCCCTGGGCGCGCAGGGTTTTCTGCGCCGCCTCCAGCAAGTCGACAAACAGGGTGTTGGACAAGAGCGGAATCAGCACCGCCACATGGTCGCTGCGGCGCGAGGCCAGGGCTCGCGCCGCCGGGTCGGGCACATAAGCCAGGCGCTGGGCAGCCGTTTGCACCTGCGCGATCAGCTCCGGCGCCACCGCCCGCTCGCCGCGCAGCGCCCGCGAGGCGGTACTGGTGCTCACCCCGGCAGCGCGGGCCACATCGCTGAGGGTGACCCGGCCGGTGGCGCGGCGGCGCAGGGCAGGCAATGAACGGTCAGCGGGCAAGGGTTAGTCCTCAGAAGATGTCAGTTACTAGGTCGGTAGGATAGCGCTATCCAAGAAAGCTGGCGAGCCCTATCCTGAATAGGTCCAGGGCTTTAAAGCGCAAAAATCCCAGGCTGAAGGGAAATCCCGCGCAATTTCCAGCTTCTTTGGATAGCGCTATCCAATACCTTCAGGAGTAAATTTTGTCCAGACCCGATGTGCTGGCGGTGGCCAAGTTGCACCCCTTCTACCGCCAGGCCCTTGACAGCCTTTACACGGTTCACGACCGCACGCACGAGACCGACCCGCAGGCCTTCGCGGCACTTGCACCGCGCATCCTGGGCGTGGCGGGCACGGGGGAGGCGCTGGTGCCTGGCAGCTTGCTGCGGCAATTGCCACAGGCGCGCGTGGTGTCAGTTTTTGGGGTCGGCTACGACGGCGTCGATATACCAACAGCCATCGAACAAGGCATCCCCGTAACCCACACACCGGGCGTGCTGACCGAGGACGTGGCCGACCTGGCCATGGGTCTGGTGCTGGCCGTGGGCCGGCAGATTGCTCTGGCTGACCAATTCGTGCGGGCCGGACGCTGGCCCCAAGGGCCGCTGGCACTGGGGCGCAAGGTATCAGGGGCGCGAATGGGCATCGTGGGCATGGGTCGCATCGGTCAGGCGATCGCACAACGGGCTCAGGCCTTCGGCATGTCGATTTCATATACCGCGCGTTCCCCCAAGGCCGAACTGAGCCACCGCTATTTCCCCGACGCGGCCAGCTTGGCGAGCCAGTCCGACTTCCTGGTGGTCATCACCCCAGGGGGGGCCGGCACGCGGCACCTGATCAACGCCCAGGTGCTGCAAGCCCTGGGGCCCCAAGGCTTCTTGATCAATGTGGCGCGCGGCAGCGTGGTTGACGAACAGGCCCTGATCGAGGCCCTGACGCAAGGCACCATCGCAGGGGCCGGGCTCGATGTGTTTGCCGACGAACCGCGCGTGCCCTCGGCACTTTGGGCCATGCCGCAGGTGGTGCTGACCCCGCACATGGCCAGTGCCACCGCGCAGACCCGCCAAGCCATGGCCGACCTGGCCTTTGCCAATATGCGCGCCGGCATTGAAGGTCAGGCGCTGCTCACCCCGGTGCCCGAATGGACGGCCGCCCGTGCGCGCTGACATGAGCGAGCCGAGCTTGCCACTGCGCCTGGTCATCATGGGCGTGTCGGGCAGCGGCAAGTCCACGCTGAGCCTGGCTTTGGGTGAGCGACTGGGTCTGCAGGTGATGGACGGCGACGACCTGCACCTGCCCGAAAGCGTGGCCAAGATGCGCGCCGGCATTGCCTTGCAAGATGCCGACCGCTGGCCCTGGCTCGATCGCATCGGCGCCTACCTGGCAGACAGCCCATGGCCCGGCCGGGTGGTGGCCTGCTCTGCCCTGCGCCGAATCTACCGCGACCGCATACGCGCACAGGCCGGTGAGGTGCGTTTTGTTTTTCTGGAAGGCAGCTACGAGCTGATCAGCCAGCGCATGGCCCGGCGGGCTGGCCACTACATGCAGCCACAGATGTTAGAGAGCCAATTTCGCACGCTCGAGCGGCCCACCGCCGACGAGGAAGACGTCATCGCCTTAGCCATCACCGAACCGGTGAGCCAGTTGGTCGACGAGACCTTAGCGGCCCTGCAGGTCCACCCTGGCCTACCAGCCAGTCTTTGAATCGATACCCCCAGGAAGCCGATGTTCATTCGCTGCGCATTTTTTCAGGGCCAGGTGCGACCGGGCCAAGAGCAAGCCTTCAACCAATACATCCGCGACAAGCTGGTGCCGCTGTGGACACGCTTTCCCGGCGCCCAGGAAGTGCGGGTACTCAGGCAGGTCGAAAGCGATGTAAGCCAGCCGCACTTTGGCATGGTGCTGTCGGTGCGCTACCCCAGCCGTGAATCCATCGAACTGGCCCTGGCCTCGCCGGTGCGCCTGGAAAGCAAAGAGGTTTCCAAGGCGCTGATCGCCATGTTCGATGGCACCGTGTTTCACACCGTCTTCAGTGCGGACGAATACGCACTGCCCACCGACTGATTCCGCTATCGATTTCTAACCAGGAGACTCCCATGAAACTTTCACGCATCTTGATGGCCTGCCTCATGACGGCCGTTGGCTCCAGCGCCCTGGCCGCCAAGTTCAACCTAAAAATGGGCCATGCGGTCAACGCCACCGATGGTCAGCACGCCGCAGCCATGAAGCTGGCCGAGTTGGTCAAGCAGCGCACCAATGGCGATGTGGAAATCACCATCTTCCCAGCCAACCAACTGGGCAACGACGCGGCCATGATCAACGGCACCCGCGGCGGCACCATAGACATCGTCTCCAGCGGCGCCTCCAACTTCAACGGCATCGTGCCCAATACCGCCGCGATGGAACTGCCCTTTGTGTTTCGCAGCGCCCAGCATGCCTACAACGTGCTCGACGGAGCGGTCGGCACCGGTGTGCTCAACGAATTGGCCCCGCACGGGCTCAAAGGCCTGGCCTACTGGGAAAACGGCTGGAGGGCCTTCACCAACAACAAGCGCCCGGTCAACAAGCCCGAGGATCTCAAGGGGCTGAAGATCCGCTCGACCCCCAACCCGTATCACATCCAGGCCTTCAGGCTGCTGGGCATGAACCCCTCGCCCATGCCGATCGCCGAGCTCTACACCGCCCTGGAAACCGGCACCTTTGACGCGCAGGAGCACCCGATCAATGTGACCTGGTCGTCCAAGTTCTACGAGGTGCAAAAGCACCTGACGGTGAGCAACCATGTGTACTCGCCCCTGGTGGTGGCGATGAACAAGGCCAAGTTCGACAGCCTGCCGGCCAACTACCAGAAGATCGTGGTGGACGCAGCCCGCGAGGCGGCCACCTTCCAGCGCAACCTGAACGCGCAGAACGCCGGCAAGGTGATCGCCGACCTCAAGAAGTCGGGCATGCAGGTGATCGAGAACGTGGATATGGCGCCCTTCCAGAAAATCGTCTCGGCCGAAATCGCCAAGACCTTCGGCGAGAAAAGCGGCCCGGCCCTGCTCAAGGCTATCGAAGGCACCAAGTAATTGCTTGAGTTTGAAGGCCCCCTCCCGAGAGGGGGCCTCATTGATGCTTCGTTCATGAAAAAGCTCACCGACCTGTTTTTTAAGCTTGCCGAGTTCACTTTGGTGATCATGCTTTCGATCATGGTCATCATGGTCTTTGGCAATGTCGTCCTTCGCTACGGCTTCAACGACGGCATCATCAGCTCGGAAGAGCTCTCACGTTACCTCTTCATCTGGATCACCTTTTTAGGCGCCATCGTCACCCTGCGTGAGAACGCGCACCTCGGGCTCGATTCGGTGGTGCGCAAGCTCAGTCTGCGTGGCAAGAAGATCGCCTTTGCCATCTCCAACCTGCTGATGCTGGGCTGCTGCTGCCTCATGTTCTACGGCACCTTCAAGCAGCACGGCATCAATGCCACAACGCGCTCGCCGGTCACCGAGATCCCGATGAGCTGGGTCTACGGCATCGGCTATATCACCAGCTTGGCCATGGGCCTGATGATCCTGGGCAAGCTGCTGGCGCTGGCACGCGGCCGGTTCAATGAATCCGATCTGATTCAAATTCAGGACAGCGAGGAAGTGCTCCCCCGGCCGAGCGCGGAGCACAAGCGCACATGACCGTCCTCGTCTTCATCGTCTCGCTGCTCGGCGCCATGGCCCTGGGCATGCCGCTGGCGTTTTCGCTCATCGTCTCCGGCGTGGCCCTGATGCTGCATCTGGACAACTTCGACACCCAGATCGTGTCGCAAAACCTGATCAGCGGGGCCGACAACTTCCCCCTGATGGCGGTGCCATTTTTCATGCTGGCTGGCGAATTGATGAACGCCGGCGGCATGAGTCGGCGCATCGTCAACTCGGCCATGGTCTGGATCGGTCATTTCCGCGGCGGCCTGGGCTATGTGGCGGTGTTTGCCGCCATCGTCATGGCCAGCCTCTCGGGCTCGGCAGTGGCCGATACCGCAGCGCTGGCGGCGGTGCTGATGCCCATGATGCGCGATGCCGGCTACCGCATGGACCGCTCGGCCGGACTGATCGCTGCCGGCGGCATCATCGCCCCAGTCATCCCGCCCTCGATCGGCTTCATTCTGTTTGGCGTCATCGGCGGGGTGTCGATTTCCAAGCTCTTCATGGCCGGCATCTTCCCGGGCATCCTGATGGGCCTGGCGCTGGTCATCACCTGGTGGCTGGTCGCACGCAAGGACCAGGTCAAGGTCAGCGAGCGGGTGCCGATGAAGGAGAGGCTGAAGGTCACCTTCAACGCTTTCTGGTCGTACCTGCTGGCCATCCTCATCATCGGCGGCATGAAGATGGGCGTCTTCACGCCTACCGAGGCTGCGGTGGTGGCGGTGGTGTATTCGCTGTTCGTCGGCCTCTTCATTTACCGCGAAATCAAGGTCCGCCAGCTCTACGGCATCATCCTGAGGGCCGCCAAGACCTCCTCGGTGGTGATGTTCCTGGTGGCTGCGGCACTGGTGAGTGCCTGGCTGATCACCGTGGCCAACATCCCCCGGCAAATCGTTGAAATCCTGCGCCCTTTCATCGACAACCCCACGCTGCTGCTGGTGATGCTCATGCTGCTGGTATTGGTGGTGGGCACCGCGCTGGACTTTGCCCCGACAGTGCTCATTTTGACGCCGGTGCTGATGCCGCTGGTGCGCGAGGCCGGCATAGACCCGGTCTACTTTGGCGTGCTTTTCATCATCAACAACGCGATTGGCTTGCTCACGCCGCCGGTCGGCACGGTGCTCAATGTGGTCTGTGGCGTCGGCCGTATTCCCATGCACGATGTCATTCGGGGGGTGATGCCCTTTCTGGTCTCTCAGGTGGTGGTGATGGGCGC
>Ga0164292_10003937_pt1 | contig 12114 bp, 11 predicted proteins | sample GEODES117metaG_FD_111486 | JGI IMG/M metagenome (GOLD analysis project Ga0164292, IMG submission 111486) | Eutrophic lake water microbial communities from Lake Mendota, Wisconsin, USA - GEODES117 metaG | ecosystem: Environmental > Aquatic > Freshwater > Lake | place: USA: Lake Mendota... | reverse complement strand
GAGATATTTCTATCCTATTTTCTGGGACTTGGAGTAGAGTATGTGCAATCTTACTCATTACCGATACTGCTATTTCTCCCTATCTACTTCTCGATTATTCTCAGAGAATTTGGAGTCAGTATTCGTAAAGTTATTTATGTTGTTACACTTTTCTTTGTACTTATTGCTATTAATTTTGCATATACGCTAAAACTCAATGATTCAAAATTCCCAACGATTTACTCCTTTCAGTCTACGTATAGTCAAGCTCATAAAGCATCGATTTTCGAATTGCAGAAAAAAATGCAATCTGAGATTACTCTAGGAGAGCAAAACATCGAGATAATCCAGGATTACACTCTTCCTACAGCTTGGAGCGGATTCAGGAAGCAGGTAACCCTAACCTATGCATATAACGATTGGGAGAAAAAATCATTAAAAACAAATAGTCATAATCTCTACTTAATTATAGATAGAAATAATCCCAATTTACGTGATGAGATATCTTTAAAGAGCTCACTATTGAATTTAAAGCCTTCTGATCAAATTCTACAGAATATTATTAGCAGTCAAACTTTTTTAGGTAGAAATTGTAAATTAGAAGCAAGTAGTAATAGATATTTCTTGTTTTCTTGTGTACCATCTACATCATGACACAGAATCAATTAGAAATCTGAAAACTTATGAGCTTTTTTGTTCACCCAACAGCACTTTGTGAGTCATCGGAAATAGGATCTGGGACAAGAGTTTGGGCTTTCACACATATTTATCCAGGGGTAGTGATTGGAGAAAATAGCAATATATGTGACTTTGTTTCTATTGAAACTGGAGCGATTGTTGGTAATAGAGTAACGATTAAAAGTGGAGTATTTGTTTGGTCAGGAATAACAATTATGGATGATGTCTTTATTGGACCAAACGTTACCTTCACAAATGATAAACATCCTAAAAGTAGAAATAGAGATTTTGTTGAACTTAAAACAGTAATCGAATCTGGTGTTGTACTGGGAGCTAATTCAACGATTTTGCCTGGAATTAGAATAGGAAAAAATGCAGTTGTAGGCGCCGGAGCAGTCGTTGTAAAAGATATTGCTGCAGGCCAAACTGTAGTAGGAAATCCTGCGCATAGTGTGTAGTAAAGGACTTGAAGTTATTCAACCAGTTTTCTAGGACGCGATATGATTCAAGTGTAGAAAACTTAATGACTCTTACCTCAAAAAATCCAGATTGAGAAAACTGCAGACTCCACCAATAATCATAATTAGGTACGGTAAATTCCAAATATTTCCTTTCTCACTGCGGCTTGTGCTCAGAATTATGGCTATAATCAAGTTGTGAGTAATTCGAAATCGTTTGAAGTCAGATTAAGTCTTGATAAATCTATATTGCTTCCTTCAGAATTTCTTAAACTATGAATCAAGTTAATAAAGTGGACCACAGATCCAGCCGGATTAATTTGAAGGTCTTAATTACTACGTCGGGCGTTGGCAGTAGATTGGGAGAATTTACACTTTATACAAATAAATCTCTCGTAAAAGTAGGAGATAAGCTAGTTATCTCGCATATCGTTGAGAATTATCCTGAAGATACGGAATTTGTGATTACTTTAGGATATTTTGGTAAACACGTTCGAGACTTTCTTTCAATTGCTTACCCTAAGAGAAAGTTTGAATTTGTAGAGATCACAAATTATGAAGGGCCAGGCAGCAGCCTAGGCCTTTCAATGCTATTGGCCAAAAATCATTTACAGCAACCATTCATTTTCCACGCGAGTGACACTTTGCTATTTGATACCAAAGTTACTGAAAGCCCAAGCGTGAATTGGGTGGCAGGATCTAAAGGACCATCCGCTTCGCAATACGCAAGCTTAGATGTTACCTCTGAATATGTTATGAACTTTCACGATAAAGGGAAAATTGAATTCGATTACTTACATATAGGTTTAATAGGAATTTTTGATTACTTAGTATTTTGGCAAACACTGGAAAAGATCTATGAATCAAATCCGAACGATAATTCTCTAAATGATTTAAAGGTACTTGCATCCATGAAGTCTAATGGAACTTTATTTCGATTCAAACACGTCGAACAATGGGCGGATATGGGCAACACAGAGAGTTTGATTAGTGCCAGGAATTCATTTAAGAAGAATTACAGTGTTTTGGAAAAACCTGACGAATCGATCTCATTCATTGATAAATCGGTGATTAAATTCTTTTCTAATGAAAGAATAGTTGAAAGCAGAGTTGAGCGAGCAAAATTATTGGGATCTCTAGTGCCGGAAATTACAGCACATAAAGGTAACTTCTTTAGGTACGATTTAATTGAAGGAAATTTATCATCTAATAAGGTAACACCGGAAAAAATATCTTCACTTCTTGATTGGGCCGAAGTGAATCTATGGCATCCTAAAGACCATTTAAACGATAAAGAATTTCGTGAACTTTGTTTTGAGTTTTATAAGTCAAAGACTTTAAGCAGAATAACTGAATTTCTAGAGAAGTCAAAATTTGATGAAAGTAATTTCTCAATTAATGGACAACATATCCCTTTGATACTTTCCCTTCTTGAGAGCGTTGATTTCAATTGGATTTGTGATGGTTTGCAGACCCAGTTCCATGGAGATTTTATTTTAGATAACATTATTGAAACTCCAGTCGGCTTCAAATTGATTGATTGGAGACAAGATTTTGCAGGAAATGTTTCTTCAGGAGATATGTATTATGATTTAGCAAAATTTAACCATAGCCTAATCATTAACCATGAAATTGTTAATAACAATTACTTTGATGTCGAAATTAATGAATCTAACATATATTGTGATATTCACCGTAAACATGAGTTAGTAGAATCACGTAAAGTTCTACAAAGTTTTATGATTAGTAGAGGATTGGATGTTAGAAAAACTGAGGTACTTACATCTTTAATTTGGTTAAATATGGCTCCTTTACACCATCACCCCTTCGATATATTTTTATTCAATTTTGGAAAACTTAATTTATGGAGGTCGCTAAGTGGTAATTGATACAAATAAGATTTGGATACCTCGACACTTAATCTTGGATGTAGATGGGGTGTTTACCGATGGGAAAATCTACTACTCTGAAACAGGCAAATTATTTAAAGTATTTGGGCCAGATGACCACGATGCAATTGATGCAATAAGAGAAAAATTAAGTATCATAATAGTTTCTGCAGATTCAAGCGGGTTGGCAATTACGAAGCGACGAATTGAAGGAGACTTAAAATTGGAGGTCAATTTGGTCGGCTCAAAAGATAGAGTTAATTGGATTTCAAAACGATTTGACCCTGCCGAGTGTGTTTATATGGGCGACGGGATTTTTGACCCATTAGTATTTAAGGTTGTCCAATACTCAATTGCCCCCTCGAATGCTTCTCAACGCACACGTTCCGCAGCGAGCTTCGTTACGGAAAAAAAAGGTTCAGAGGGTGCAGTAGCAGAAGCCATTATTCATCTGTCTGACAAATTCCTAGGCGGTTTTGATAAATTAAACTGATAGATATGTTCTGATTTTGATGGTAGCGTTATGTTTATCAATTAAGATTCACTCATGCAAAATTCGATGAACTTAGTTCTTGCTGAGATCAGTCAAGCAATATCCAATACTGATTTGGAAGGCTATGAAGAATTCTTAGATTTAATCAAAAAAGACAATACCAAGGTGGTTTGTATCGGGGCAGGAAGAGTTGGGTTAGCAATGCGAGGTTTTGCGATGAGACTGGGACACATGGGTATCGAATCATATTTTTTAGGAGATACTACTGTGCCTCGTACTGGCCTTGGTGATCTAATGCTCGTGGGTTCAGGATCAGGTTCGACAGCATCAATTCTTAAAATGGTTGAGGTAGCACATGAAAAGGGCTTAAAAATCGGCCTTGTTACTGCAACTGAAAATTCTCCAATGGGTGAGATTGCTAAGTCAAAAGTTATTCTCAAAACACAATTAAAAAATTCCGAAGATGATCCACTGACTTCAATACAGCCGATGACAACACTTTTCGAACAAACCCTGGGCATATTTCTAGATGCAACCGTATTGGATCTAATGGTTAAATTCAATGAAACCTCGGAAACAATGTTAAAAAGACACAATGTTATCGAGTGAGCAATATTCATGACAAAACGAAGTAATCCTGAGTTATCTTGTTCGGTAATTTCGGCAGACCCTCTAACCTTCCAAGCAGATATTTTTGCACTAGAAAAAGCTGGTATTGACTCATATCATTTTGATGTCATGGACGGGCTTTTCGTGCCTAGACTTGGACTATATCCGGAGTACTTAAGAATGTTAAGGTCGATATCAAACCTTCCAATCGAAGTTCACCTAATGCTACATGCACCTGAATTATATTTGGAGAATTTTACAAATACTGAAGGTGTACGCCTAATTCCTCATATTGAAACACTTGATCATCCAATCCGGACTTTGATGAAAATCAATGACTTGGGCGCAAATGCAGGAATTGCTGTTAACCCCGGTACGCATTTGTCAACAATTGAACCATTAATTGATTTCGTGGATTCGGTAATGCTAATGGCAATTAACCCCGGCGTAATTGGACACAAACTACTAGAAAATACATTCAGTCGAATATCGCAGCTAAAGAGCATTATTGGAAGCGAGAGAGAAATTAAAATTATCGTTGACGGTGGTGTGACTTTCGAAAATGCAAAAAATCTCATCCGGGCAGGTGCCAATTCAATTGTTTGTGGAGCTGGAACAATATTCAAGCAACAAGATAAAGTATTTGAAAATACAGTTAATTTACGACGCATAGTTGATCTCTAGTTAATGCTTTTGTTTAAATTGGCAATACTTTAGACCTTTACAAAATAGTGTTAACGGCCGATAGTTAAATCGTCCACAAATTACGCGTGAGTGTAGATTTAAAGATCGTACTCTTTTAAGAACCAATCTAAAGTTAGTTGTAAATTATATTGAAAATTTTGACTAGGTTTATATCCCAAGGATTCCATCTTTCCTACGTTGACAGAATAACGACGATCGTGTCCCAACCGATCTGGTACATATTCGATCCGATTTTCATCTATCTTCAGTAAGCTCATTAGCTTCTTAGTTAGTTCCATATTAGTTAACTCAGTGCCACCACCAATATTATAAATCTCACCAGGTAAGCCTTTTGTTAAAACTAAATAAATACCGACGCAATGATCTTTAACAAATAGCCAATCACGGCTGTTTAGACCATCACCATAAACTGGCACCTTCTTGCCCTGGCTAAGTTTTAGTATAAAATTTGGGATCAATTTTTCAGGATCCTGCTTTGGTCCAAAATTATTACTACAGCGAGTTATATTCAAATTAAGTCCGTGAGTTATAAAGTAGGCACGGGCTAACAAATCTGCAGAAGCTTTGCTTGCTGAGTATGGAGAATTAGGAAGGAGGGATTGATTTTCATCCCAGGATCCTTCGAGGATCGAACCGTATACTTCATCAGTAGAAATTTGAATGAATTTTTTCAGATTATGATTTTTGGCTGCATCTAGAAGAACTTGGGTTCCGAGAATGTTAGTTTTAATAAACTCAGACGAATCCTTAATCGACCGGTCAACATGCGATTCAGCTGCAAAATTGATTATTACATCAACTCTCGATACAAGTTCACTAACTAATTGAACGTCACAAATATCACCTTGTACAAACTCAAAATTAGGGTTACCTACTACATTGCTTAAATTCGCAAGCTTTCCCGCGTAGGTAAGTTTATCTAAGACAAGAACCCTTGAAATTTCTGGAAACTGATCAGTCAGCGCCATTTCAACAAAATTAGAACCAATAAATCCAGCCCCGCCGGTCACTAAAACTCGCATTAAGACCTCATTAGAATTAGATTGAAGATTTTGCTCTTGCTTTACTAGTACTATTCTATTGTGCGCGGAGTAATTATGGCTGGAGGCTCAGGTTCTCGTCTGGCACCTTTGACTAAAGTGATTAATAAGCAATTGTTACCTGTATTCGATAAGCCACTAATTTACTATCCGCTGAGCACCTTAATGCTCGCAGGTATAAGGGAGTTAATATTGATTTCGAGCCCAAGCGAGATTAATAACTTTCAAAGATTGTTAGGGACTGGAGAACAATTCGGTATATCAATTGAGTATGGTGTTCAAAAACAACCAAAAGGCATAGCCGAAGGTTTTTTAGTTGCAGAGAAATTTATTTCAGGCCATAAAGTTGGATTCATCCTAGGCGACAATTTGTTTCATGGTCACGGATTAGGTCGTCAACTTGCCGAACACAACAATGTTAGTGGCGCACATATTTTTGCATATGTAGTGGCTGAACCCAGAAGTTATGGTGTTGTTGAAATTGATAATTTTGGTAAAGTAATTGGAATAGAAGAGAAACCACAAACCCCAAAGAGCAATTTGGCGATACCCGGACTTTATTTTTATGACGAAGAGGTAATTGCAATCGCTCAATCTTTGAGACCGAGTGCAAGAGGTGAACTTGAGATCACGGATATTAATAAAAGTTATCTAGAGCGTGATCAATTGAAGGCAACCATTCTATCTCGTGGAACTGCATGGCTTGATACTGGAACATTTGAGGGCTTACATACAGCTTCTACTTATATAAAAATTGTGCAGGAACGGCAAAATTCCAGCATAGGGAATCCAATTGATGTAGCAGTAGCGCAAGGTTGGATTTAGTGGAGACTTTAAATTTCTTAACTCCAGTTGAATCAAAAACTTATTCAGATATTCGAGGTGTCTTGAACTCTATTGAACTTACGGAAAAGTCAATTTTTGAGTGCAAAAGAATTTATTACATTTCTGAGGTACCTTCGAATTCCACTAGAGGCGCCCATGCACATAAAAATTTACAACAAATTTTCTTTGCAGTTTCGGGAAGCTTTACGCTATATGTGACTGACGGTAAAAAAGTCGATAAAGTTCGAATTAGCGCTCAGTCAGGTGGATATTTCCTACCAAACGGTTATTGGCGCGAGTTAACCGAATTTGATCCGAATACTGTTTGCGTTGTACTAGCGTCAGAACATTTTGACGAGTCCGATTACATAAAGGAAATGAGTGCCTACTTGGCGTGGAAGAGTCAAAATGAAAGTTGATTTCTTTACATTCAATTCAGCTCCAAAAGTATTAAAACAAGAATGGCAAGAAGCAATTTCGAAGGTTTTGGATTCAGGTCAATTTATAAGTGGATCTATTGTCACATCATTTGAAAATGAATGGAGCGCGTATCTTAGAATTGGCCACACTATTGGGGTGGGCAATGGTTATGACGCTTTAGTAATTGCACTTAGGGCACTTGATGTTGGTCCTGGAGATTACGTTGCAGTACCATCCCATACTTTCATTGCAACTTGGTTAGCTGTTGCTGCCGTAGGAGCAATTCCTGTAGGAATCGATTGTGATTCAAATGGATTGATGGACCTAAATTTGCTTGAAATAGAGTCAACAATTTTTTCTGTAGTGATCCCGGTGCACATGCATGGTCAAATGGTTGATATGCAGAGACTAATGAACTGGGCAAAACAGCAAAATATCAAGGTTGTTGAAGATTGCGCCCAGGCGCACGGTGCAGAAATTTCTGGAAAGAAATCGGGAACATGGGGGGACATCGGAGCTTTCTCGTTTTATCCGACAAAAAATCTTGGTGCTATTGGCGATGCAGGAGCTATTGTTACCAATAATGAAGAAATAGCAAATCGTGTAAGAAGTATCGCAAATTATGGATCCGTTCCTAACAGTAAATATACATATCAATATTTAGGAGTAAATTCGCGACTTGATCCAATTCAAGCAGCTGTGTTAAACGTTAACATTAAATACTTAGACTCATGGAATGAATTTAGAAGATTAGTAGCAAATAAATATTCATCTGGTTTGCAAGAAATTGGAATACCCCTTTTTTCAACTACTCCAGAGTCAATCTTTCATCACTACATTACGAACTCTGAAAATAGATCTTATACGAGAAGATTGTTACAGAATGTAGGTATAGCTACGGAAATTCACTACCCAGCAACTGCTGAAGATAATTACCATCAAATAAAAAATATAAGTCCTAATAGAAAGTCACCCAAAGCGCAGGAGTTGGCTGCAAAAGTGATTAGCTTACCGATCTCACCTTGGATAAAAGATACGGAAATCGACTATGTGCTGAGTCAAATCTCTCGTGAAAGTATTCGCCGCAGCTTCTTTGGAGAAATATAAAAGTTGGAGTGTAACTTTCTTAGATAGCGAAAGCCCCAGTAAGTCGGAATACCTTTAACCGCGATATACTTTAAGTCAAGAGAATTAGACAGTTTCCGCCAAAGGTCAATTCTTTGACCTCTGAAACTTGTTAGTGCAACTACTTTACTTCCTGGATTCATAAAAATGATATTTGCTAGAACTGCACCACCTGGTGAAACCACAACATTTGAATTAGAAAAAACCTGAACTTGGCTGCTGTAGAAATCCGAATCGAGAGGAATGTCTTCAAAAGAAAAAAACTCCAACTCTTGGCCAATCTTGCCCCAGTTTACAACATTACGCGTTACAGACTTTCTTCTGAAAGAAATTCTCTGCTTCGAGTCTCGGTCTGGGCCAATTGCTAAACACTCTAAAACTTTATTACGGAATAAACTAAGAACTACTGGAGAAAACTCAGCCTGACTTAGGCCCCTAGGTGGGCGTGAATCGAAGACAGTAGATTTTCCAGGAAGCACATACAATATTTCTACCAATACAAAATCAGTAGGATCAATCTCGATCAATTCACGAGTTGTCAGTGCTTTTAGGAAATCCTTGCATGACTGAGGAATATCACTACGAATTAGTACTGGCACAGACTTAGGAGCATTATCTAGAAAAAGTATCCGTGGAGCAGTATCCAACAAAAAGTGATACCAATTTTCATCCACACGACCAATTAGATAAATAGCTTCTTTTATCTTTATAGGAGAACTATTAGGGCTTAAAATTTCATATTTTAACGATCTCCCCTTCACCTTCCATATAAATGACCATACGCCTGCTACGAACCTTAGGCGAGGGGAAGCAGTTGCGTCTAAATTAACCATCTCATTTTGGGCAAGAACAAACCTCTGATGCCAGATCTCTGCATTCGGTATTGTGACATAGTGATTCAAACCATTTATTTTATAGATATCATCAAATGTAGAATTAGCCAACTGATGATCCAGAATATTGATTATCTTGAATTTCACTAAGTCTTTGTGAATCAATCCATATTTGGTGCCAAAGGTGTTAGAGAAATGCTTTTCTAACTTGTATTCTCGAATGAATCTAATAAACAAATATGAATTCCATAAAATAAAATTATCAATAATTGTGCTTTTGCTATCTTCTGTTTGCAGGATTTTTATCTTATAACGTTCAGTATGTTTCTTTTCCATCAAAAAAGTATTGATTTTTTGAAATTTCTTTATCAAGTATTTGTTTCCTATTTGGGCTGTAGGATAAGATTCAAATGAACTATAGGTCGCAAAATCAAGATTCTCCAATGACAGTTTTCTTACTAAGTTGAATCTAAATGAATTAAAGTTTTTAAGTATCATAAGCAGTAAATTAAATCTAGATATCTCATAGAAATCTTCAGATTCCGAGAATGGATCACTTATTAATAAAAGGGTCCTAAGTTGTCGGTATTTTATAAGTTGTATAAGGGCATGAATTTCATTGCAAAAGCTAGGATTTGACCCATTCTTTCTAAAGACTAAAAATCTGTATGAAACTCGAGGAATTGTTTTTTCTTCTATTATTTCTAAATTGAAGAGTTTTTGTGCAAACAAATTTTCGAATCGATTAAATACTTTGATGTTAAATTTGAATGATATGAAAATACGCAACTTGTGTCTAATTTTCACAACGATTTAGCATTTCTCTTTGCTACAAAATATCCTCCTATAAATTTGTGCCAAACTGTGATGTTTAAATGCCTTATCCACCGAAAGATTAAAGTGACGGAAATTAATTTATGAAAAATACTATTTGCTTTGATGTTTGGAATTGCAGTGACATATCCTAAAGAATAAGCATAATCTATATTCTTACTTGCTTTAGAAATATTTTCCTTGTGTTGACGATAAAGTACACTAGATTCTTTGCAATTTGCGAAAGGAACAAGATCAATCAGCTGCCACCAAATCCAATAGTCTTCAATAATAATATCTGGTGGCTTTCTCCACGTAGGGCAATTTATAAGCTTTGTCCAAGGAATTACGGCCCCTGGTGCTGTCCCCGGATTGGAGTAAGAAAGTTTTCTTCTATTTCTAATAATTTGTTCACTCCATTGAGGTTTTCTCGAATATATCGGTTTTAGATTTCTGTCTGTAATTACTGAAGTAAAATTGAAAACTGTGCCTTCAGGATTTTTTTTGAACAAGTTGATTAGCGCGCTTCTATAGTTTTGACCAAATGCGTCATCGGCAGAGAGTAAAATTATGTAATTTGTAGAAATTTGTTTTTCAATAATTTTTAATGCTGACAGAGTTTTGGTATTTACATCAAGTTTTATGTGCATCGAGTTTAGCTTGAGGTCTTTCGCAATTGATTTGCTGAATTCATGACACTCATCTGTTAAACTAGTATCAACACATACAATTTTAAAATCTGGTAATTCGCGGTGGATCGAGTTCAAACATTCAGCTATAAATTTCTCGTGGTTTCTAGAGAAAACTACAACTGTGATTTCATTAATTAGGTCAGAATCTGAATTTATCAAAATAGGAACATCTCTGTAAAAAAGGACTGGTCATCATACAATAATGATACTAATTCTCACAACATAAGTCTGTTACTTAAAGGTTTATCCCTTAAGATTTAATGACACAGAACAGGTTTTCCTTCTTTAAGCGTCGTGGTTCTACTCAAATGATTATTGTAAAAGGGTAATTGTCGTGCATTTATAAATTATGGAAATATGCTGATCTCTATTTGATACAGATCGATAGTCATTTAAAATGAATCTATCTTCGCGTTCTGTGAGATTGACTAAATTACTAACGCAAAACCAAAAAAAGGAATTGATAAAAAGAATGGACGCCATATACTATTTGGTCTTTACTAATGAACGTATTATGTAAAGTACAAGTAGTTTCTATTTATTGAAAAAATAAAATTTAATTCAATAACTAGGTCTTATAATTCTTTCTGAAGCTTTTTCAAGCCGATCACAGATTGCAATTGCAATACCATCTCCGTTTGGTGGAATCACAAAAACTTTATCAATCTTTTTATTATCCGCAAGTCTAAGTCCTTGATACAAAGTTCTAGCATAATCCTCATTATTGGTAGGAGATATTAATCTAACAACGCCAGGTGGGGTAGGGAATTTACTTAGAGCAATTAAGCCATCGCCTATCGCAGGCGTGCCAGAAAGATAAACCTTAGCTTCTGGCGAGTAATGTGACTCTAATAAACCAGGTGCTTTAACATTTTCAGTATTTTTTCTTGTGATTCCCTGGATGCTAATACCAAGTAAGTCATTTATCATCGCAGCTGTAATAGCCCCTGGCCTTAATAGGATCGGGGTGGGATTTGTACAATCAATGATGGTTGATTCAACGCCTACTGAAGCCTGACCACCATCTAAAATTAAATCCTCTGGCTTTAAGTAATCAGATAACTCAGCCTTAACATCATTTGCACAGGTTGGCGACACCTTTCCAAACCTATTGGCGCTAGGAGCTGCGATACCAAAACCGCCTTGAGTTTCAAACATTTTAAGTAGTGATAGCGCAATAGTGTGCGCTGGTACTCTGAGACCAACGTTATTTTGGCCACCGGTAATAAAGTCCTTGGCCAAATCCGATCTAGATAAAATCAAAGTCATTGGCCCTGGCCAAAAAACTCTTGCAAGTTTTATTGCAGATTCTGGTATTTCACTTGCCCACTTATCCATTAATTCCATAGATGAGATATGCACAATTAAAGGATGATCTGTTGGCCTGCCTTTAACTTCATAGATTCTGGCCACTGCTTTTTCATTTGTAGCATCTGCGCCAAGGCCATAAACAGTCTCAGTTGGAAATGCCACCAAATGCCCCTCTTTTAGGGCAAGCGCTGCATCTTTAATGATTGATGCTGTGCAGTTGGAGATGATGGCCATAGGGATAATT
>Ga0164292_10003936_pt1 | contig 12114 bp, 8 predicted proteins | sample GEODES117metaG_FD_111486 | JGI IMG/M metagenome (GOLD analysis project Ga0164292, IMG submission 111486) | Eutrophic lake water microbial communities from Lake Mendota, Wisconsin, USA - GEODES117 metaG | ecosystem: Environmental > Aquatic > Freshwater > Lake | place: USA: Lake Mendota, Wisconsin... | reverse complement strand
GTGGTGGGGAAGTAGCGTCGAGGCAGAGAGCATTCGCTGGTATGTCACCACATTGCCTAACGCACCGATGAATCGCGTGGGTCGCTTGGTCGGTACAGGACCTTCGATCTATCTCACCTGGTCGATGTTGCAACAGAGTGCTGGTTCTTATCTAGTTGCCGAGGTCTCCGGATCAATGGGTAACCAGGTGACAACAGATGTAGCTGCGGTCTACTTAAACCCTTACTTGATCGGGTAGTTGACCGGTCAAACGGGGTGAGTTCACCCTATGTTCAAGTAGAGGTCTAGCGTATTTGGCCAATTTCTAGGAGAATAAGCGCCTTCTCAGATCCCTCTGAGCGTTTATTCAGAGTCCTATGTCAGTGAGGTGAGCGTGATGACGACCGACCCATGGTCTGAAGATAGCTCGATCACTACTTATGACACTTACACAAAAGTTAAGAAGCCACCGTATTGGCCATTAATTCTTCAAATTTTGTTTGTCGTCGTGAGCGCCGGAATTTTTTTCACCGCTGATTCCGAAAAATATTTTGCAACATCTTTGCTCTGTTATGTCCTGACACCATTCTTGACAGTTGCGGCACTCGCTGTGCTGCGTGCGATCGATTTATCAAACCGCAGCCTCGAGCATTACGACTCATCACTTGGGCGTAATTACATCAAATATGCATCAATTATCTCAATTGCCTCTTTTGTCTTTTCACTATTAGTGATCTTTAGATTTGCCACCGAAATTGCTCAGCTGTGGGGAACTCGATGAAAAAGATATTTCCCCTTTTGGCAGTTGCCGTAATGGTTCTCACTTCGGGTATTGTTAGACCAACTCTTGCCCAGGCTGATCCACGTGGCGAAGGTGCTTTCGCCGAACTTGCAGCATGTGCACGCTCAGAGTCAACCACCGATGTAAACATTTTCTTCTTGATCGATTCTTCTGGAAGTTTAAGTAAATCCGTAAATGGAAAACCAGCTTCAGATCCATTGGATGTGCGCGCAGATATTTTGAGTCAGACAATTGAACAGCTATCGGCGCTCAACAATCAAAAGCGTGTGAATTTCGCTTTGGATACCTTTGATATTACATCTCCAGGAGGCGGAGGAAAGTACAAAGGGTATGACTGGACTGAGGCGACCACAGGAAACGTTGCTAAAGCAAGTTCGTGGGTAAAGGAACAAATTCCTGGATATGACGGTGGACTGGCGACAAACTGGCTCGAAGGGCTAAAGCGAGCAACGAAGCAATTAGCCGCAGCACCGAATAGCAATGGCGAGGTTTGCCAAGCGATTATTTGGTTTACAGACGGTGGATTAGATGTAGACAACGTTGCCTCTGACATGTCAAAGGAATCCGCTGCAATCCGCGAACTCTGCGGCGTTGAACCAACAGATGGAACGGGAAGTTCATCGGGAGTTATTGAGTCACTTCGCGCAGATGGCGTGAACCTCATCGGTGTTCTTCTAACCCCAGAAAAAGGAAGAGAATTTGGTAGAGGTCCAGGCTTTGATGGACTCGTTTCGTACTTTGGTCCAATAGTCACCGGAGATGGCGACGTAGATGGACGCGACTTTAAGGGCTCACGGGGTCAGGGTTTCCAATGCGGTCGTTTTCCAATACCTGCCTCATATGCAAGCGGTGAAGTACTTGTTGCTGTTGACCCTGATGCGCTAGCGCGTCAGTTCATCGAAATGATCGAACAGATAGTTGTAGGCGCACCAATCGAAGTTGAAGAAGACAATAGTTTCTTCATTGATAAGGGAGTCTCCGATATCAGCATCGTGATTCCGGCAGCCGAGTGGGACATCTTGCGTCCAAATAACTTACCAAAGATTGTTTCAAGTTCTCGTGAAAATGGATTTAGAGTGTCCACCGTTGGAAAGATTTCGGTTGTGCGCTTCGAAAATAAAGATGGATTTGAAGGACAATGGCGGGTAAATCTTGGTGGCAGTGGCCCCATCAGCGTATTCATGCAATCTGGACTTCGCATCAAGCTTGATCCAGCGGTAAAGATCGAAGTTGGCAAGGGAATTCAAACCATCAACGGAACGATTCTAGATGCCAAAGGTAAGCAAGCGGATTTGAGTGTATATACAAGTGTGAAGATGCGTGTGATTGCCCTAGATGAATCGGGTATGGATCGTAGATCTAAGCCACGCGATCTCAATGTAAATCTAGGGAATGCAACATGGTCTGGCCCATTTGAACCATTTAGTGGAGGCGCTACATCAAAGATGCGCATCACTATTTTTGCCAACACCCCAAATCTTGAGCTACCACCAGTTCCTCAGAATTTCAATCCGCCCCTAATTGTTCCCGATGAATACGCCAAGGTTGATTCTCTAAAGATTCCACTCTCAAATTTGGTTGTTTCAAAAAAACCGGCTGTTGGTGAAATCATTTTATCTGGAGCAAACAAAGGAACATCTGCGATTAAATTTGCGAAGCCGCAGATTATTAGTGATTTCCTTACACGTGCCACTACAGAGTTTGATTTCAAACTCTTAAATCGTAAAACTGGTGACGTTATTGCATTCGATCAGTGGGTAAATCTTGAAGAGAAAGAACGTGTAGCGGTTGAGATTGAGGTGGATTCACCTCAAAGAGGTGATGGTGAAGTTTTATTCAATCTTCCAGTCCAGGTTCGTTCAAGTTCTGGCGGTGAAGTTATTGATAGCGTCATCAAAGCCTCCTTTACCCAAGAGACCGATACTGTGCATTTTCCAGAACTAGTTGCCTTTTTTATGTTTTTGGGAATAGCGCTTCCATTGTTATTGATGCAGCTTGTGAACTACTTCTTCTCACGCTTCAAGCTCAAGGGTGCTCGAGTAGCCACTGTCCCTGTTGTTGTAACAGTGACACCAACAAGTGTCACGATGAAGCCAGCAGGGGCACGTCCCTCACTTCTTGTAATTGGAGATTTTCAATACATCGAAGCTAAATTCGATTCAACGCGCAAATACCCAGTGGAATTCCAATCTCAGGTTGTTGCAACTCTTTCTGCTACTTTGCCAAAGAATCCATTTGGAACTTCAACCGGACTTGTTGAAACCCTGCCAGGTTCAACGGTTGCATCATCTGAGTATCCGATGAGCTCGGCAACAGGAACTTCTGCCGGAGCGGCACTGAATCCAAATCGTTACTTTTTTGCCGTTGCTCAGAACCTTCCAGAAGATATCTCGACCGGAAGCTATGAGATTGAGGCAACACTTACGATATTCATGTCCACATTGGATGAAGGAAATGCTGACGGTCAAATCGCCGAGATCCTGGGAACGATCAAGGATTCAAGTATGTGGAGCTCTCTTGCTGATACATCGGTCGCACCTCGAGTGAAGTCGGTAAAGGAAAAGAAGGAAAAGAAGGAAAAGAAGGAAAAGAAGGAAAAGAAGGAAAAGGTCAAAGACGTGGAGATTTCTCCTGTCGAAATAGATCCAGATAATCCATGGGGATGAACAAAGGGAGAACACAATGCTAGGTCCAATGCTATTTATTGGTGTCGGTGGTTCAGGCGGTAACACTGTGCGCGCGATCCGTGAAAACTTATGGCGTGAACTTGTTAATCGTGGCTGGACAGGCGACTTCCCTGATTGCTGGCAGACACTGTGGATCGACACAATTTCCGTGCAAGACAAGGGTGGCTTTGCCGCGGCCGCTCTCCCTGGAACTTCTTACCTCGGGTTAGTTCCGGATGTTTTGGGTGGATATAACGAAGTCAAAACGATGATCGTAAATCAGACTCCGCAGATCAAACAACAAAAAGTGCTTGCTGGTTGGATGCCAGAGAGCTGCCCAGTTCCTATCGCAAAGGGTGCAGGACAGTTCCGTGGTATCGGTCGCACAATTGGCGTCTCACAATTTGAAGCAACCAAGAACTTCCTTCAGACGGCAATCTCGAAGTTGAATTCAACCAAGGCCAGCACTGACCTGAGTGCGGTATCTCAGTTGCTTGGCATGCCTGTTTCTGGTGGCTCAGCTAAGCCAACAGCCTTTGTTATCTCATCGATGGCCGGTGGTTCGGGCTCAGGTCTCTATCAAGATGTTGCTCACATGATCAAACTTCTTGACTCCTCGTACGATGATTACACACATGTAATGCTTTACGGAGTCGATGTCTTCGAATTAAGCATCCGCCAAGACATGCTCAAATCTACTTCTGGAAATACTTTGGCGGCTCTTGCAGAAACGGTCAACGGTTTATGGAGTTCTGAACTAGGCGAAGCGTCTCAAGATCTCTTCACAAAGGCTAAATTTAATCAGACAAATCTTAAGCGTTATGGTGGAAAGCATCACTGGTTAATCGGAGCGAAAAATCAACATGCCTCACTCGGTGCATCGGCCAATGAAATTTATCGCGCCGTAGCGTCTTCACTATCTGCTCTTTCAGTCAGCCCGGATACCTTGGTTTGGTTCAACAATTATGTACTTACCAATGTTTTCGCCGGATCCGCAACCACGTTGGACGATAACTCGGGTCTAAAAATCTCAACAAACCTGGATCATTTCCAACCCTTTGCCTCTCTTGGCTTTAGCCGTGTATCACTCGGTATGGATCGTTTCAGGGAGTATGCGAGCCAGGCAATCACAAAAGCCGCTGTACAACGCCTGCTGTGGCCTGAATTTGAGCCAGTCGATCCAAATGGCCCTTCGAATGATAGGAAGATTGAAGTTCGCACCATGCAATTGTGGGAGGACTTCCGGATTAAATCTGGTCTGAATGAACGAAACCCAAGTAATGACATTTTGGATTACCTAAAACCCACCGATGAGATGCGATTTAATTCATTTGCTGAGGCGGCAGTATCAAATGCTGCTGGCAGGGAAGATGCACATCCAGCATCAGTTTGGGAAGATCGATTTGCTAGATTCTTCACAGATAGTCAGAAAGACTTAATAAATCGCGATAAGGCATCTTTACTATCTCAGGCACAAAGCTGGACGGACGAGATTCAGGATCGTATCGCTGAGGCAACAACCGAAGCAGCGTCTACATCAGGATTTAAGGTCGCACAACGCTTGATCTCAGAGCTCCGTAGTGAGATTGAATTCCTCACCACGAGCGAGCTTCCCGCAGATTTGGCACTTACGCAGAAGCACATCACTGAATTCCGCGGACCCCTCAATAGGCTTCTAAATATCGGAAAGAAGGACATCTCGAAGAATGATAGTGCAATTGAAAAGGCTAAAGTCTTCTTACGGGCCGCTGCAAGCGAAGTCACTCTTGCTGATCGTATAAGTGTAGCAATTGAACTCTTGATTGATCTGGATAAAAACTTCCTTGCTCCAATGTTGCATGAAATTGCAATGAGTGCTGAAAAACTCAAGACAAGTATTGCTGTTGAAGGATCAGACTTCGATTCGTTCCCGACGCTAGGTGAATCACAAATTTCAGCACGATTCGCTCCAGCTAATACTGATCAATCACTAATTGATTACAACGAATTTCCGGCGCTACTAGAGGAATGGTCAAAGCGAGTTCTTGATGGTGCCGAGCAGTCTTCGTGGCAAACACGATTGGTTGAGCGAGTCATCCGTGGAGTTGACTACGACAAAATTGGTGACGGAAAAACGCAAACAATGATTAATTTTCAACCTCGCTGGGCGCCACAAAATTCAAGTTTCAGATCCTCGATAAGTGGAAGTCCGACAACTGCTGGTTTTATATTCCGCACTGAATATCTTGAATTCCTTGAATTCGCACAAGAGATGCTGACTACCAAAGCTGGATCGCTATCAGATATGATAAATATGGGTCTACGTAGCTATGTTGAGAACAACTCAAGCCCAGCTGTCATTAAAAAACGCAGAGATGACTTCAAAGACAAGCTCAAAGCTGCCCTTAAATACTGTTCTCCAATGGTTGAAGAGAGTTCGGGTGTTGTAAACGTCCTTCATACTGGTGGAACAGCAGGGGGACGACTGACTTCTTCTTCTCCAATTCCATTTGAGAATACGCCACTGCAGAAGGAGTCTCTGGACATCGTAATCGCCTTTGACCCTAGCAATACAGAAATCAACAAGCCTTCGGCGTTTTCAAGTTCAGACTCAATCAAAACCGTTGAGATCTACTCAACTCTGACTAACGCAAAGAACCCAGCTGTATTTGATTCGCTCATGAAGCCAATCTCAGCTGACTGGGACGCGAGGAGAGATAATCCAGCGGGACGTCGAGCGTTTTGGACATTGCGACGCACCAAGCCACTGATTGAGGCAGTTCCTGCGGCACGCGATCAGATTGAGAAGATGATTATTGGTTGGATCGCTCTTGCCTTGATCGGGGGGCGCCAGATTGATGTAAGCGATGATCTCCGCGGGCCAAAAGTATCCGTTTACAGTGGGGAGAAAAATGCTTGGGTTAACTTCCCACACCCATTATTAGGGCTCCCTGAAAACCATCAGGATCACGATTACCTACCGTCCGTATTGATGTCACTTTCACTTGCGCTGCTTGAGATCAATGCAAACCCATCACTTGCTCCACTGGATGCATACCGTGCATTAATTGCAGCCGGTAGCGAGGATATGAAGTTCGGTTATAAGGCTCTCTATCGTGATTACTTGAAAGGTAAGCACCCACAACTGAAGTCAGATCTCGCTTCAGAAGATGAGATCCAGAAAGAGCTGTTGAACACAATCACAGATTCTCAAAACTTTTTTAATGAGTTATTCGAATCGATTGAGTCGACTGGAAATCCATTTACAACTCCGCAGATCTACGAGATCAAACTCCAAGTTCTGAAGGCATTTAGCACTCTCAGCGATGCAGTCGCTCGCTACCACGAGAGCGAATCTGCTGCAAAGTTCAAGGGCTAAAGATGTCATTTCGTTGGCCCAAGGAGGGTGTCTCAGTCGTTCTCTTGCCATCTGGCGAGCTTGGTCAGCAAGTTTTGTCATTGGCAAAAGAGTGGACTGCACACCGCCTTCTATCACCCTCACTCTTTCTCGTAGTTGAGGAGCAAGATCCGAGGGCTTTAGAGCCATTCAAATCCAGTGGACCTGTAAGAATGGCAGCTCATGTCATTGGTCGGAATGGTTCAGTTGTTGATTCTTTAATTGATCAATTAGGGCGGGATGACATTGATCTACTTCGCGTTCTTGCCTGTCGATTTGTCGAAGACACTGAATCCTTCCACCACGAGCAAGATCGACTCATTGATCGAATCTGTGAACAAGTAAAGTCGTCGATCGCTCGACTCGAACGTGATGGTAACAAAAGCATTGGCACCAAGCTCCTACTCCTAAATCTAATCAGTGGTCCAACAATGCGAACCGGGGGTTCAACCAAGCACCTGCTTGAGTTTGATTGGAATGCAAACATTGTTTTATCTCCAGAAAATCGTTCGACTCCAGGAGGCTTCGATACTTTCACAGATGAAAAAGATCCTTCTTTCGCAGGTTTCATTTTAAGTAATATCGCCTCAACTGTGGGGCTTTGGACTGGTATCAACAAGTCAGTATTGGAACTTTCAGGCGTAGATCAATCTGCGACTTTTGACAAGGTGATGATTCAGCGCACCTTTGGTCGCGTAGTCAAGACAGATGGTATCGCTATTCGCATGGCCGCTTCAGCGCTGAAAGAGATTGAGGAAAACGGAAATCCTGCTTCGGATCCGACATACATTCTCAAGGACAAAGAGAGATTGAAGGATGAGCAATTTCAGCCTGCAATCTCAAAGTTGGTAGAAGACACTCTTCAAGCGAGTGATGCTGCTCTTCGATTCAATTTCGATGTGACCAAAGAAGAATCGCTAGGAAAAAAGATTGGCTTTGTGGAAGGCTTAAAAATGCTGGGCGCTTTCTTGTGGGACAAGATCATCTCATTCCCTCGGAATCTCCTTGAAGCTATCATTGAAACCTTCAATAGAAAAGCAACCAAACTCTTCTTTGGAGAAGATAGCGATATTGCTATTGATGTTCAAAAAGATTTGCGCAGATACGGAATGCAGGTCAGAGATGGAGAAGAACTTCTTAAAATTCAAAAAGTTAAGAATTCCATCAAATCAGTAGTTGATGACATACTGCTCGGGCCAACATATCGAGGGCAGCATCCACAGCTGTGGCAACAACAACGTGAACTAATTCTTGCGGTCCTCGATGGCAACAGCCCGCACTTCCCGGATAAAGTCCTAGCGGATACAGAGAAATTGATTCCTAAACATGGAAATGTATGGTCAGTCCCCGAATTCTTGCTTGATGTGGATGAGGACCCAGATGAAATTATCTCGTCACTTGATTGGTTAGATGTTGATGAAGCACAAAAGATCAGCACACGATTGGAAGAAGAGATTTCGCTTCTACAAAGTGAGTTACGAGATAGTCGCCAAGAGATGCTCGATGCCGAGAAGGAAAAGCTTAATGCAAAGGCAACAGCACGAAAGCTTCGCAATGAGCGCGAGCGCGAAGCGAGTAAAGAGCAGTCATTAAAGACGATCATAAAGGAGTTCGGTGATGTCACTTCCTGATGATCCAAAAGACCCGATAAACCTGGAGAACGTTGAGCCGGAGGTACTAGAGTCAGAAGAGGTTGTCGAAACGATTATCGAAACACCAGATGCAGTGACTTCTGAATCGGAATCTCCTGAGGTGTCACCTTCACCTTCACAGAAGTACTCCACTAAGTATTTCCAACCATCTAACCCACCAACAGAATCAAGCGAAGAAAGTACTTCTGAACTCGATACTTCAGGGGAAGTAACTGAGGCCCCAGCTCTGTCAGAAATCGATATTGAATATCAGGCACCTGATGATCAAGCCGAGGCGGCGGAAGAAAGTGCCCCTGTCCCAGTAGTTCCTACTAATCCATTTACTAAAGGAACAATTGAATGGATAAAAGAAGAAGAGAAACTCTCACAGGATCGATTGGCTATTATTGAAGAAGAGCTTGCAAAGAGTCAGCGAATCCTCAAATTAGATATAGCAATGGCGAAAGTCACCAAGAGGGGTGCTAAAACTAAGCAAGCAGAGCTAGATCAGTATGACAATGCGCGCGATTCGCTGAATTCATGGGTGGCAGAGCGTCAAGGGACATACGCCTGGAAGTTACTTGAAGCACTTCGTGCTGAGCGAGTGAAGATTGATGACCTGCAGAATGAGATTGTGGGTTGGATTGAAAAACCAACAACCGAGTTCTACGAACGCACTCTTGATCTAAAAAAGTCATTCATTCGTCGCTTCAGACTCGGACTAATCGGCATAGTTGTTTCAGTTCTTATTGGAACGATTGTTAATCTCATTTTGAATGCCTTGGGTCTAGGTCTACTTGTTAATCTCCTTGCCTTCCTCGGCTTTAGCAATCCTTTCTCTTGGATCCCGAAAGTCCTTGGAATAGGCGCTGGATTCTCTTGGATATTTGCCCTCTTGGGGTATTTCCGCGGGTACTACCAGTGGAGAAAAGATTTAGAGCGTGAGGTGGCTTCAGCTAAGTATTACCTCAAAGCGGTTAAGCGTCTGGCGGAGCAGAAGCCAAGAATTTTATCTCTGCACAGTCAGATGGAGGAGTATTTGGTTCTCATCTCTGAGATCCTGCATAAGCCATGGAAGATTAATGAAGAGTGGCTGACATTTGATACCGCTGATTTGGATTACTCAAGATTGCCAACCTCTCTTGTTGTTGCAAAGCCAAAGCCAACTGGCGTTTATAGCACCGTGTCTAAGAATTGCCTACAAAAATTCCTGTCTGGCAATTGGCGCAGTCAGCAAGTTGAAGCGCTCTTTAAGGAACTTGAGAAAGTTAATCAAATGCCTGAAGGATCAATGTCACGACTCTTTGATGCTGATCCTAAGATGCGCGCGAAGGTGCTTGCTACATTGCCAGAATCAGAGGTTCTGGCACTTGTTGGTGATTCATTTGTAAAGTCTCAGGCTAGATACTTGCAGACATCTGTATTACCGGAAGAGACTGGTTTTTATGTTGATTCGATCAAGCCAGATCCGTTGGCAGTCCTTGATTTCTCAGAGAACTACTTTGATGAGGGTGGAAATGACCGCGACTGGAATTCATTCGTAGGTGAAATTCTCGGTGAAGGTGCTGGCTGGTCTGGTCTTGCTTACTCACTCACGGGAAACAATCAGCACTTGGCCAAGGGCACCAATATGAATTCATTCGCTCTGGTACCTGCTCGATTAGAAAAAGAGGTGACCAACGGGGTCAAGGCGCAAGTTGTGGACAAGAATGAAGCGACAGGTGTCGAAGTTGTAATCAGAATTGATTTGAGCGAATGGGTGGATCCGGAGATGGTCAACCTACTCGATGATAATTCGGCACCACTGGCACCACTGACACCACCGACGCCACCGACACCACCTGTACCGTCAAATCCGAATGCCATTACAGGGTAGGTGAGCAATGAGTTTCGAAAATGATCCTTGGGGTCAATCTAATTCTTCAGCTAGCTATGGACTTACGCTGGCCACGCCAGGTCAGCGCTTTCTCGCCTGGTTTCTCAATTGGGTAATTGCAGCATTTGGATTTGGCATTGTTTGGTTGATTTGGTGGATTGTCATCGCAAATAAAGGGATGACCCCGGGTCGCCAAATAATGAAGTTGGCAATTATCGATCAGAGAACTTACGAAGAAGTCAGCGCTGGTCGTGTATTTGTGCGTGGAACGCTTGTCTTCTTTATCCTTTTCCAAGTGATTGCTTCATTCCTCGGCTCGGTATTTTTCGGACTCGGTTTCGTCTTCACCTGTATCTCTGCATCACTGATGTTTAGAGCATCCCGTCAAACGCTGTGGGATTTAATCACCCGCACCAACGTCGGTGTCAAAGGTTAGGTAGATCAAATGCCACAGTTTGCACTGCGTGAAGGTGATTTAAGTGCCATTTACGCATGTATTTCTGGCGAAGGATCAGTTGTCACTGCAATGATGTTGTTATCAAAGCCAGAAACGACTCAGTGGACTCGGGAAAATGTCTATGACGATTGCTACTTGCTCACTCTCAGCAAAGAGGATTTACTCGAACTCATTAGACATGTATCTGAAGAGTCGGCAGCTGCTGAGGGATTCGCGCTTATCGCAGGAAATTTAGAGCGCGGGTTATTGGCTCGTGGAGATGAAGACGATGAAGACGATGAAGACGATGAAGACGATGAAGACGATGAAGACGATGAAGACGATGAAGACGATGAAGACGCCTTCGCGCCAGGGGGATACCGATCCAACTTGAATGCAGATGGTTCCCCCCGACCAATTTTCAAAGGTGACGCTTACTGTGTGCGATGCAAGGTTAAGCGCGACTTTGAAGGTTTAGTTTTTATCGCCGAATCAGGCCGCCGGATGGCAAAAGGTGTCTGCCCCGTATGTGGTACCAACGTCAATCGAATTCTCGTGGAGGACTAATGCTTAATTCAAAATTAGCTTATGCGACCTTAATAATGATCGGAACGCTGTCTCTAAGCTCGTGCTCAGTTATTGGTGGAAAATCCGAAGCGTACAAGTTGGGCGTTGAGACAGGAAAGCAATATCTATCACTTAAGGATGCCTCTGAATTGGTAGATTCCTATGTTCCAGAAGACGCGGACTCGGATCTCTCGCTTGAGTTGAATGCCTCCGCTGAGGATCTCAAGACATACTGCTCTGGATTATGGATCATCACAGGAATTACAAATGGGATCCGTAATTCTGAAGAGAACAAGGCTGATTATGTTGCCGGATGCCTTGACGGAGCTGGCTTCTAACGAACTGAACGCAAGACCGCGGTGACTTTACCGAGGATCTCGCAGTTGTCTCCGTTGATGGGTTCGAAGTCATCGTTTGCAGGTAGCAACCAGATGTGGCCATCTTTACGTGAGAATGTTTTTACTGTTGCTTCGCCATCAATCATTGCGGCAACGATCTCGCCCTTATTGCAATCTTTCTGAGAACGAATAACAACAAAGTCACCATCGCAGATAGCGGCGTTAACCATGGAGTCACCCACGACTTTCAACATGAATAGATCACCGGAACCAACGAGTGATTCAGGAAGTGGAACGATCTCTTCGACATCTTGTTCTGCTGTGATCGGTCCACCTGCTGCAATGCGACCGACGAGTGGGATAAAGCGAGTCTTTTCTGTAGGAGCTGATGCGCCGACCATTGAATCTGGGAGGACGACCTCCATGGCGCGGCCACGGTTTTC
>Ga0164292_10003934_pt1 | contig 12116 bp, 10 predicted proteins | sample GEODES117metaG_FD_111486 | JGI IMG/M metagenome (GOLD analysis project Ga0164292, IMG submission 111486) | Eutrophic lake water microbial communities from Lake Mendota, Wisconsin, USA - GEODES117 metaG | ecosystem: Environmental > Aquatic > Freshwater > Lake | place: USA: Lake Mendota... | reverse complement strand
GGTGAAGGAAAGAAAGGTAGAGAGCCAAAGGGATACAAAGATCTCGGATCGTTTCCGCTACCCGACCCTTATCGCCCTCGCTGATTGCCTTGTGAAAGGTAATCATCAGATGGCCTTGAGTTATGCCGCGATCTCGCAAAGTTTCAATGTAAACCGTTGCATTGTTACACCAGCGCTCTTGTGTTTCACCCTTCAATACTCGAGAAGGTTCTGTATCACGCGCTCGCCATTCGCTACTTGGAATCACACGATTTGCCCAGATTGCAGAATCTTCAAATCCGTATTCTCCAAGAATGATTATTGAATCATCGCTTTGTAACCGTGAAAAACGAACACCCTGCACTGAGAATTCTGCAAAATAATCTGTTGCAAGTGCGCGGGCAATTTCATCTGTTGTTGGGTGGTAAGTAAGCCAAGCAATCAACTTTCGAACTAAAGGCATGGGTTCTCCAACTGTTCATTGAACAGTTCAAACAAAGAACGCATCACACAATCAACCTTTCTGCCCAAAGGTTGCTTACCGATCCCGCAGCTGTTCGGAGCGCGCAATCTCTTTCACGGATAGGGGAACCCCTTTAGAAAGAGATCCGCCGGCAAACGACCACTTCCCCTGAGCATCAGAGGATGTGGGCCGAGATAAATCTCCAGCTGAACTTCATAATAAAACTTACTCCACAAAGGTGTTTTTTGACCATACTTGATTGGTTAGGTGGGCCCAGACGGGCTCGAACCGTCGACCCACGGATTAAAAGTCCGTTGCTCTACCGACTGAGCTATAGGCCCCACTTGAATACTAAACTCAATACTACCCTAGCTGGACGCCTTGTCTGAGTCCAATAATTTTTTGATCTCATCATTTAACGGGTCTAACTTAATGGTTACTTTTCGGGCAGCTATAGCTTTTTCCTTTTGTCCTTGACCTTCATAAATGCTAGCTAAGGCATCCCAGGAGGCGAATGATTCGGGAAATTGATTTGCTGTAGTTACTGCTAATTTCAAGCCGATGCCGCTTGATTTTACTTGAAGCAAGTAATCCAAAGCCTGCAACCTCAGTTCTGGTTGCTGTGAATTACTTGCCTCAAGGTAAAGTTCTTGGGCGTTGAGCCGGAGAGAATCTTCAGAGGTTGAACTTACGAGGTCTACAATTCTTTTTCGTAAAGTTAACTCATTTTGTATCGTTGGCAACAACAAGATTGACGGCAGTAAGCCAACAATAGTAAGTAATGAAAATATCGCATATCTCTCAACCCGTTTTGGCGGTTTAACCTTTAGGGATGTTCGAGAAGATTTCTTAGTTGAATTTGCGCCAGCATCCAAATATGACAACGCCACCAAACAGCCTGCTGCTGCCCAACCCCAAACAACTAGACCAATTTGATCTATCGACACCAATGACTGAACCTGGAATGCAATCCAAATTGAGAATACTCCACTCACTAAAATTTTGTCGTTGCTCTTCTGGAATGCAATAACTGCTCTATGCCCAGTAAAAAATACCAAAACTAAGTATGCAAGAAGCAGAACTAACCCACCAGTTGCACCAATCTGCATAAAGGTATTATGGGCATTGTTAGTACCCGTCATTGCTGAATCCCTGAAATTAACCCCTTCAATGGTCCTGTAAATGCGGTAATAATCACCAAAGGAATCAATTCCAACGCCAAAAACTGGATTTTCTTTTATCATGTTCAGTGCTGCGACCCAATGATAGTAGCGGTCTTGAAGCGACCTCAGATTTGGATTTAGTAAACTTGAAAGTGGGCCACTTCCAAAGAGGCCGCTAATTCCAAGAGCCCCACCTGTGGACAACATCACCCACCAAGCAATCGCAAACTTCCTTAATTTTGAACGATTTGAAAAAGTTAAAGTAAGTCCAATTAAGATTGCACTCCCAATGATTAAAACCAATAGCCCTTGAATTGAATCAGAGTTATTTGTTAAATAGATCTGCATAGCAAAAGAAAGTCCCAGAGCTGCTCGCTTCCACCATTGCACTTTAGGTCGCAAGAAAACACTCAAGGTTGCAATAGCGGTCAGAGCCAAGAATGCACTTGCAAAATTCGGATTTCCAAGAGTCAAAACTATTTTATTTCCGGGATTTGCCCAACTTATTGGATCAGTACCAACGCTCTGCATCCAGCCATAAAGCGCACCAAAAAATCCTAGAAACATTAGTGAGTGAACTAAGTATTTTGACGGATCTGCCGAGTTTATCGAAGTCAAACTTATAAAGATGATGAGTAGTGCTAGGTATGTAAGGCTTCCATTGTTACGGCCCCAAACTCCAACCAGGGTTTTAAAGATTCCTTGGGGGCTCGCAATCGAGCTCATTAATAGCGCTAATAAAAACAAAATGGAAACAAAGACAATTGCCTTCCTTGTGCCTCGCAATAAGCTAGTAATCTGGGACGATAAGATTGCTAAACACAAACCCGCACCTAAACACAGGATCCAGAGCTTTGGGAGATTTATTGGGTCCATGAATGAAGGTATGACCACAATTGTCGTAATAGCCGCGGTGTAAATTGGAAGTCGTTGAACTCTTACGCTTAAATCCATTCAACGATAATAATGGCTAATGGCTAAAAATCTTCGCTGATAGGTATTCTTCCCCAAGGAAGATCAATTCATGGAAGGAGCATAGGCTGATTACCACAGGCCACAGAATACCTATGCTGAACAAAAAACAATTTGCGAGAGTTTCTCTAGATTCCTTGGCATGGCTCGTAGCTGCTTGGGTATCTACCTTGCTCCGCTTCGACGGTCAACTGCCCCAAGGGATGAACACGCAAATCTTGCGATTTGCTTTCTTGGCCATAATTGTTTCAATCGTTACTGGAATCAGTTTTTCTACTTATGCAGGAAAGTATCGAAATGCCTCATTTGAAGAATTCCTTGTTATTGCCTTTGCAACAACCGTATGCGGCGTAATTCTTTTTAGTGTTCGGATTATCTTAGGTGAACCTGGGGTCCCACGATCAGTACCAATTGTGACCAGCGTCTTGGCATTGGTTTTTATGCTTGCCGTTAGAGTCCTAGCAAATCCTCGAGGTATGCGTCCCTTCAAGAAGAGTTCAATCGGTGAGCCCACTTTAATTTATGGTGCAGGAATTGCGGGTAGACAATTAGCAGAACAAATGTTGTTGCAATATGATCAATACAATCCCATCGGATTCTTGGATGACGATCCTTCGATTTCAAATTTAAGAATCTTTGGTCGGCCTATATTTGGCAGTATTGACCAACTTGAAAAAATTGTTAGGGCTCAATCTCCGACGATCTTAATTGTTGCAATTTCTGGAATCGAATCAGTTTCCCTATTAGACCTAGAGCGTCGTTGTCGATCTTTAGGAATTAAATTGCGAATCATTCCGACCGCCCATGAGATTGTTTCTGGTGCCGTTCGGCTATCTGACGTTGAAGACATTTCTGAGGAAGATTTACTTGGCAGAAGACCCGTGAGCAGCGATGAAACCAATATTTCGGAATTTATCCGTGGGAAGAGAGTTCTAATTACTGGCGCAGGCGGGTCTATTGGATCTGAAATTGCCCGACAAATTCATCGTTTTGCTCCATCTTTACTGATTATGGTGGATCGAGACGAAACTGCTCTCTTGAATCTTCAACTGAGCATCGATGGCAGTGGTTTGCTGACAGATGAAGGCCTGATCTTAGGTGATGTTCGCGATCGTGAAAGATTAGAAGAAATCTTTGCATCAACAAGACCTGAAATTGTGTTTCACGCGGCGGCTTTGAAACACTTAACAACCTTGGAGCGCTTTCCTGAAGAAGCGCATAAGACCAACGTCATTGGTACTAAGAATGTTCTTGAAGTGGCCGTCAAATTTGAAGTCGGGACTTTTGTAAATATCTCATCTGATAAAGCAGCAGACCCTTCTAGTGCACTTGGCACCAGTAAACTAATAACAGAGAGATTAACTTCCGCAATAGCTGGTGAAGGTAAAAAATATATATCTGTGAGATTTGGAAATGTTATTGGAAGTAATGGTTCATTTATCCACACATTTAGACATCAAATTCGCCATGGTGGACCATTGACAATTACTCATCCGGATGTAACTCGATTCTTTATGACAGTTAGCGAAGCGGTACATCTTGTTCTTCAATCGGCGATAATAGGAAGAAACGGCGAGACATTAATCCTAGACATGGGCCAGCCTGTGAGTATTGATGCAATTGCGAAACACATGATTGAGGCTTCGGGACGAAAAATCGAATTGAAATATACAGGGCTTCGCGATGGAGAAAAGCTTCATGAAACTTTAGTAAGCCCTTCCGAAAGAATTGAAATCAGAGAACATCCTTTTATTATGCACACCAGAGTAGAGCCACTTATCAATTTGGAATTGAAATGAATTCGATAGATCTTGCAGCCAAAATTCGGCTAGACGCTGTGATTATGACTAACCGTGGTAACTCGTCGCATGTCGCCAGTGCTTTATCGATTGCTGACATTCTCGGGGTTCTATACGGGGGTGGATTAAAGGTCGATCCTCAAAACCCTAACTGGCCCGAGCGAGATAGATTTATTTTGAGTAAGGGGCATGCCGGAGCTGGTGTGTATGCAGCTCTAGCGGAGACAGGATTCTTTTCAACTGAAAAATTATTAACCCACTATCAAAATGGTTCGACTTTATCTGGCCATGTTTCACATAAGGGTAATCCTGGGGTCGAATTTTCTACTGGAAGTTTGGGTCACGGATTAAGCGTGGCAACCGGAATGGCCTTGGCAATACAACGGAGAAGGGAAAACTCAAGAGTATTTTGCTTAATGTCAGACGGAGAATGTGACGAAGGTTCAATTTGGGAGGCGGCGATGTTTGCTTCTCACCATAAGATTAATAATTTAGTTGCAATTATCGACTATAACAAAATTCAAAGCCTGGACACAATTGCCGCAACTTTAACTCTTGAACCCTTCGAGGATAAGTGGAAGTCATTCGGTTGGAATGTTACTCAAGTCGATGGACACAATCATGAGGAGCTAGAAAAAGCATTAAGTAAACAGAGTAATAAAACCTCAAAACCCTTAGTAGTGATGGCTCACACCACTAAGGGAAAAGGCATTTCATTTATGGAGAATTCTGTTCTTTGGCACTACAGGTCACCCCAAAATGAGGAATTTGAAAAAGCTATTTCTGAATTATCAGGTGACAAGTGAGAGACGAATTTATCTCCGGCCTGCTAGAGATTGCTCGAAGAGACAGAAATGTTCTGCTTCTAACGGCCGACTTGGGTTTCGGCGTTCTGGATGAATACCGAAGAGAATTACCCGATCAATTTATTAATGTAGGGATTGCAGAACAAAACATGATTGGTATTGCTACTGGGTTAGCGATGGAGGGTAATATTGTCTATTGCTATTCAATTGGAAATTTCCCAACACTGCGCTGTCTTGAACAAATTCGAAATGATGCCGCATACCATCAAGCGAATGTGAAAATAGTGAGTATCGGGGGGGGCTTTAGCTATGGGCAGCTCGGAATGTCTCATCATGCTACAGAGGATTTAGCAATCATGCGTGCCCTCCCGGAAGTAAAGGTTGTTGTTCCTGGGACACGAAATGAGGCTAAAGCAGCAGCAAATTACTTGTACCAGACACCTGGAGTTCAGTATTTGCGGTTGGACAAAAGTTATGCCACGGATCAAGTAGAGCCCCATGAAATAGATCTTTCCGAGTGGAATGTCCTCAGAAAAGCCCAGGAAGTAACGATTATTTCAACAGGTGGCGTACTAGAAGAAGTTATAGAAGCTGCCGACATGCTTTCACAGCGTGGGGTTGAGGTAGGTATGATTTCTGCTAGGAATCTCACGCCACATGATTTCAAAAGCATTTTAGAAATGTTTGCAGGATCAAAACTGCTCATCTCGGTTGAAGAACACGTGAGATCTGGTGGGCTTGGAGGACTCGTAGCCGAAATTGTCAGCGAATCTGAATTGAAAATAAGGCTTATTCGACTCGGCGTACTACCCAGAAATATTTCAACTGTTGGAAGTCAAAAATATTTAAGAAATTTAAATGGCTTGACAGCTCAGAAGCTAGTCGAACTAGTCCTAAGCAATAGAATAACTCATTAACCAGCTCACAATTGGAGTAATTGAATGAAAGTACCATTTTTCGAATATCCAAGACTTTTTAAGGATGATAGAGAAGAAATCTTAAGAGTTATCGAAGATGTTGGAAACCGTGGTGCTTACATCTTGCAAAAAGATGTCTTGGAGTTTGAGGAGTCGCTCTCTAGTTACGTTGGTTCAGACAAAGCCATTGGGGTGGCAAATGCGACAGATGGATTAGAAATAGCTTGGACAGCAATCGGTTTAAATCGTGGTGATGAAGTCATTATGAGCTCACATACAATGCTTGCGACAGCTTCAGCCGTTGTTATGGCCGGAGGGGTACCCGTGCCTGTAGATATCGGATATGACAATTTGATTGACCCTGAAGCGATCGAGGCGGCCATTACTCCTAGAACAGTCGGGATTTCCCCTACTCACTTAAATGGCAGAACTTGTGCGATGGACAAAATCATGAAAATTGCTGAGACAAATAATTTGGTAGTTGTAGAAGATGCTGCGCAAGGATTAGGTTCAAAGTTCGGCGGTCAAATGGCTGGATCTTTCGGCAGTGCCGCATCTTTTAGTTTTTACCCTGCAAAAATTTTAGGATCTATGGGGGATGGAGGTGCTATCACGACGAGCTCTGGCGAACTTTATGAAAAAATGTACCAACTTCATGACCATGGAAGAGATACAAATGGTGAAATAAATTCGTGGGGGAGGAATAGCAGGCTAGATAATTTACAGGCAGCTATTCTAAATCTCAGGTTCAATAGTTACGACGCGACTATAGGTCGACGTCGTGAAATCGCAAATCACTATCAATCACTACTTGGAGAAATTGAGAACCTCAAACTTCCAGAAGCGCCAAGTTTAGGATCATCAAACTTTGATACTTACCAAAATTATGAAATCGAAGCTCTAAATCGCGATGAGCTGGTCGAATATCTGAAAAACAATGGGGTTGGGACTCTGATTCAGTGGGGGGGAATGGCAATTCACCAATGGCCGCACGTGAATTTTTCAGGATCTTTACCGAAGACAGAGGATTTTTTTAAGAAATGTGTCATGCTTCCAATGAATCTCTTTATTAGTGACTCTGATGTTGAATATGTATGTGAATTAATCCTAGGATTTTACAAAAAAGTCCAGAAGCTCGCTTAAAAAATGTACAAAATCAATAAGAGGGTCTTTGACATTACATTTTCTGCTATTGGTATCTTGTTTTCATCTCCAATTGTCTTAACTGCCCTGCTCCTTGTGTGGCTTTACGATAGAAACTCACCGATTTACTTTGCGCCGCGTATCGGAAAAGATGGAAAAAGTTTTAAAATGATCAAAATCCGCTCGATGGTTGTAAACGCCCAAAACAGTGGTGTCGACTCAACTGCTTCTGGCGACTTACGCATTACGCCCATCGGAAAATTTGTGAGAAAATTTAAATTAGATGAATTGACTCAGTTCTGGAATGTACTTCTAGGTGATATGAGTTTGGTGGGTCCAAGACCAAACGTCAAAAGAGACACAGAGTTATACACCTCTGAGGAAAAGAATCTTTTGTCTGTGAATCCTGGGATCACAGATTTCGCGTCTATCATCTTTTCGGATGAAGGAGAAATTCTGGCGGGTCAACTAGATCCCGACCTTGCCTACAATCAACTCATTCGACCTGGAAAGAGTAGTCTAGGACTTTTTTATATAGAGGCAAGAAGTCTCAGAATCGATTTTGTGATAATTTTCCTAACGATCATAACCATCGTCTCCAGAGAAAGAGGCCTTAGCCTTACAGCCCGTCTCCTCCAATCCCTAAGTGCGCCAACTGCTCTCGTTTCCCTCGCGACGCGTGCAGCTCCACTAATGCCAACACCACCACCTGGTTCAAATGAAATTGTTAAGTCTCGCGACAATTAAAATTGAACTAATATGAAATTCTTTGGAGAGTGAACTTTGAAAATTTGGATTCTACAAACTGGAGAACCGATTCACACCGACAGTGTGGGTTTGCGCCCAATGCGAGCCATGAACTTAGCCAACGAATTAATAAAACATGGTCACGAAGTCCTATTGTGGACTTCGAATTTTGACCATAATCTAAAGAAACACAGATATCAGGGTAGTTGCGTAGTCGACGTTTCAGATTTGCTTACAATTAAATTCGTTGAAAGCCGTGGTTATAGAAAACACATTGGAGTTGGCCGAATCATTGATCACGTTCAGCTCGGTTGGAATTTAAGGAAGATGTTATGCAATGAATTGGCTCCAGACGCTGCATTCATTGGTTATCCCCCTATCGAACCAGCCTGGGTCATGTCTCGATGGCTACATCGCAGAAAAACACCCTTTATTTTGGACATAAAAGATGCCTGGCCAGAGGTACTCGTAAATGCATTTCCGGAAGTCCTAAAACCTTCAGCACGATTTGTATTTTATCCATACAAAATAATGATGGAGGATTTACTTAGAAAGGCTACGGGAATAAGTTCTGTCGCAATAACTTTTCTAGAATGGTGTCTTAGGCAAGCGAAGCGTCCCGCGAATTTGAATGACATAGTCGTCCCTTTAACCTCGCCAGAAACGCAATATCCAAAATCTGAGTACGACCAAGCAAGAAATTTTTGGGATAGCTTGGGCGTAACTACTGATAATCCTAAGCGTGTTTACTTTGTTGGGACATTGAATTATGTGTTTGATTTTGATCCAGTAATTTTTGCAACTAAAAATACTGACATTCAATTTGTGATCGCTGGAGACGGACCTCAAAGAGATGAATTAATTCAGAAATCAAAGAATATATCAAACATAATTTTTCCAGGATGGGTGTCTTCGGTTCAGGCTAAAGTACTTGCTGAACGGTCTTATTTCGCTTTAGCTCCCCTAAAATCTCGAGATGATTTTGAAATGAGTATCCCTAACAAATTTATTGATGCTTTTCGTTACGGAAAGCCGATTCTAACTAGCCTTAAGGGCACCTCAGGTAACTTGGTAACTGAATTTGGCGCAGGTGTTATCTATAGTGATGAAAAAGTTAATAATTTATCTGATAAGTTGTCAGAGTTAGCTGCAAATCCTCAAGAAATATCTAAAATGTCTGCCGCGTCTCGTAATCTTTATGAAGCTAAGTTTGATTTTAATAGAGTTTACTCAGATCTAGTCCAGCATTTAGAGAGAATGGTAAGGGGTCAACTGAATAATGGTCAGAGCTAACAGGGTAAGTAGAGGAAAAAAAGATAGGGAGATAGAAAGAGATAGATACTCCCTCAAGGCTACTGAGGAATTAACCTCATTGGGAGACTTAAGATTTTTGGAGAATGGTATTGAGGGAATTCCCGAAATTCATCACGAACCTTATTTGAATTACTATGCTGCGATAAAGAAATTCATCAATCCAACTCACACTGTGTTAGAAATTGCTGCTGGAACCGGTCGCCATACCATGGCTGTTTTGGAAACTGGAGCACAAATTTTCGCACTTGATATCTCTGATATTGCCCTTTCTGTCCTTGAAAAACGTACTCAAAGTCAAGTAACTGTTATCTGTGCTCCTATGGAGAGTATGCCATTTTCTTCAAATACATTTGACTTCGTACTAACTTGCGGAGGAATTTCCTACGCAGAAAATTCGGAGTTGTTAGATGAAATATTCCGTGTTCTCAAACCAGGTGGGGGCGTAGTCTTCTTGGATTCCTTGAACCACAATCCCATTTATAGGTTGAATAGATTCATAAGATTTCTAAGAAGAGATAGGACTTACTCAACTTTGAAACGCTTGCCAACAATCGCTTTTATTAATCTGGTTTCTTTAAATTTTGAAAAATCCTCTTTTACGGCTTTTGGGAAAGTTCTTTGGTTAAAACAATTAGCCTCGAAATTTGGGTCTAGTGGTGATTTCAAGTTAATTTTGTGGCTGGAAAAAATAATTAGTCCTCGTTTTGCTTTTAAATTTTTACTGGTATGTGAAAACCTTAAGAAATAGTCCAACAAATATGATTTCGCGCTACTACTTCAACTAAATGAATGCGTTTTAGGCCCTCTAGGAAAAGCCTTTATTTGAGGTTTAGAAAATTCGTATCTAATTGTATTAAATTCAATTTTGATTATAACTTGATCTCTTCAATCGATCTCGTATAGCAACTGCGATTCCCTCACCAAGTGGTTGCTGCACTACGACTGTTTCCAATCCTAGATCATCTGCAGCCCGCAGCGCTGAATACAAAACCCTTGCAAACTCATCATGTGTTGTTGGCGCAGCAAGTCTTATTACCCCAGCACCCGTTCCAACATCTGCCATTGCAATGAACCCTTGGCCGGCGACAGGGGATTGATCCAATACAACTTTTGCTATTGGTGAGTAGTGACTTTCCATGGAACCGCTCACACGTATTGCAACACCATCGGCATCTAAAACATCTAGCCCTGTTGCGTGCTCAATCATCTCTTGGGTAATGGCACCAGGTCGCAATATCTTTGGCACATCACCAGTGCAGTCAATAATTGTTGACTCCACACCAACTGCGCACGCCCCACCATCGAGAATTACATCACTGTCCGCTAAGTAATCACTTAATTCATCACTGACAGCTTGAGCAGTTGTTGGTGAGACATTGCCAAAGCGATTGGCACTAGGTGCTGCCACGCCCTTACCTCCAGCTCTTGCAAAGGCTTCTAGTAATCCCAAGGCAACAGGATGGTTGGGCGCTCGCACACCCACAGTGTCCTGACCGCCCGTAATAAAATCTGCGGCTAACTCACTGCGCGTAACTACCAAAGTCATTGGCCCTGGCCAATAATCACGAGCAAGTGCAATTGCATATGCGGGCACATCAGCTGCCCAATCACCCAATGCATCCATCGATGCAACATGCACAATCAAAGGATGATCTGCAGGTCTGCCCTTTGCTGAGTAGATGCGCGCAACGGCGGCAGCATTACAAGCATCTGCACCTAATCCATAAACAGTCTCTGTTGGAAAGGCCACTAAGCCGCCATTGATTAAAACCGCTGCGGCATCACCCATCACCGATGCATCGCACTTGCTTAAGAACTGGCTCACCCAGTAATTCTCCCACTATTCCCAGCAATAACTAACGCCCATCACAACAAATACGAGATACTTGTCCTATGAAACTAACAAAACTTCGCACAATCACCTCCCTATTCACCGTCGCTGCAGTCGCAGGTGTTGTGGCCCTAGCAATCCCAGCCAATGGCGCCGGCACCACAGATAACCGCTTCATCACCGTCACAGGTGTTGGCACGATCTCTGTTGTCCCTGATGCTGTTCGCTTTAATGCAACAGTCTCAGCACTTGCGTCAACAAATGCTGCTGCACTTTCATCTGCCAGCAAATCAGCAGCAGCTGTGCGTGCAGCGCTTATAGCTAAAGGCATTGCAACTAAAGACATCCGCTCTGCAAATATCTCTGTCTATCCTGAATACAACTGGACACAAGAGGCTGGCACAAAGATCACTGGCTACCGCGCCTCACAATCATTTGATGTTCTAGTCCGCACCGCATCAAAGGCAGGCACCATCATCGAAGCAGTTGTGACCGCTGGTGGCGACAACGTCCAACTTGGTGGAGTAGTACCAACAACTCTTAACCCAGCAACTGCCACAGAAGATGCACGAGCTGCAGCTGTTGCAAACGCCAAATCAAAGGCTTCTTCTTATGCAAAACTTCTTGGCACAAGCATCGGCAAGGTTCTATCTCTTGAAGAGCAATCTTCACCTGTCTACTCATCACCTTTCCCTATGGCAAAGGCAGAAGCAGACTCTGCAGTGCAGATAGATCTAGGTGAGCAAGATGTGACAGTGACAATTACTGTTCGTTGGGCTCTTAACTAAGCCAGCAATTACCTTTAAACAAGAAAGCCGCTACCCCTCATCCGAAGGGATAGCGGCTTTTTTGTGCTTAATTATCGGGTTTGGTCGCACGCTCAATGGCAGGTAAGATTGCGAAGCCTTAGAACGTCCCCATCGTCTAGGGGCCTAGGACATCGCCCTTTCACGGCGGTAACACGGGTTCGAATCCCGTTGGG
>Ga0164292_10003931_pt1 | contig 12123 bp, 12 predicted proteins | sample GEODES117metaG_FD_111486 | JGI IMG/M metagenome (GOLD analysis project Ga0164292, IMG submission 111486) | Eutrophic lake water microbial communities from Lake Mendota, Wisconsin, USA - GEODES117 metaG | ecosystem: Environmental > Aquatic > Freshwater > Lake | place: USA: Lake Mendota... | reverse complement strand
TCAAATACTTGGTATCTAGAATCACACGCACCTGGGAGAGCACAATCTCCTCCTTCGCAAGAAATGTCTTTAGAATAATACCCTACAGTAGAAGGAATCCCTGGACCTATGTTAAGGTTTCTATCAGCCCTTCTATCGTAAGAGATAGCGTAGTTTAAAAGATGAAAGTCAGGAGGGAGAGTGCCTTTATAATCTTCGATAAAAAGTATAGCTTCTTCGGGTTTCAAAGCAGCAGTTTTTAACTTACGGAGACACTGCTCTACATAAGTAGGAACCATTATCTCTGTCACAGCTCCTGCTTCAAAGTATGACTTCATCTCTTCTTTTACTTCCGCCAGAAGAGTATCTATTGAGGTATAGGGGTATTCTTTGTATAACATTAGATAGACTCTTTTAAAGTGGACTCTAAGTTAGAAAAGTCTTTGATTAGTTTTCTTTTCTGCTTTCTTGGAGCAATAAAATCAAAATCTAAAACAGAAACTCTTCTCTCATCTCCACTTACTTGAAAATAAACATGGACCTTTGGAACCATGTCACCTCTTTTTACTTTACCATGATAATTGGAAATGTTTGATTTGTGTTTAATCAAAGTTACTATTCCAAGATTAGGTATGCGAATGTTATAGTGACCTTTTGTTACAGTCTCTATTATGAGATCATTTATTCGCTTGATAACCTCACTTCTAGTTTTTTGTGAAATATGTTTGCAGCCAGTGTTTTTTCTAAAAGCAAAGTAAGAGTATCTATCCATTAAGGATTTCTCACTCTTAACTCTGTTTCTAGGAAGTTTAATTACTTCCTCATGGCTCTTCCCTGTTGTTGTCTTCAACATCTTTAGGTAATCTATGGTAATTGAGCAATTCGTTATTACAAAGAGAAAAAAGTCCAGAAAGAAGATAAGGAGGAAACTTAAACTCTCTCTCGTACATAGAAGAACATTCGGGAGCATTTATAGCTTCAGTAAAGTAAGCGTAAATGTTTACAGTCTCAATATCTTCGTTAAGTACGTAGAGATAACGATTTTTAATAAGATAAAAGTTTCTTCTCTCTTTTACTCTAAGTTTATTATAGTTTATATTTTGCCTAAAAGAAGTTGGAAAAATTTCGGCAGAATTGCTAGGATTAAATATCCCTTGAATAAAATAAGAGTAAAGACCTTCTTCTATCTGAGGAAGAGGATCTTTTGAACGCCTAACTTTAGTAGTACAGTCACATTCAGTTCCGTCAACTAATACTAAATCAAGACATTCGTAAGTCTGATATACGTTATCAGAAGTAAGAAGTCTTCTCTTGTTTAGTTCTTGACGTAAAAGAAATGCGGCTTGTGTTTTTGCTATACGGTATACAAAACGATCAGTAATCAAGTCATCATCTTGAATAGACTTGTTACTAGTTCTAATTTGACTTATAATTTCCGCATTAGTCATTTTTACAAATATAATTAAATTTAAAGCTAAATGCAAGATTTATTTTAACTGAGAAGCCCCACAGAGGGGGCTTACTCAGCATTCAAGGGAAAACCAATAAACCCATGAATTATGTCTTTTAGTACTTAGCAGAGAATCCGGTTAGTGACAAAGTGTATGTTCCTGCAGGAATAGCAGCAATTGTTTGGATAGAAAGAGATGATCCTGTCATACCAACAAATATTGGATAAGTTCCCGGTGCTACAAGATCTACTAAGAAATATCCAGAAGACCAGTAAGTAGTTAAAGAAGGAATAACAGCACCAAAGTTTCCTAAAGAATGAACTGTTCCAGCTCCTAAGCCAGCACCACTAACAACTAAATCTACTTGTCCGTCTACAAAAAGTCTTCCTACACTATTCCATCCTACAAAGGTATCCCCAGGAGCAGGAGCAATAGGTCCTGTAGTAGAGTTAGCAACTGCTAAAGTTGCAGTAGGAGGTGGATAAATAAATGAAAGTGAACTACCAGTACTAAAACTATTAGGATTGTATGTAAGAGTTACAGGAGTCACACCACCTGCTGGAGTTCCTACAGTCAAAGCTACAGGAGTAGCAAGAGCTGGGTTAGCAGTTGTAGTGGGATTTAAAGTAAAGTTTATGTCAAAATTGATATTAGCTCCAGCCGTAGTAGTTATTGAACAACTTCCTGTAGTTGAAGTTACAGAAACAACTTTAGAAGTCCAGGAAGATCCGTTCCAAGCAAGAACTGCAGATTGAGAGCTTGGCACCATAGTAGCATCTACATCAGCCAAGTTCTTAATCGAACAAGTGCTTAAGCTTGCACAGGTGAATGGGGTAGGAGGAACAGTAAATGCTACATCATATCCACAACCACTACCTGAAGGAGTTACAGTAAAGTCAGAACTAAAGTTCAAAGTACGATCTGCAAGAGCATCTACAATGCTAGCACCTTGAGCACTCAAAGTAGCTGAATCTAAGTAACCAGGCCACAAGCAAGAGTAGCTAGACCAAGGAAGAACTAAGATATTAGAACTAAAAGGAGTAAGAGACGCTGTATAAAGAGAGCAAAGACGATTCTTAATGTGGTTGATAGTCTGAATCAAGTTATCAGCTCCACTGCCACCTAAACAAGCTCCTGAGTTATTAAAGGTATAAGGGAATACAGAAGTTCCAATAAAGGTCTGAATATTGCTTTGGAAAGTCTGTAAAGCAGTAATCTCAGTATCTAAGTTAAAGGTAATTGTACAAACATTATTTTGAATCCAAGTAATCCAGCTTCCAAGATTTACTCCAGAAGGAAGAGGAGTCCAAGAAGTCCAACAAGCTGCAGGGCTAACTCCGCTAGTACTATTGAAAGAGTTTAAGCCACAAAGCTTAACTATAAAGTCATCAAGAATGTTAACTAGAGTAGAAGTTCCGGGAATTAATCCTGAAAAATATGCACTGCAAGATCCAGGAATTGTAATGTTAGGAGTAACATCAACAGCAGAAGCCAATCCACAAAGAGCAATACTTGTTGCTTCTACAAATTCTTTAGCTGTAGTAATATTAGAAGGTCCAGATCCAGTTAGACTTCCATCTTCACGAAGACACTGATAGTTAAAACTTGCCCAGTTAAGATCTGCAGGAGTTAAACTACAAATTGCAGTAGCAAGTTTATTTACAATTACGTCAAGATTTTCTCCGTTAGCTGCAGTTATTCCGCAAGTAATAGCATTTCCTGAGTAATATATACACCTTGCATAGTTAGTAGATATACATCCTGTAGGAGGAATACTAGCTGGAGTTACTAAAGTGGGGTTAGAACAAGTGCACTGACTTACGCAGTAGTTGCAAGAGTTACAATATGAGTTGCACATTTATTTTATATTTTAAATTTTATTATTAACAGGTTTTGCAGTATTTATTTAACATGCCAGCTTGTTCTTGTAAAGCAAGTATTTTGTAAACTAGAACATCCAACAAGTCTCCAAGTGTTTCAATAGTTTGATCAACACAAACCTCTCCGCAGAACAAACAACGATATTTATAAATAACTGAGTCAGGAAGTTCAAAGTTCATAAAGTCCTCAGTAAGTTTTCCTTTTACTTGAGGTTTAGAAGGATTGTTTACAGGAGTGTAGATTAGATTAAGACGATTCTGAAGAGTACAAGTAGTACCCATAAGTTCTCTAACTACATCACTAGTATAATAGTATTCAGAAACAAGTTTATTATTACAGATTTCCTGTTTTAAAGTAAGATTATCTGTATTAATTATTTTAGGTACACAAGTATTAGCATTGTTTAGATCAGCTGAGCTAATACGGCTACCTTTTGCCAAATCTGTAAGTTCACCATCTACTGCATTAAGAAAAGTAGTAAGTGAATTATCAGCTAAACACAAAGTTGACTGTGAAGGAAGAGTTCCTATATAAGCCACACAATTACTTGAGATTATCTCACAGCATTTATTTAAGGGATTACAGATCATGCATCAATTGATTATAGGTTGTTTGGTCAAGATATTTTCCGTATTTTCTGAGACGGTTAAGGAAAACAAACCGTTTGTGGCTAGGAGGAGTCGTTAGATACCTAATAGCATTCAATTGCTGAAGACCGGCTTTAGCAATTGCAGCAGTTAGAATTGAGTCGTTGTAAGAGTTCATTTGCTTTTTTATACAAGTCTACTGCTTTTTGGGGGTTACATACTTTTGCGTTTGCTTTTGCTCCTTCTATAAGCACTTCAATTCTCTGAAGATCCCTCATAAACCTAGAGTCAATATCACAGAAGTTTACAGTCCTTGCAAACTCTTGAGCAAACTTATATTCAATTTGACAAGTTCTCAAATAATGTTTGGTTTCAAACAATTGGTCGTTGGGACTAACTGAATAGGTAAGCATGTATAACCCATCAGGTAAGTCAATTAAACTGTCAACAGTATTAATCGTAGACAAGCCAAGTGAATACGAGTTATACGTATTCACTTGACCAGCTACAAAGTTAAATTGCACTGGAACAAATCCAGGGACCTCAATCACTAACGTAGGATTTGTAGGAGTTACAGGGTAATAACTAGTGTCTAGAATTGCAAGAGTTTTACAATCGCAAGTTTCTAAAGGTTCTACGTTTAGTTGGAGTTTCATTTATTATGCAATAGTAGATCCAATGTTTTCGATTACTACCCAATCAGCTCCGTTCCAAATAAGAACTACATAATCGGCAGCATCATTCATGGTAATAGTGGTTCCACCAGATAGATTAACAGGAGTAATAACAGCATTTCCGCCACCGTCAACTAAAAGATAAATCTTCTTAAGTTGGCCAGTTACAGTACCATTAGCAAGAGTATAAGCATCTCCGCCTGCATCGGTGTTCAAAGTAGTAAAGTAACTAGTTACGTTAATAGCTCCGCCTACGCCAGCAGCAATGTTTTGTGGGGCTCCTGTAGGGTAAAAAGTTGAATACAAAGTAGACTCTCCAGAAGTAAATGTTACAGGACCTTCTACAGTCAAGCTATCTGCTACAATGTTTTTTACACAGCAAGTATTAGCAGCAAGAATATCAAGAACAGCTTTAGTCAAAGAGTATCCACCATGTTTAATAATGGTTTTTGCTGTAGAACTGCCGCTTACGTAAGCGTGGTATGAACCGCTACTTAAAATTATTTCGCTCATTTTATTTTTAAATTTAAATTATTTTTTTTATAAAAGTGGGAGGGGATAAACTCCCCTCCCCTTTTAAGATTAAACTAGGATACCAGTGAAGGTTTCGAGAGCAGTCTCGATGGAAGCAGCAAGAGCAGAGTTGGTTGAATCAACCCAGATTTCTACAGCTTCAGTGTATTCCCACTTCTTCTCAAAGCCTTTGGGCTCGTCGATGTAGTATTCAATACGATACACAGTGTAAGTAGCGGTAGGATCTGAATACAACACGGTGTCGTTGTTGTAGATTGGGTTCCAGTAGTAACCAGCTTCCCAAACCATTCCAGGGAGATTGTAACGGAAGTAGTGACGCTCACGTTCAGCCATAGCAGAGCTATCACCGATAGAGTAAGCAATCTCTTGGGTAGTGATAACACTCCAAGCATCACACTCTTGTTCGATATCAAAATCCTGAGTGTTGTAAGGACCTTCGTGTACTACAGCATGGAAACGAACCAAGTTAGCAACGTAAGGAACTGCATCAGGAATACAAGGAGTACCAAACTCATCAAGAGCGTTACCAGTTACTTTGATACCACATTTGCAAGTTCCAGTACCTTCTACGTAAACTTCTTCCCAAAGAATGCCATCAAAAGCATCAAAGGTAGACAAGCCACAAGACTCAGATACGCTCAAGGTAGCTACAGTGATGGTCAAGTTGTTAGTTGGAGCAGTTCCGCCCAAAGAAGTTCCTAGAATAGTAATAGTGTCAGAAGCTGAATAGCCAATACCACCATCTACTACAGTTACAGTGTAAGTACCACCTGCTCTAGATACGTTAAAAGTAGCACCGCTACCACCACCTGAAGTAGTACCGGTAACAGCAGTGTAACTAGCAGTTCCTGCAGCAGCAGTACCAGAAGAAGTTACAGTGTTAATAACACTTGCAGGGTTTACAGTAAAGGTAGTGTTTTCAGTACCAGTTACATAGCTGATAGATCCGATACATCCTGCGTAGAAGTCTTCGATAGAAGTTTGGTAAGCAGCTACGTCTGCAGGAGTAGGAACAGTCAAAGTGTAGGTGTAGTAACCTTCAGTTCCAGTACAATCGCTAACCAACTCAGCAACAAGATATTTGCTCAAAAGAGGGTTGTTGTTGATTTGATCAACAGCTGACTGCATGAAAGCGTGACAATCCAAAGCATCACAGTTGCTAGAACATTCGTTGCAGCAAGAAGTTTTGATACGAACTGATTCACGAATCAAAGGCTGGTAGATACCACGAGAGTAGTATTCACGGATCAAGAAAGTGATAATGTATTCTTCGTCACACTTGAAAACAGGTGCAGTAGCGTCACTAACACCATCCCAACCGATCCAAGTGATCTGCTGTTGGCTAGAAGTATTAGCTACAGATTTAGTGAAGTTGATAACTTTCTTTTCTTTGATCTTAGAAGATTTAAAGCTACCCCATTTGTCAACACCGCTACCAAAAGCTACCAAAAGCTGATCTACGTTGTAGGCAGAAAGAGCTTGGAAAGTGTTAGGGTTGTAGAAACCAATCTGTTGAGTGGTCAAAGTTGAAGTATCGCCAGTGGTAACTAAGCTACCAAGGGGGATAAATATTCGATTAATAGTGTAATCCATAATGAATTAATTTAGGTTAATGTTTATTTTTTTGTTTAAGTTAATTTATTCATCCGAAGATGAGAGTCTGTTTTCAGCAGCTTGAGACTGGAAACCATTGTCTGTTGCGTGAGCAGCAAACTTAACAGCCAAATCTACAATGTCTTGTTTTGCGTACTCTGGGAGTTCGCAATCTTGGTCCACTGAAGGAGTGCCGTCTAACCTAGTATATCCTTCTACATCAATGTATTGTGGATATCTCAAGTAGGTTAAATGGATGCCAGTAATTTCAAAATCCGTTGCATATGCGTATAATCTATCGCTTCCCAAGGTTGCTAATGTTTCTCTCCATTCGAAGTTTGGGTTGTAGTTTACGTCAAAGTAATGGGTTCTTAAATCACCTTCTCTAACTAAGTTGTTGAATATTGCATCTTCACAGTGACCTTTCTTAGCCATAGAATGTGAAGCAACATAGAACATATAGTTAGGTGCATCTTTCAAAGAACAATAGTATGATTGGTAAACAGGTTCTGTAGTTTTAGTTACCGGAAGTTGGTAATCATTAACTTTAAGAACTTGTAGATCATCTATCCTTTTTCGTATAGATTCGTATCCAGCCTTCAATACATTGTTGGGATTCATTTTAGTTTTAACCCAACTCATCTGAGCTTTGTTCAAAAAAGTAACTATATCTGGGGTAGGTAGGGAGAAATTGTCCTCCCTAGCTACCTTATTCAGAGATAATTTAAATTCGTTGATAAGCTCATGTACCGAAATCATCAGATACTATCTAATACTATTTTATTTTTAAGTTTGTCCTTGAACGCGTCGTAGACATCCTTGTTCGATTTGTCAAGTAGGAAGTGTTCAAACTCCTCTACAGTTTTAGCCCAAACTTGATTACCTTCCATTACTACACTACCTTTCAAGCGGATAATGTTAGCTCTGGTTAAGTCAATCACAAAGGACTTAACTTCAATGAGTTCCGTAGACATTGAGGCAGTCTTGTTAAAGTTCTCAATAGGATCTAATCCTAATTGAGTAGCAGACTTGCTCAAGTAGTCATCTAGGATGTTGTAAACATCTTCAGACTTAGTGTTAAAGCTAACACCCAATCCTAAGAGTTTTGCAACACGAGACCTTTCAATCGGACTCATTTGGTCAAGGCGTACTCTAGCTTCGTTTGTTTTGCGTTTCTTCTCAAACTTCAGCTTAGAATCCATATCTTCATCATGAACGTAAAACTTAACAATGCTTGAGTCCATTTTACCAGACTCAATCTCGTCAATGCTTGAAGCAATCATACCAGTTTCCATTAACCAGTAGTAAGTAACTGCTTCCCTAGCGTTATCCATGTTAAAGATATTGTCTCCATCAACTAGAGAGAATCCATTAACCTTTACTTCGTCATAGAACGGAGAATTGGGATTAATTTCTTCACCAAGAATAGACTCATAATAAGCTTTCAAGGTTTCAATTCTTTCCCTTTCCTGTTGTCGGATTTCAGGATCAAAGATTGCTTTAATCTTTAAAGCATCTGGATCTATTCCTGTACGTACAGCTCCCCTTGCATCTACTTTAGGAAGAAACTTCCTTAGAGTGTTTGGAATGAAAGCATGTCCATTTTTAAATAGACTTGATTCAATTGTCCGATCGTTTGCCGGTTTCTTCATGTAAGGCTTAATTATTTTAATGCCTTCTACCGGACTTCTTTCTTCTTGTTTTTTAGAACGTGCCATTGGTTTTATATTGGTTTAATTAAATTTGTTAATGGGAGGGTCAATTAAGCCCTCCCATTAATATGTCAGATTAGAGCTGAGGGTATTCTTTGATAAGGATAGTCCTTGTAGGATCTTCCAAGAAGATACCAGCCCAGTCTTTCATGATGATGGTATCATATGGATCCTTAGAGGTAGCCAAGTTTCCGAACATTTTAGCAATGCTAGAATCTGTTGCACCAGGGATATACTTATACATCATGTTAGGACGAGTTCCGAGCTTACATTCGCGGATGTTTGATCCACCTTCGCCAGAGATATCAAGGATGATATAGATGGGAGGAGTTTTCTTATCTGGACCAAGTTCCAAGAAAGTAGCATGTTCGTTCAACTGTTCGAGTTCTTTGAATTCAACCAAACCAGTCTCAACGGTCATGAAGTGGTCAAACTGGAACGCATAACCTTGGTTCAAGCGACGGTCTTTACCGTTAGCACCATTAGCTTTGCTATCCAAGAAATCAGAAGCCAACACAGTGAAGCCAGAAGCGTTGAAGTCTTTCTTCATAGCGGTAGCAGCGAGTTCCATACCAGAACGGTTGGTGTAGATCTTAACGTGACGATCTTCGATACGTACACGGTTGTAGAACAAGTCACCTACAGCAGAACGGAGAAGGTTGATAGAGAATTGACCACGATCGTAGTAAATTACGTTACCGAGGTGCAACTGCTGCCACAAACCAGCTTTAGCACGTACAGGACGACCTTTTTCATCTACACCGTTACCTTTACGACCCCACATCAAAGTGTTAGCTTTCATGCGGATCATTTCCATACGCATCAACTTAGATACGGTAGGTTCCCAACCAACAGTTACGTTGATAGGTTGGCCGTTGATGTCGATTTCAGCGATAGAGTAGTAAGTGATGTCGTTGATAGGCTTACCAGCAGCGTCATATTTAACACCAATTTTGGTAGCATCAGCCCAATCGGTGATGGTATGTTCGATACCATACTGCTGAAGAACGTCGTTTACAACTTCCAAGCTACCGTCGATAGCACCAAGAGAGCTCCAGCTAGTAGTGTATTCGCCAGACAACATACCGATTTTGAAGTATTCGGTACCAACACCCAAGAAACGCTGGTGAACGTAATCAGTAGATTCGCCTACAGCTTTACAAGTGTATTTGAAGAAGTTTTGGTAAGGTACGAAATCAGAAACAATCTGAATCAAAACTTCCTGTTCACGACGATGAGCAGAGATAACGTCATTAACTGCAAACATTTCTTTGTCGAAAACCAATTCGAAGGTTTGACCATCGATACCAGGCTTAGGAGTAGTGTCTGCCAAGTTGATCATGATCTTAGGAAGCTCAGCCCTTTTCTTAATCTTGTAGGTGAAAACACCGTTAGGATCGTTAGAAACGAAAGGAGCACCAGAGTTCATTACCAAATCAACAAAGTCGTTTGAGTAAAGACGAGTGTCAGTGAAAAGACGGATCATAGCTTTGTCGTACTGATCAGGAGAAGTACGAAGCATAGTTTCGATGAAGTTCTTATCAGTAAACTTTCCAAGTTTATTCTTCTGATAGTAAGAACTAGCAGTACCAGCGTTTGCGACTATTCGGCCGTTGACGCGTGGGATGTTCATGTTTGGCATAATTTTTTAGAATTATTAGGTTAGTGAATATTTATTTATAGTTTAAGCGTTTAGCTTTGTTTCATGTATTTAGAGAAGACATTCTTGTTTGACTTAGGTTTGCTTGAAGTTTTAGTTTTATTCTGAAGACCTTTGAAAATTTCATTAGTCTTTTCAGTTACACCTTTCTTCATTACCGGAGTTAAATCAAGATCATCTTCTACAAGTTTTACCAGTTGAAGATATTTAACAGGATCGTCCTTGCGGAGAAGTGCTAACTTATATTCAAAAGGAGTGATCTTTTGACCATTAGGAAGAACGTAATCCTTGCTTAAAGCTGCACTAAGAACTCTGTTGTAATCCTTATTATTAAAAGGAAGACCATTAAGTTCTCCATTTTGTACAGCCTCTTCAGCAATTTCAGAATACATTTGAATTCTTTGATTTTCAAATTCTTCCATTTGTTGTTGACGAGCTTGTGATTCTGCAGCCATTCTTTCACGCATCTTATACTCATTAGTTACTAACTTTTGTTGGAAGTTAGCAGCTTTCTTTTCTAAGGTTTCGTTAGTCTTCATGTAGTTAATCTGATCTTGAATTTCTTCTTCATCAGTCTCGCCTACTACAGATCTCAAATAGTAACGTACAAGCTCTACTTGATTTCTTTCGTTAGACAAGTCAAGATTTTCTACACTTTGTTGTGTTTGGAAACTAGCAAGATACTCGTGAACAGGAACTTTATTAATGAAAAGATCTTCAATTAATCTTATTCCTTCTTCACCATAAGCTTCAGTTGCTAGCTCTTCCATACGAGCCCAAGCTGTGTTGTCTACAGTTTCGTCAAACTTTTCAATGAACGTATCTTCGTTCCATTCAATAGAATTAGGATCTTCGTCTTCATCAAATTCAAATCTTCCGATATCAGCTAACCCTTTTGCAAAAATTGCATAGGGATTGTCTGAAGCTTCAGAATCTTCATCAGAATCTTCATCAAACTCTTCGGAGTCTTCATCCTCTTCGTACTCTTCTTCATCATCCTCATCGTCTGACTGTACAGGAGTACTTTTATTTCTACTGTTTAAGAACTCTAAACCATCTACGTATGGTTCGTTTTCCTCTTCTCCTTCTTCAAAGTCTTCTGAATCTAAGTAATCTTCTTGATACTCGTCTTCATCGGCTCCTTGAATCTCATTGGGATCTTGGAGGGTTTCGTCTACTTGCTCAACCTGATCTAAAAAACTATTAATCTGGTCAAGGTTTACATTCCCGTCATCGTTAAGATAATCTAGGAAATCTAAATTATTGTCTGGCATATTGGTTTAAATTGGTTTTGTTTTGGTCTTATTTTAGTCTTAAATTACAAAGTCTAGGCTAAGATTACGTCAAATATATATTTTTTAAAAAATAACACAAGAAGTTATAATGGCAGCCCTCTATACTAGCTAAAAATTACTTCTTACTTTTTGGCTTTGGGTTAAGTGTGCCTTTATCTCTTAATTTGGCTATATCTAACGCATCTTTAGCTTTTTTCTCTTCAATATCTAATTTTCTATCGTTCTGTTCCAACTCTTTTTGCTTTATTGACTTTTCATAAAACTGCTTAGATCTCTCCATTGCAGCTTTAGTTTGTTCAGTCAAAAGCTCTGTTGTATCGATTGTAGGAGAGAAACTTCCTTCATTTGCAATACCACGAAGCTCTTCAATCTGAAGACGATTCTGCCTATCAAGCTCTTTGTTCATATTCTCATTCTCCATCTCCTGCAGACGTCTTTGTTCTTGAACTTGAAGATTAGTTTCAAACTGCTGCTTTTGTTGTTCAAGCTGTTGTTGTTTCAACTGCATTTCTTGTTGTTTAGCTTCTTGGTTACGCTTCTGTACTTTTTGTAGGATCTCACGAAGACTACGTTCAGAGTTGGCGGTTAGCATATCAGCAATATCAGCCAAGTCTGCACCATTTTGGATAGCAGGTTGCATAAGAGACTTAAGTTTCTCAATAGTGTCTCTGTCTTCAGCGTAGGAGGTTACGTAAACTTGAAGATCTCTCAAAAGCTCGTCTCTAGTTACACGCAAGAAAACTGACTCTAAATCATT
>Ga0164292_10003930_pt1 | contig 12123 bp, 8 predicted proteins | sample GEODES117metaG_FD_111486 | JGI IMG/M metagenome (GOLD analysis project Ga0164292, IMG submission 111486) | Eutrophic lake water microbial communities from Lake Mendota, Wisconsin, USA - GEODES117 metaG | ecosystem: Environmental > Aquatic > Freshwater > Lake | place: USA: Lake Mendota, Wisconsin... | reverse complement strand
CACGCGTTTCTCTTGCAAATGCGTGAGTTGTGCACAGACCCATTAGTGCGGAGTCACGAGGTGACAGTGTTGGCTGACGGTCGATGCTTTGAGTCCTACTCGCGACCGCAGCATGTTGATGGTGAGTGTGTCGGTCGCGTTTGGAGTTTTGTCGATGTGACGGCAACGAAGCAATTGGAGGTCGATCGCGGCCGTCTTCTAACTGAGACGTATCGGCAGCGCGACTTGCTGAAAATGGTCTTTGACCATGTGCCGTTGGGACTCATGTTTCGTCGCGGCCCCGAACTCGTCGGAGAGCTAGTCAACGATGTTTACCGAACGATGTTTAGCGACTTAGTCAATATCGGACTGCCATTTTCGAGTCTTTCGTCCCCGGAGTCGAAAGAATTGGAAGTCCGACTGCGCGAGGTACTCTCGAGCGGCCGATCACACTGCAAAATGAATATGCCTTATCGCGTTTCTCGAGAGAACGAGGGCGGAATCGAACAGTTGTATATGACATCTTACGATATCCGCGTGCCAAGCCCGAGCGGAGACGGCGTTTTGTCTCTCGCGATAGATACGACCGATCATATGCGGTCGCGTCGCAAGTTTGAGGAGCTTGTGGCCGTGGCGCAGCGACAGGCGGCGGAACTTGAAAGCATTCATTAAAGCATGGTCGACGGAGTCGTCGTGTGTGATGCGTCAGGACGCGTCACACACGTGAATGACGCTTCGGTTACCTTGACGGGAGTTGCCCGCGAGCGGGCACGGGGCATGTTGATTAGCGATTACGCCCGGGAGGTTGATCTAAAGTCGGTGGATGGAACGGGCCTCGATGTCGAGGGGTTCCCGTTGCTCCGCGCGCTTCGCGGCGAAACCGTGCGGAATGCAACGTATACCTCGGTCCGCACGCACAAAACAGTGCATATTCGCACCAATGCATCGCCGCTTCATGACGCGTCGGGAGACCTTGTAGGGGCCGTAGCGGTGGACCGCGATGTCACGGAACTGGTCGAGTTCGATAAACTTAAAGATCAGTTTATTCGTGTGGCTGCGCACGAATTAAAAACACCTGTTGCCATCATGAAGGGTTACGCTCAGCACTTGCTCCGAGTCGCAACGGGCATGCCCCCTGCTGTCGCGAGTAGTTTGACCGCGATCGAGCGAGGCTCGCGTCGCATCGACCGAATTGTGAGGGACTTGCTCGATTTGTCCCAAATTCAAATTGGCTCTATCGAGTTACGCCGTGAACGCATGGACCTTACCGAGCTTGCGGAGTCGCTCACGCGGCGCGCCGCGCTCACGACCAATCGTCATGATGTGATGCTGGCGGACTCCGATTCTGTGGTGGTCGTGGGTGACCGAGCAAGGCTTGAGCAAGTGATTGGCAACTTGTTGGACAATGCGATTAGATATTCGCCAAAAGGCGGAGAGATAAATGTTCGCGTTGCGTTGACTTCGACGGGTGAGGTTGAAGTCTCAGTGCGAGATCGTGGTGTCGGAATCGCTAAAGAAAAACAGGGCCGCATGTTCGAGTGCTTTTATCGGCCGCACACCGATACGCCGTATGACCACGGAGGTATGGGTGTTGGACTCTTTATTTCTCGATATCTAATCGAAAAACATGGGGGCTCGATGACATTCGAGAGTCAAGAAGGTGAAGGAAGTACATTTTCGTTTCGTCTGCCGGTGCCGCAATGACGCCGCAGCAGTTGCCCTGCATTGTCGTTATTGAAGATGATCCTGAAATGCGTGCGCTGTTGGCAATGGTTTTAGAACATGCAGGGTATTTGGTACTTCCCGCCGCGAATGGGCGGGAAGGTCTCGATTTGGTGCGTGCCGCGGCGCCGGACCTCATTTTGCTTGATGTTAAAATGCCCGTAATGAACGGATTTGAGTTCGTGAATGCCTATCGTAAAGACCACCCGCCGGCTGACTGCGCTCCCATCGTTCTAATGACCGCGGCGGATGACCCTGCACGCAGTGCCGAGGCGCTGCACGTGGAGGGCTGGCTCGGCAAACCCGTGGAGCTCGAACACTTGCTCGCCGAGGTGGGCAAGTTCGCTCGCATCACAGCGGAAAAGTGAAGAGCGCGAAGTGATGTAACCGTCGAAACTTGGCGCCCGGGCGTCTACACTAGCGGGATGCGCCGCTTGAAATCCCGAGGCATTCCATCGGCATTGATTGTTGTTGGTGCCGTTGCGTCGAGTGTCGGTGCGAAAGGGTGCGCCGCGTCGAGCTCGGATTCGGCGGCTCGGGAGGAAGGTCAGGCAGCTGCGCGCGCAGGTGCTGACCGAGCGCCGTTCGATGCGGTGCGGCGTGATCAGCGGCTGGGCACGCCGTCGTTCGCGTGGCTGGCGCGTCGTGATTGGCCCGCGTTTCGAGATCCCCATGAGGCCGTGCGCGGTGTCCTTGCGCGTGCAGCACCGTCGTTGTCGCTTACGCCGGAGATGGTGTCGTCGCTCGATTCGTGGGCCGTACACCCACAACGCACAGGATCAACCGTCGTGCGTTCAGTGCAGCATGCACGTACACGTAGTGGCGGCGTTGAGATTTTTCGCGCCGGGTTAAACATCTTACTCGATCGAGCGAACGCGCCGGTCGCGATGACAGGAGAGCTTGCTCCCGTGGTTGACGCGAGTCGCGCCTCTGATTTCGCAGTGACGGCGGAAAACGCCCTGTCTGAGGCGTATCGATCCGTCACCCACGCACGTGCGGAGTTTTACCCCGCCGGCGAAACTCCGGAGCGGTCTGATAGCGATGGCAGCCAGTGGTTTGAAGCTCGCCAAGCGACCCCGAGTCTCGATCGAGCCGCTCGCGCGAAAAAAGTGTATTATCCCCATAAGCACGGGCTTGAGCCGGCCTGGTATCTTGAGATTGCATTCACAGGCGGCGACTTCCGATCATTTGTTGTGTCGGCGATAAACGGCACCGTTTTGTTTGCAAACAATCTGCGGCGCAACGAGGCATTCGGTTACCGTGTCTGGGCGAACCCCACAACGCTTATGCCGATGGATGGTCCGCAAGGCGATGGCTTCGTGCCGCTCGCGTCGTCGAATATTCCCGGACCCTTGTCGTCGCTCGTGCCGCAGCAGCTTGTTTCACTCCAGAATTTCCCGTTTTCCAGAAATGACCCGTGGTTGCCGGCTGGTGCCGTGAGAACCGAGGGAAACAACGTTGTCGCGTATGCCGACTTACAAACCCCGAATGGGTATTCGGGCGCGCCCGATACGTATGCGGACGTCACATCGTCGCGAACGTTTTCGTATACGTACAGCGGTGCACCCGAGAGCAGCGCGAGCAGCACGTCAAACAGGGCGGCTGTTACGCATTTGTTTTATACGTTAAATTTTTTGCACGATTGGTTTTACGATGCAGGTTTCGATGAAGCATCGGGCAATCATCAGCGAAACAACTTCGGGCGCGGCGGTGTCGGTGGCGATGCTCTTCTAGCGGAAGCGGCTGACTTCAGCGGACGTAACAATGCGAACGCGGCGACTCCAGCCGACGGTAGCGCTCCGCGAATTCAAATGTACCTTTTTGATACCGGCTCAACGGCGGAGTTGACGGTACTTTCGCCGTCGTCCGCGGCCAGTCGTCGGACTGCCGGGCGTGCGAGCTTCGGGCTCGCGTCGTTCGACCTCACAGGTCAAGTCGTGATGGCCAATGACGGTGCGGGTTCTAACCCAAATGATGCTTGCCAAAGTCTGGTGAATACGGCCGCGGTCTCGGGAAAGATAGCGTTTGTGTACCGAGGCAATTGCGACTTCATTGTCAAGGCTGCCTCGGTTGAGGCGGCCGGCGCGATTGCAATGATCGTGGCGAACGTTGCTACGTCCGCGAACGCAGGGCAGCCTCCCCCGATGGGGGGGGCGTCGGCGCAAGTATTCATCCCGAGCGTCTCGCTGGCACTTTCCGACGGCCAAGCGCTCGCAGCGGCGATTCCCTCCGGCTTGCAAGTTCGGTTGCAACGGTCGCAGGGCGTTGTTCAAGGCGCGCTTGACACGGCAATCGTTAGCCACGAGTGGGGGCACGTTCTTTCAAATCGACTTGTCGGCAATGCAAACGGACTTGATACCAATCAGTCTCAAGGTCTCGGCGAGGGTTGGGCCGATTTCACGTCGCTTATGCTGCTTGTGAGGCCCTCTGATGCAAGCGTGAATACGAACGCGCTATGGCAGGGGTTATACCCCGTTTCGACGTATGCGATTCAAGGACTCGCAGCTCCTTACTTTGGTATTCGCAGGTATCCGTATTCCACAGATATGTCGAAGAACCCGCTGACGTTGAAGCATATCTCGGACGGCGTAGCGCTCCCGGGTGATGTGCCGGTGGCGGCGGACCCGGCAGGGGCGGCGAATTCAGAAGTGCATAATACAGGCGAAGTATGGGCAGTTATGCTTTGGGAGTGTTACGCGGCGCTCCTCAGGGAGCGCGGTCTCACGTTTGCGCAGGCGCAAGAGCGCATGAAGCGGTACTTGGTTGCATCGCTCAAGCTTACGCCATCATCGCCCACACTCATTGAAGCGCGTGATGCTGTACTTGCGGCCGTGTATGCTGAAGACAAGACGGATTTTATGCTTTTCGGTAGGGCTTTTGCCAAGCGCGGCGCCGGCGTCGGAGCGGTGGCACCCGATCGGTACAGCTCTGACAATATGGGCGTTGTGGAGAGCTTCAGTGCAGGCGGATCGCTTACGCTGGTTGGGGCCTCCTTCAGTGACGATGTGCTTTCGTGCGATCGCGACGGCAGCCTCGATGACGGGGAGACCGGAAGCGTGGCGGTCACCGTACGCAATTCGGGATTCGCGCCCATTGCTGGGACTCAAGCGACGATCGCGACCGACGACCCTACCATCGAATTCGCGAATAATGGCGCTATCGACGTGGGCACCATTGATGCCTTGGAGACCAAAACGGTCAAAGCGAACGTCCGCGTGAAGGGCTCGGGTGTAACGGGGAGTTCGCCGCGCAGCGTTCGCATGAACGTTACTGTGACAAACGCAACTATCCCCACGCCAGCGACGCCCCTTTTGACACCCGTGTTCGCGCGCGTCGGGGCCGATGAACTTGCGGCCACTTCCCTAACCGACACCGTTGAGACACTGAGAACGTCATGGGAGGCTACCCCGGGTCCCGGTGCCAGCGCGAATCCCACTGCGCCGTGGACGCGCAAATCGATCGCGGATCAAGACAATGGAAATCGGTTTTGGACAATTGCGGGCGCTTCATCGCCCTCGGACCATGTCTTGACGTCGCCAGCCTTCGGCGTGGCGGGCACGACGTTTGGGCTTTCGTGGCGGCATCGTTGGTCGTTTGAGCAGTCCGACAACGGCGCTACTTTTTATGATGGCGGCGTCGTTGAATTGAGCGTGAATAACGGCGCGTCGTGGGCGGATTTATCGACGTTCGGAGATGTAAATTACAACAGTACGCTCGAGGGCGAATCTCCTCTTCTCGGTCGCAGAGCTTTCGGGGGCACTAGCGCCGGGTATCCGAATCAATGGCAAGAAACAACCGTACGAGTCACGTTGCCCGCACCGAGCAACGCGGTGCGCGTGCGATTCCGAGTGGCCACCGATCCGGCAGTAGGCGCGCCAGGGTGGGACGTCGACGATATTGCACTGTCAGGCCTTGGTCCGACGCAAACACCGTTTCCAAGCTTCGGGCCTCACCGCGACATCTGTTATTCGGCCGGGCCCGTCGTGAGAGTAGGCGGTCAAAACGTTGGCTATTCGCGTCAGACGGTTTTTCTTGAGGCGAGCGCAACCAGCCCGCAAAACAAGACACTTTCCTATGCGTGGATCCAAGTCGGCGGGCCAGCCGTGTCGCTGACCGGAGCGGATACGGCGTCGCCACGATTTGAGGCCCCGGAGGTCACTGGTGCGCCGGTCGCGCTGCGTTTTGCAGTACGAGCGAGCGACGGTGAATTGGTCAGTTCAGCAGCGTTTGCGGATATCGAAGTTCGTGCCAGCGATGTGACTGGCAGTGCTGGGCGCGACGGTGGCGTCGATGCTGGCGTCGATGCTGGCGTCGATGCTGGCGTCACTAATGGCGTCGATGGTTCGGTGTCCGGCAGCGCTGGTGCCTCGGAAAGTGCGGGTTTTGCGAATCGAAGGCCGCCAGCGCCTGGGCCGTGCGGATGTCGTACCGTCGGCGGTGCCGCCGTCGGCGTGAATGCGCGCGCGGGGGCGTGGTCTGCTCTGGGGCTCGCAGCGTTGGCCTGGCGTCGTCGACGATTGCGCGCGACGGCGAAGCCTCTGTGGTAACAACGCCAGTCAGGAACCAGGAAATAGTCATGGCTGATCGAATGAATGTCCGCGCGTTGCTTGAGCAAGAGGGACTGCTCGCTGAAGATGTGGTTGCGATTCGGGTAGGCGGTAAAGTCGTTGATTTGCATTCAGCGGTCAGCCCTGATGCCGCTTTTGATGTCGTGCGCAGCGGCGATAAAGACGGGATTCAAGTCATTCGTCACTCGTCCGCTCACGTCATGGCGGATGCTGTTCAGCGTCTTTTTCCAGGAACCAAAGTGACGATTGGTCCGGCGATCGATGACGGGTTTTATTACGACTTCGATAAGCCAGGGCACGGCTTCACCGACGACGATCTCGCGAAAATCGAAGCGGCGATGCGCGACATTATCAAGCGCGATACGCCCTTTCGAAAAGAAGTGGTCTCGCGCGACGCAGCGCTTTCGCTCTTCGATAAAATGGGTGAAACGTTCAAAGTCGAAATCATTCGCTCCATTCCCGAGGGCGAAGAAATCAGCCTGTACAAGCACGGCCTGCGCGCAGGTGACGCTGAGGCTGCGGGCGCAACGCGTAACGAATGGGTTGATGTTTGCGAAGGGCCCCACGTGGCGCGCACCGGGCAGCTCGCGGCCATCAAGCTGACGAGCGTGGCCGGGGCGTACTGGCGCGGCGATGAGCGCAATCCGATGCTCCAGCGCGTGTATGGTACAGCCTTCGCCTCCCAGCAGGCGCTTGATGAGCACTTGCGCCTGGTCGAAGAGGCCAAAGCGCGTGACCATCGTAAGTTAGGCAAAGAGCTCGACTTGTTCTTGTTCGATCCGGTCGCCCCGGCCATGCCGTTCTTTTTGCCGAAGGGGGCTCATATCTACAATACTCTTGTAGAGTACATGCGAAAGCAGTACGCCATTGAAGGCTACGAAGAGGTCATCACCCCGCAAGCGTTCGATGCGAAGCTCTTCCGTACGAGCGGTCACCTCGGCAATTACAACGAGAACATGTACCGTCTTTGGACGGAAGACTTGCTCGAAGACGCGGCTCGAGCGAGTTCCGGCAAAGGCGATGATGCGGCCGCGGTGAGCGAATTTGTCAAATCGCTTCAAGACCACTCGTTTGCGATCAAGCCGATGAATTGCCCGAGTCACTGCGTGATATTCGGCTCGCGCCGACGCAGTTACCGAGAGCTCCCGTGGCGTGTTGCCGACTTTGGTCGGCTTCACCGGTACGAGCGTGGTGGCGTGGTGCACGGCCTGTCGCGTGTGCGCTCGTTTTGCCAGGATGATGGTCATATCTTCTGCACGCGCGAACAAGTCGCGAGCGAGATGGAAAGCTTCATCAAGCTTTTCTATCGCGTGTATCGCGCATTCGGTTTTGCGTCGATTGACGTCAAGCTCGCAACGCGCCCCGAGAAACGTATCGGCAGCGATGAAGATTGGGACATGAGCGAGGGCGCGCTCGCTGAAGGCCTCAGGCGTGCGGGCCTGGCGTTCGAAACGCTGGCAGGTGAGGGCGCGTTTTACGGGCCCAAAGTCGAGTTTCATGTGCAAGATGCATTGAAGCGAAGTTGGCAGTTGGGCACGGTGCAATTCGACCCCAATTTGCCGAAGCGTTTTGAGCTCGATTACGTCGGTGAAGATGGGAAAATGCACGCGCCGGTCATGCTTCACCGCGCGGTGTTTGGATCGCTCGAGAGGTTCGTGAGTGTTTATCTTGAGCACTGCGGCGGAAACTTCCCCGCGTGGATAGCGCCGGTCCAGGCGGCGATTCTCACGGTAAGCGACAAGTCGGAAGCTTACGGGCGCGACGTGATGATGCGGCTTCGCGCGCAAGGCTTCCGTGTCGAGGCCGATTTCTCGGGTGATAAACTCGGAGCCAAAATCCGAAATGCGCGCCCGGCGCGCCATCCGTACATGCTTATCGTTGGTCCGAAAGATAGCGAAGCCGGCACGGTCTCCGTGCGCTCGCGCGACCACGGCGAACTTGGCGCGATGCCATTCGAGCAATTCGTCGAGCGGCTTAAAGCCGAGAGCGCATTTCCCGAGTAATCGCGCCGTTGCTTTGCTGTCGAAGGCGATTGGGCTAGGTGACCGCCGCGAGAATCATAAGTGCGATGCAGCATACAAATCCGACGAGCCACACAAGCGATCGCAGCGACGCCTGATCGCGAATGTAAAGAATCGGATAAAGCGTACGAGCTGCGATGTACGTGAGAGAAAAAATGGCCGCCCACGTCGCGTTGGCATGCGTGACCTGAGTGGCCAAAACCCCAACACCAAAGGCCGGGAACGATTCGAACCCATTGGCGTGTGCAGCCGCTGCGCGTCGATTCGCTCCGGTGAGGCGGCTCTGTTGTTCCCGCGGTTGACGGTTGTCGTAGCCAGAGGGCTCTTTGGACATCGCGACCGCCATGGGCACTTTGGGCGCGTAGACCAAAACAAGGGCGATCGGCAGGCAAACGAGTGGGATCGAAGATAAGGTCATGGGGTCGAAGCATCGTCGCTGAATTCAATGGGCGAGGGCGAATTCCCAGCAGCGATTGGAATCACTCTCGACACACACACGGATAATTGGGGCTCGATGAAGGCTTTATGGCGCCGGCGTTGCGTTGCGTAGGGAAGGGGTACCCGAGTTGAGCCGAGCCGATCCGCGTCGGGCGCCATTGGATGCGGGCCTTGCAGGAACGAGAAAGTGCACGGGGCTCGGCCTCTGGGGTTGACCGCGCCCTACCTCCCGAGGAACACTGCGTGCCTCGTACGTTCTTCAGGAGGTTTTGGTTCCCCAATGACGATGGGTCGTCCCCGCTTTGATCCGCGCCAGCCGCAGCGCCAGTTCCAGATTCGAGTCAATCACCGCATTCGTGTGCCCGAAGTACGCGTCATCGACGCGAACGGCGAGATGCTAGGTGTACTCTCCACGCATGAGGCGTTACGGCGCGCTCAAGACCAAGGGTTAGACCTGGTTGAGGTAAATCCCAAGGCCGACCCGCCCGTTTGCAAAATTCTCGACTTCGGCAAGTACAAGTACGAAGAAAAGAAGAAGGCCGGCGAGGCGAAACGCAAGCAGACCGTAGTCCAGGTCAAAGAAATCAAACTTCGCCCGAAGACCGATGATCACGATATCGCGTTCAAAACGAATGCGGCGCGGCGGTTCCTCGAGGCGGGCCACAAGGTCAAAATCACGGTGCGGTTTCGAGGGCGCGAGATTACCCACCCCGAAAAAGCCCAAGAGCAAATCACCGTGATCCTTCAAGGGCTCGAAGACATCGCGAACGTCGAAACGCGCGTCGCGATGGAAGCGCGCGCCATGTCCGTGATGGTTGCACCCAAACCGGCGGTGATGCAAAAAGTGGCGCAGGCCAAGGCCCAGCGGGAGAAAGAGCGTCAACAGGCTGAGAAAGAAGGGCGTGTACTGCCCGACGAGCCCGAGTCGTTGGATGAGCTTCCGGACGACGACGACGATGATGATGATGACGACGACAGCTCGGATAATCACGACGGCGCTGGCGACGGCAACGGTAAGGGGTAGGTCGTGACCGTCGCTGACAGCGCAGGAGCGCGTAACGTTCGAATTCTCGTCGCGAAGCCTGGCCTTGATGGCCACGATCGGGGCGCGAAAGTGGTTGCGCGCGCGCTGCGCGACGCGGGGTTCGAGGTGATCTACACGGGGCTTCATCAAACCCCCGAGATGATCGCGAATGCAGCCGTGCAGGAAGATGTCGATGGCGTTGGGCTCTCGATTATGAGCGGCGCGCACAACACGCTGTTCCCGGCCGTGATCGAAGCGCTTCGTGCGAAAGGCGCCGATGACGTTGTGGTGTTTGGCGGCGGGATTATCCCGGAAGCCGACCTCGAACGTCTTCGCGCGGCAGGAGTGCACGGCGTGTTTACGCCGGGCACATCGCTCGAGACCGTGGTCACGTGGGTGCGGGAGAATATTCGCCCGAAAACGTAAGTGACGTGTATGTATGCAAGGTGCATGCGTGATTGATGCATGCACCTTGCGGCTTCAACGCGGCCCTAGGCTTTCGGCGTGGGCGTTTCGTTTTCGCTCGGACGCGCGCCTCGCCCGGTTTTGAGTTTTGGGGTGAGCGCATCGAGCGCCCATCGGGTGGCGTTCGGAAAGTGGCGCGCTAGGGCGTACGCTTTCGGATAAATCACGCGCGGGGTACCGCGTGCTACCGCGCGAAGGATGGCACGAGCCAGGGTGTGCGGGTCGCCCGTGGGTGCGCGGTTCAACGCTTGGTTAGGCTCGTAGGCGGCTCGCCCGGCTGCCTCAAGCGGAGTGGTTACGGGGCCCGGGTAGGCGACGACCACGTGGATGCCGTGCGGACGCACTTCGGCGCGAAGGCCTTCGTAAGCGGCAGCCAGTCCGGCTTTTGCTGCATTGTACACGAACATTCCGGGTGTCGGCGCGAGAGCCGCCATTGAAGCAATCGCGACGAGCGTTCCTGCGCCACGTGGAATCATCCTGGCGAGCATCGATTGCGTAAGCCGAAGTGGCGTCACGAGATCGAGGTCCAACAGAGCTTGTGCATCGGGCCATGGCGTTTCGATCACACTGCGCACAATTTGAACGCCGGCATTGTTGATAAATACATCGATCGGACCGAGCCTCTGTTCGGCTTCGTTGATCCACGCATCATCGAAGGTGGGAGATCCAAGATCGCGCGCGGTGACGAACGTGCGCTCCGGGGCGACGCGAGCAATCTCCTCGAGATGTGCCTGGCGCCGCGCGACGAGCGTTACTCGTGATCCTTGCGATATCGCTTCACGGGCGATGGCTTCGCCAATGCCGCTGGATGCACCTGTAACAACCACATGACCAAGTTGAAGACTCATTGGCGCCTCAAGTGTGCGCTGCTTTACGAACCTTGTCGACGCATTCGAAAAGCGCTTTTGCCCTGGGTTTTCCTTTGAAGACATAGAGTGCGGCGGGCACGTCGTCACTCAACGCCTCTGCGCTGACGCGCAGTTTGGCATTGGCGCAAAACACGACGCGAGCATCTAACCCATGCTGGGCGAGTTCGATGCGATTCCACACCGTGTCACGACTCCAAAAGCCAAGTACCTCGATGTAAATCGGATTCTTGCTTTCCTGATGCCATAAGACCAGATCGGGAACGCACACGCCGAAACCCCGATGCTCGAGGATGGTTTGAGCGATCTCGACGCGCCAGGGCGAGTCGTGCTGCCTGGCAATCACTGCCTCGATGTCCTCCAACAGAATACGTGCATCATCGCTGATGTCAGCGGGTCGCGTCGGCTCGGCTGACTCAGGTTGCGCGGACGCTTCCGTGGAAGAGCCGTGCGACTGATTATCGATGTGAAATCCAAGCTCTGCGCGTTCTTTGCCCCATCGAACCTCGGCATCGAGGATCCATTCTTCAAAAGAACGAATAGCGGGAAGCAAAAGCGCGAATTGCAAACCATACTTTGTGACGGATTCGAACAGTGAAAAGGGGCCGTCAAGAACGATTTCAAATCCGGCCAATGGCTTGTCGGTCTCGGGAGGCTTGGTCACGCGAAACAGCAATCGGTGAAACTTTAGCTTGCGAAAAAAGTCTCGGATCTTCAGCGGTGAGGCCCGGCGCACTTCGCATCGAACGCGCACAGCGCGCAGCAGGACAGCCTGCGCTTGACCGAGTTCGAAGGCATGCACCACCGAGGCTGCAGTCAAACAAGGTGCATGATGCAATACGTGTTGGCCACGAAGGTCGGCGAAGAGCGCTGTTTCTATCGTTTCAGAGTCGCAACCGAGGTCTTCGGCCACTCGGCGGACCACGGCGCTGCGATCGAACGCGGCCGTGTGCGGCGCGAGAGGCCGCGAACGGCGTAGTTCGGCACTGAGGCGAAATACGCGTTGGCGCACGTCGACGGAATCGAGCGCTTGCTCTGTT
>Ga0164292_10003924_pt1 | contig 12133 bp, 13 predicted proteins | sample GEODES117metaG_FD_111486 | JGI IMG/M metagenome (GOLD analysis project Ga0164292, IMG submission 111486) | Eutrophic lake water microbial communities from Lake Mendota, Wisconsin, USA - GEODES117 metaG | ecosystem: Environmental > Aquatic > Freshwater > Lake | place: USA: Lake Mendota... | reverse complement strand
ATCGTGGTGTTGATGGGAGTGGCCGAACGCGCCACCATCGCCGAACGGCTCATCGCCGGAGGTTTGTCGCCGACCACGCCCGTTGCCGCAGTGCGCTGGGGAACGCGCCCCGAGCAACACACCGTGCGCACCACCTTGGGCGAACTCGGTGAAGCAGCACTCGAGTCGCCGAGCACCATCGTCATTGGTGCAGTTGCCGCATTCGACTTCTCGTCGTCGTCACCGCGTTCGCAGGCCGAGGTGGTCTGACATGCGACGTTCGATCGACGACCAGCCGATCACGGCTGATCAGCTTCCGCCCGGGGACGAAGATGCAATGCCCGTGTCGTGGGCCGTTGCCATCTCCGACGACTACGACGATGCCGAACCGCGAGTCGTGCTCACTGTCGAGGCCATCGGCAACGCCGGTGCCGGCCTGGTCGCGCACTTGTCCGCCGACAACACCCGCCGTTTGCGCGGTGCGTTGTCCGATGCATTGAAAGAGATCGGCGAACCCGCCGGTCGATAGTCGAAGGAAGAAAGGGAAAGGGAAACACCATGGTCTCAATTGCCCCGGCACCTCAGCCCCGTGATCTCGATGCCGAGCAGATGCGCGATATCGAACGCTTCGAAGTCGCCATCGCGCAGTACCTGTCGGGAGAAATGCCCGAGGACGTTTTCCGCGTGATGCGTCTCAACAACGGCGTCTACGGCCAGCGTCAAGGTGGCACGAACCAGATGATCCGCATCAAGTTGCCCGCCGGCACCATCACTCCCGAGCAACTCGAGTTGATGGGTGAACTCGCCACCGAGTTCTCGCGCGGGTGGGGTCACATCACCACTCGTCAGAACATCCAGTTCCACTTCGTCGAGTTGAGCCGTATTCCCGACATGCTGCGCCGTCTCGCGGCGGTGGGTCTCACGTCGCGTGAGGCGTGCGGTGACACCGTGCGCAACGTGATGGCGTGCCACCTTGCCGGTGCCTGCCCGTACGAGAAGATCGACGTCACGCCGTGGGCCGAGGCCGTGTTCCGTCACTTCGTGCGCAACCCTCTCGGTCAGCGCCTGCCCCGCAAGTTCAAGGTCAATTTCTCCGGTTGCTCCACCGACTGCGGCCAGGCGATGTTCAACGACGTTGGTGTCGTGGCGGTGAATCGCGAACGCGAGGACGGTTCGGTCGAACAGGGATTCCGCGTCTACATCGCGGGCGGTTTGGGCGCCACACCGCATCCTGCGCTCGCTCTCGAGGACTTCACGACCCGCGAGGATCTCCTTCCCACCATCGAGGCGATCCTGCGTGTCTTCGACCAGACGGGCAACCGCGAGAACAAGTTGCGTGCACGACTCAAGTGGGTCGTCGATCAACTCGGCATCGACGAGGTGCGCCGCCGTGTCATCAAGTTGCGCCACACCTTGCCGGCATCGTCGTCGTGGCCCGGTGGCATTCCGCCCGAAGTCGTCGCCGCCGGTGACGCGCCGGCCGGAATGACGTCAGCAGGTGAAGTCACCGCTGTCGGACAGGGCGTACGAGTCGATCTGCGTTCGTCGGATCCGTTCGTGCGCTGGGAGCAGGCCAGCGTCATTCGCGGTGCAGCAAAGGGCACGGTCTCAGCAGTTGCCTACGCGGCACTCGGAGACATCACGGCGGACCAGTTCCGCGATCTCGCCCGTATCCAGCGCGAGTTCGGTGCAGACGTTCGCTTGTCGAATCGTCAGAACGTGGTGTTTCGCAATCTGACGGAAGATCAGTTGCGCCCGCTTTACAACCGCCTCGACGAGATCGGCATGGCGCGACCCGGTGCCGAGTTGGCTCGCGACGTCGTGGCCTGCCCGGGTGCCGACACGTGCAACATCGCCGTCACCCAGTCACGTGGATTGGCCAAGGCAATCGGCGAGAAGCTGGAAGAAGAAGGTCTCGCCGAAGTGGGTGGTGTGCGCATCAACATCTCGGGGTGCACGAACAGTTGTGGACAGCACCACGCTTCCGACATCGGTCTCTTCGGGGCCGAGCGTCGCGCTCACGGCCAGTCGTTGCCCGGTTACCAGTTGTTGCTCGGCGGACACGTGGGCAACGAACAGATTCACTTCGGCCAGAAGGCACTGCGACTCCCGGCCAAGTCGGCTCCCGATGCGGTGGCACAGGTCGTGCGTCGCTTCGCCGCCGAACGAGGTGCAGGAGAAACCTTCACCGCCTGGCTCGATCGATCGGGCGGTGCGGGAGAAGTCGGCAAGACACTGCGTGAACACGACGTGGTGCCGACACCCGACGAGGCCCCGCACTTCTTCGTGGACTACGACGAGACGGGTCCGTACGTTGCGGAGGTCGCCGAGTCGGAATGCGCCACCTGATCGGTGACGCTTCGCGTCACGGGACGAGATAGACGACGGTTCGCCTGTTCTTGTCCTGATCGGCAACTGTCTTGCCGCTGGATACCGCGCCCGACGCACCTGCCGTGTGCAGTGTGATGGGGGCGTCGACGCCGTTGGCTTGCAGAGCAAGCTGGGTGACTGCAGCTCGACGACGAGCGAGATCCAACTGTGTGCCCGTGTCGAACGTGAGATTGCCCGTGTGGCCGATGATGGCGATTGCCCGAGCCGACTTGGCGAGCTTGGCCTGTGTCTTCACCAACTTTGCCGAGTCGTCCTTCATCTTTGCTCCGCCACCGACGAAGTAGAGCGGTTCGAGTTGAACGATGGGGTTTCCGGCCGTTGCCTTCGGTGCGGTGGGTTTCAGGACCCGCGTCGTCACCACGCGGAGGTTGCCCTTGGTGGCGCGGCTGACCACGTAGGCCTTGCAGAATCCGGTGCGCACGAAGACGAGGTACGTGCCAGCGGCCAGGCACGTACCGGTGGTTCCCGACACCACGACGGTTTCCTTCTGCTCTGCCGACGTGACCACGTGAACCGCCGACATCGCGCGTACCGACACCGGCAGCGTCGTGTACACAGTGGGGTCCGGCTGATCGACACCGACCTGCACCGGCAGTGTCGTGGTGGATGCCACTGTCGTCGGCACGGTGGTAGTTGTCGTGCGCGGCGTGCGCTTCTTGACGGTTGTGGTGGGTGCCACTGTCGTCGGCACGGTGGTAGTTGTCGTGCGCGGCGTGCGCTTCTTCACCGTCGTCGTGGGTGCGACCGTTGTTGTCGGCGCGATCGCGGTCGTCGTTGTCGTGCGGCGTGCCGGTGCCTTGACGGTCGTCGTCGTGGCAGGGGTCTTCGGAGAGTTCAGGCGAGCGATGGCTTCGTTGGCACCGATCGGCGGCGTGCCCGGGACGCCGTTGCCGGCGAAGTAGACGCCGTAGAACTTGCCGGCACTGACCCGCACCTTGCGGAAGGGCATGTTGACCCAGCCGAAATCGGATGCACCGAAGGTCTTGCCTTCCCACGAGATGGCCGAAGGACATGTGGAGAGATCGAGCTTCACGGTGGCAACCGGACCGGTGCCGGCGAGCGATGCGGCGTCGGGAGTGAGTTCGTAGAGCAGGGCGTACAGGTTGAGAGAGTTGGCGCCCCACGGCACGAGACAGGTCATGCTCATCTTGAAGCCCGACAACGGACCGCTGACGGCGGGTGTGAACACCTGGCCGAAACTGTGGACGTTGAAACAGTCGAACAAGGTGACGGGTACCTTGCCACCGCCCGTGGTGCCGCTGGCGGGCGAGTTGCACCCCGAGTTCTGCGGACCGCCACCGGAGTACGACGTCGGAGTGGTCCAAGTGACCCAGTTGCCCGAATGGTCGACGCTGGTCTGGGTGACTCCACCGACGCGATAGGAAAACACGAAGTTGCAGCCCGTGCTGGCCGTGGTGAAGTTCGTGCCGCCGCAGTTGTTCAGGCTGGTGCTGTCGGCATTCAAGAACGATGCGGTGTATCCGCCCGGGGAGGTCGAACGATCCCACGAGAAGTCGAAGCCGATATTGACGCCGTTCGGACCCCGTTCGCTGGCCTCGGCGACGCCGGGCCGGGACACACCCGAGACCACGAGTGCAGCAAGAAGGAGCAACGCGGCTCCTAGCCTGCTGAGACGTGCCGACATCGGGTGGCGCATGGGAGAAATGTTTAGTCCGACGATGAGAGCAGGGTAAAGGAAATGAGCTGGGAAAAGTCAGCACCTGCTCTATTCGTTCTGCTCTGGAGCACCGGTTTCGTGGTCGCCCGTTACGGCACGCAAGATGCCGGGCCGTTCACCTTTCTCGCGGTCCGCATGTTCCTTGCGGCCGGGATCCTGTGGCTGATTGCCGGAGCCCTCAAGGCACCGAAGTTGAAGCGGATTCACATCTCGCCGGCACTCGTCGTCGGGGTGTGCATGCACGCCCTCTACCTGGGTGGCGTCTTCTACGCGGTCTCGCGGGGCTTGCCGTCGGGAGTCAGCGCCCTCATCGCCGGCCTGCATCCTGTCGTCACCTCGGTCTTCGGCCATGTGCTCCTGCGCGAGCGCCTCACCATCGTGCAGTGGGCGGGAGTGAGCTGCGGCATGGCAGGTGTGGTTCTGGTGTTGATCGAGCGCAGCAGTGTGAAGTCGGCGACCGTGACTGCGGCAACCCTGACGGCGATGATCATTGCGGTGATCGGAATGGCCGCCGGAACCTTGGTGCAGCGCGCACGCGGTAAGACGATGCCTCTTCTGCGGGGCACCGCACTGCAGTACCTGGCAGCCGGCGTGGCCTTGCTGTCGCTCGCGATCTTCTCCGAGGACTGGGACATGCAAAACACGGCGCGCAACTGGTTCTCCCTCGCGTGGGCTGTCGGCATTCTGTCGATCGCCGCGGTGCTGTTGATGATGTTGTTGCTCAGCCGTCAGGCGGCTGCAAAGGTGAGCAGCCTCTTTTTTCTCACGCCGGCTCTCAGCACCATCGAGGGGGCCATCCTCTTCGACGAACGTTTGGGAGCCCTGGCCGTCGTCGGCCTCGCGGTTGCGTTGGCGGGTGTGTGGTTGACCAGTCGTCAGCCGAGGGTCACGACACCGTGACAGGCTCGAGTGGCCGAGCGCAGATGCAGCGTGCTTCACCCGGGGCCGGCGTGAGCGGGCCGAACAAGACGCCGTAGGTGCTGAAGATCGATTCCAGAACCGCAGTGTTGTGCGCAAGGCACTCGGCGGTGTGCTGACGTTCCTCGATTCGCTGGGTGCGCTTCATGCCCACAACGTACGAACAGTGAGACGGTAGAAACAGGTGATCCGGGGACTCTTCGCCTGGGGTTCACGAAGACTTCACCGCGTCATCCCGTGTTCGTTCTTCTAGGGTGTTTCGGGTGGTGCCCCTCGCGTCCCTCGAAGCATTTGCCGTCGCTTCGTTCCTGCTGCTCATCATTCCTGGACCCGCGGTCATCTACGTCCTCAATCGCAGTGTGTCCGACGGCAGGGAAGTTGCGCTCGCCGCAGTTGCCGGCTTGGAACTCGGCAACTTCATGCACGTGGTCGCGGCCACCGCGGGTTTGTCGGCGGTTCTCGCCGCCTCGGCCACCGCATTCAACACCGTCAAATGGCTGGGAGCCGCCTACCTCGTGTTCGTCGGAGTGAGGACGTTGGTCACGCGGCCCAATGCCTTGACCGCCTCGACTGCGTCGATGCCGCGGTCACGCGCCTTTCGTCAGGGCTTCGTCGTGAACACGCTGAATCCCAAGGTGGCTCTCTTCTTCCTCTCGTTTCTGCCCCAGTTCATCGACACCGACAACGGCGCCGCCTGGCTGCAGTCGCTGATCCTCGGCATGGTCTTCGTGGTGATCGGTTCGATCACCGACTCGGCCTACGCGATCGGAGCGAGTTCGTTGCGCACCGTGTTGCTGCGCGGTCGCACACTGCCATTCGTGCAACGCTGGGTTGCAGGCTCGGTGTTCGTCCTGCTCGGCGTGGTTGCGGCACGAGCATCGTCCGACGCCTGAACTACTCCGGCGATTGAGTCGAGGCTTCCTTGAATTCACGGAAGGCAGCGAAGGCCCGCGGCCCGAACACCGTGCCGGGCCCACCGTTCATGGCGATGGCGACGCCGATCATCTCCGCAACTTCGGCCTCGGTGGCCCCGTTGCGTACGAGACCGCGGGCGTGGGCGGCGATACATCCGTCGCAGTGCGTGGTGATGGCGATCGCCAGTGCGATCAGTTCCTTCGTCTTGGCATCGAGCGCGCCGGCTTTGAACGCGGCCGCGTGCATTGCGCCGAACCCCTTGTAGACGTCGGGAATCGCGCTGCGAAGTTCCTTGCTGATCGGGTTCAGTTCTGCTTGAACACCGGGGCCGTACGAATGGGTGTGAACGTGGTCGGAAGGTGTTGCTGCGTCGCTCATGGGCTCAGTCAACCACATAGCCTCGAGACATGATCTGGTTGATCCTGAACTTCGCCGCGACACTTGTCATGATCGGAGTCATCTGGTTCGTACAGCTCGTTCACTATCCGCTCCTCGCTGTCGTCGGTACGGATCGGGCTGTGGAAATCGCCCGTGAGCATCAGCGTCGCACCGGTTGGGTGGTCGGAGGTCCGATGGTGGTGGAGGGTGTCACCACGCTGCTTCTTCTCATCGATCGTCCCGACGGTGTGAGCCTGTTGCTTCCGTGGGTGGGCGGCACATTTCTCGCGGTTGCACTCGGCTCCACGGTGTTTCTCTCTGTGCCCTTGCACGAAAAGATGGCGACGAATCCTGACGACACCGTGGGACATCGGTTGGTCGTCACCAACTGGCCACGAACCGTTGCATGGACCGCCCGCGGGGTCCTTGCACTCGTGATGATGTTGCAGGCCACATGAGACGGCCTTCGCCCGTGTGTCCCACGCCGGTGCGCCGAGCGGTGATGTGGCAGCGCTGGGAGAATCTCGTCTACGTCCATTTCGAAGTCGACCCTGACATCGTCCGCGCGATCATCCCCGTCGGCCTCGAGGTCGATACGTGGGAGGGCAAGGCGTACGTCGGGTTGATTCCGTTCCAGATGCGTGGCATCTCTCTTCCACGCATGCCGGCGGTTCCGTATCTCGGCACCTTTCCCGAGGTGAACGTTCGCACCTACGTGGTTCGCGACGGCGTTCCCGGAGTCTGGTTCTGCTCGCTCGACATCAATCGTTTGTTGCCGACGCTCGTCGCCCGCGGCGCTTATTCGTTGCCCTATTGCTTCGGTGAAGTGCGCCACAAGCGGCGTGGAGACATCGTCACCACCACCGTCCGTCGCCGGTGGCCGCGCGTGGATTCGCCGGCAACCACCACGCTCGAGGTCGAGGTCGGAGAACTCATCGACGAACCGACCGACCTCGAGCACTTCCTCAGTGCGCGCTGGGGTCTCTATTCGGCCACGCGACGCGGAACCCTGCGCTATGCCGCGGTGGACCATGAACCTTGGCCGCTGTATCGAGCCGGCCTCCGGTTTCTCGACGACCAACTCGTCTCCATGGCAGGATTCGGACCACCACCGGGTGAACCACTGGTCATGTACTCGCCGGGAGTCAAGGTTCGGGTCGGTCTGCCACGCAAGCTTTCCCTAATCTGAGTCGATGACCGAGACGGCCGCCTCAGCAGACCGGAAGACGATCACGTCGATCGTCTTCGATTTCGGTGGCGTCATCATCACTCCGATCACGCGCACCATCGCAACGATTGCCGAAGGACTCGGGTGCACGATGAAAGAACTGCACCACGTGATGATGGGACCGCAGTACGAATCCGGTGACCACCCGTGGCACAAGCTCGAGCGCGGCGAGATCGAGCAGCAACAGCTACAGGAGTTGCTCACACCCATCGCCGCGGAACAGGGCATCGCCTTCCGTGGCGACGAAGTACGACTGCTCCTGCAAGACAACGTGTTCGATGTCAACCACTACGTCCTCGAACACATCGCGGATCTGCGCGGCCGCGGATTCAAGACGGCCTTGCTCTCCAACAGCATCAGGGAGTTCTCTTCCACGCTGCGCCAGATCGTGCCCGTCGAACTCTTCGATGCCTACATCGACTCGAGCGACGTCGGGATGCGCAAGCCCGAGCCGCGGATCTTCCACCACACACTCGAATCACTCGGTATCGAGGATCCGTCGCACAGCATCTTTCTCGACGACTTCCCGGGCAATCTCGCTGGCGCCCAGGAAGTGGGTATGCGCACCATCCACGTCTCGGACCCGCGTGCGGCGTTGCGGGAACTCGAAGCGCTACTGGGCGCCTGACGCGGCCAGGGCAGCGGTCTTCAACTCGTCGAAGGCAACGTTCAGCAGTTCGACCATTTGCCAAATGTCGGGAACCAGCTCGCGACAGGAAACGAAACCGAAATCGAGGTTGCCACAGTAGCTCTGCACGGTGATGTTCAGGCCTTGTCCGTCGGCGATTGCCGACACGGGATAGAAGTGCTCCATTCGCGCTCCCGCGGAATAGAGCGGTTGCTGCGGACCGGGGACGTTCGAGATGATCAGATTGAACGGTGGATTCAATCGATCAGCGATTCGCAGTCGGCTGAACATGCGCATCGCCCGAGCGGCCACGAGGGGCGGAGCGAACTGGGTGAAGTCCTGCAACGACTCTGCCGGAATCGCTTGCAACGTGGTCTTGGCCCGCGACATCGATACCTGTACTCGCTGCAACAGCCTCAACGGATCGCTCTCGTTCGTGCCGAGTTCGGCGAGGATGCCGGTGACGCGGTTCTGGTACTTGGTGCTCTCCGTGTCGGCTCTCGTGCTGACCGGAACCAGAGCAATCAACGGATCGATGGGGAGTGCGTCCTTCGACAGCAGGTACTTGCGCAGCATCAGGCCGCACAGCGCCATGACGACGTCATTGAAGGTGGCACCGGTGGCCCGGCGAATGATCTTCGCTTCTTCCAGCGGAATCGTGGTGAAGGCGAATCGCCGGTGAGGTGTGACGCTTGCATTCCACGGAGTTCGCGGCGCCGAGACGGGAGGCAACGCCGGCCCGCGATCCGGATCGTCACCGCTCTCTGCGCGGAGCCGAGCGCGTAGGAATCCACCGACCGGCCCCGGCATGGGTTGGGCAATGAGATCAGCCAGCGCCTTCACGCTTCCGCTCTGTGTTTCTGCGGCGATCTCGCGCAATGTGTTCACCGTGAGGCGGATGAATTTCTCCGGTCGCTTCACGTACTGCGCGGCGGTGCGCAGCAGCAGTTCGCGATCACTCGGTACCGGGTCGGGTTTCCATTCGACCGGTGACTTCGTGGGGCGGTAGTCGGGATCCGCACTCAAGAGGTTCTGCAGAAGAGCGGCTCCCGACTTTCCGTCGATGGTCGAGTGATGAATCTTGTTGAGGTGAGCGATGCGGGTTCCCTTGCTGATGCCTTCGATGACATAGAACTCCCACAGTGGACGGGAACGATCGAGTGGTCGCGAGATGATGCGGTTCACCACTTCGGCAAGCTGTCGCGGTGTTCCGGGTGGTGGCACGGCGTGGTGGCGAACGTGGAAGTCGATGTCGAAGTCGGGGTCCTCGATCCAATAGGGCAGATCGAGGTCGAGTGGAACGGTGAGCAGGCGCCGTCGAAACGGTTGCAGTTGGTCGAGGCGTTGGAGGATCGAGTTGCGCACCACGTCGAAGCTCGCACCGCCGGGCGCATCTTCGACGTTGAACGTGTACATGGAACTCACATGACCGAACACGGCATTGGTCTCCATGTTCAGAAAACTGGCGTCGACCCCGCTCAGCTGCTCCATATGTGCCTCTTGTCTGTGTTCTTGCCCGTCGGTTGGCGGGCCGCATATCACCTCTCGTCTCCGAGTCTTGCACCGTTTTTGGGGCGCGATTTCCGTTCGAGTGGCGGTCGGGTGTGGGGCGTGGCACGATTCACCGCATGGCTATTTCAGTTGGAAGCAAGATCCCCGATGTCCAGATCCACGTCCTTGGCGACGACGGCATGCCCAAGCCCGTCAGTTCGCTCGAGGCGCTCGGCAAGGGGAAGGTCGTTCTCTTCGCCGTTCCCGGTGCCTTCACCCCCGGCTGTTCGAAGGTGCACCTGCCCGGTTTCGTTCAGCGGTTCAAGGACCTGAAGGACAAGGGCGTCGAATCGGTTGCCTGCATCAGCGTCAACGACCCGTGGGTGATGGATGCGTGGAAGCGTGACCAGGGAGCCGACGAAATCGTCATGCTCGCTGACGGTACCGGTGCGTTCACCAAGGCAATGGGTCTCGAACTCGATGGCTCCGGCTTCGGTCTCGGTTCGCGTTCGCAGCGCTATGCCGCCATCATCAACAACGGTGTCATCGAGCGCCTCGATGTCGAAGAAGGCGGCGGCATCACCGTCTCGTCGTGTGACATGGTGATCACACACCTGTGATCCCAATGAACATGGTGATCACACACCTCTGATCCCAGTGGTAATGGTGATCACGCACCTGTGATCCCGAACTACTTCACACGGAATCGTTCAGGCTGGCCATCACGGTCGAGTCGCGTCGCAGGTCGATGCGGGTCACCGAGGTGGCCAGCCTTTGTGTTTCGGCTTCGTCGTGCGACACGAGCAGAACGACGCCTGGAAAATCGCGGAACGTGTTGCCGAGGAGTTCACGGATCTCGTCGCGAGCGTCGGTGTCGAGTGATGACGTGGGTTCGTCGAGCAACAGGATGTCTGGCTGGGTGGCCAATACACGTGCCAAGGCAACCCGTTGTTGTTGGCCGCCGCTCAGTTCGCGCGGAAAACGACGGGCCAGGTGCACGATGTCGAGCCTCGCCAACATCTCGGCGAGAACGTGCCGAACTTTTTCACGGTCGTTTCCGCGTGCCCGCAACCCGAAAGCAATGTTGTCTGCGACGGAGAGATGCGGGAACAGAGCATTGTCCTGGAACATGACGCCCACGTGACGTTGTTCGGGTTGGAGGAACCCTCCCGATGCCGCATCGTCGAACATCTGGCCATCGAATGAGATTGTGCCCGCGTCAGCTGCGAGTAATCCCGCAACCAGATGAAGAGTCGTGGTCTTTCCCGAGCCGTTGGGCCCGATGATGGCACGAACGTCACCCCGTCCCACAGTGAGATTCACCGTCAAGGCGAAGTCCCGACGTTCGATGGAACACGACAGTCGGAGACTCACGTTCCACCTCTGCGCAAGGCCGGTAACCAACTCCCACGCAATCCCACGAGAATGGCCATGGAGACGACCATCATCAGAAACGACAGTGCCAAAGCGGCGTCATTGCCTCCCTCCAATGAGGAGTAGATCGCAAGGGGCAACGTCTGGGTGCGACCGGGTGTGTTGCCGGCGAAAGTGATGGTGGCTCCGAACTCGCCGAGAGCGCGTGCCCATGTCAGAACCAGCCCGGCGATCAACGACGGACGCACGACCGGAAGAACGATCCGAACGAGCGTGTGCCACGGGCCTGCGCCGAGCGTGCGAGCCGCACCGATCAAGCGAGCGTCCATCTGCTGGAACGCCGACTCCATGACCACGATGAAGAATGGTGCCGCGACGAAGAACTGTGAGAGCACCACCGCTGTTTCGGTGAAGGCGAGGCGGACCCCGAACCACTCGTCGAGAATGCCGCCGAGAACTCCCTGCCTACCAAAGGCGTAGAGCAGTGCAACACCACCAACCACAGGTGGGAGAACCATCGGCAGGACGCACAGCGCGCGGAGGACCGATGTGCCCCGCATCGATCCCTTGGCAAGAAGCCAGGCAAAGGGGAGTCCAACGACGAACGCGAGTGCGGTGGTGACGGTAGAAGTACGCAACGACAACCACAGTGCCTGCAGTGACGATTCATTCGACACCGATTCCCAAAGTTGGCCCCATGGTTGGCGAATCACCACGGCGATCAATGGAAAAGCAAGAAGTGCAATGGCGACAACGGAGAGCATGCCGATGCCACGCGGTTGGCTGAGCGCTCTCCGACTCATGGTGTCGGTTCTCCGAATCCGTATTCGCCCAGAATCTCCCGGCCTTCGTTGAGTACGAAGGCGGCGAACTTGCGAGCGTCCTCGTCGCCGCTCGTCGTCACCGCAATGGGGTAGGAGTTCACGACGTTCTGCGCAGCGGGAATCGCAACCATGTCGAGAGATTCAGAACGCAAACGACCGTCACTGACATAGGCGAGACCCGCATCGGCTTCACCCATCTCGACTTTCTGCACCACACCGCTCACCTTGTTCTCGAGGCTTGCGGGGGTGAGAGTGACGCCAGCCTTCTCGAGTACCGCAAGCGCTGAACGTCCGCATGGCTGAGCTTCTTCGCACATCACGGTGACGGT
>Ga0164292_10003921_pt1 | contig 12135 bp, 12 predicted proteins | sample GEODES117metaG_FD_111486 | JGI IMG/M metagenome (GOLD analysis project Ga0164292, IMG submission 111486) | Eutrophic lake water microbial communities from Lake Mendota, Wisconsin, USA - GEODES117 metaG | ecosystem: Environmental > Aquatic > Freshwater > Lake | place: USA: Lake Mendota... | reverse complement strand
TATACAGTAGATATACAGTAGTTAATTAAGTGCACTTTCCATTTTTTTATATACCTCTTTAATTTGTTTAATATTTATTTTACATGTTTCACTAATACTATTGAATTGTGTATATGTTAACAATATAAATACCAAAGCATATATCATAATAAATTTACTAATAAATACAGCAATTCCACTATCCATAGATGTTAATTGTAAAAAAGGAGATATTATGCTAGGAAAGTAATCTAATAACATCATCCATGTAATCATTACTATAAATACATATGTAGCATTTATTAAAGCCTTTTGATTATTCGTAGTTTCGCAAGCTATTTGTGTGTTTTGTCGATGATATAGAAAAAATATTAATGCTACTATAATAGGTATTAAAATATTTAAAGCAATATCAACAGGAAACATATCCTTATCTATAATTAGATTAAATATATAAGGAAATATAAATGAGATAAAAGGAATTATAAATCCTAATGTTAAACTATAGACAAGAAAAATCATATATTATTTCTTTTTATTAATTTTTTTATAGTTTTTAAATATATGAATAATTTTAAACCAAATTTAATTGATATAAATAATTTAATAAAACTTAAAAATATTGGAATAGAGCCCGTAAAAATTATTGCTGAACCAGATATTAAAATTGATAATTTTTTGTCCTTTTTAAATAAACAAAATGCTAATTTGTTATTAGTAGTATCTATTTTAATTTTTTTTATAATTCTTAGTCTTTTTTTGTATTTTAGATATAAAAATAAAGAGACTAAAGATTTTGCTAAACATCAAACTATAATTCAATTTGTTAGTTCTGTTGATAACCATTTAAATTATAATAAAACATCTATATAATATATAGATTTTTTTGATAATGTCTAATTATAATAAACCTATAAATTTAATAGGGGGGCAAGTTGACTGTAGTATAATAGACCCTCAAAAATATAAATTTTGCGATAATCCAATAGAAGAACTAAATCAAGATGAGAGAATTGAATGTGACCGTGTGAAAGGTCCATACCGTTATAATATTAATGTTAATGACCCCGAAATGAATAGCTCTAAGTGTAAAAAAAATATTGGTGCTATAACATATCAATGTGCTAAAGAGCGTTTTAATTCCTATTATGATATGAAAAATAGTTCTGATTCAGGTAAAATGCGAGGTAAATTATTTGATGCCAAATATAATAAAAAACCCAGCCTAATTTTGTATCCAGGTGAAGCATGTTCATCTAAATATTTACATGGAGAAGGTGTTAAAACATTTGATATGTGGGGTGTCGACGCATTTCCAGAGCATACTTGTGCTTTATTTGATCAAGATAAACATGTTACAAGTAAATGTTATAATGAACATTATAAAAATGAACTAAAATATGGTCCAGAATTAAATCGATTAACTCAAGAAGAAAATGAACAAAATCTATATAATCAATATTTTAAAGGCAACCCAGAGCATTTAGCTAAAGCACGAACTAAAAACTGGGAAAATTTTCATAAAAATCCTAAGATAAGAAAATTTACACCAAAAACAAACGAGGAATTTTTAGAATACATGATAGACAGAAACGTTTCTGAGGATAGACCTGTAAGAAAAACACGTGTAAAACAGAATTTACGCCGAAAAGCCCCTGCAGAACCTATTTTTTTAACAGATGATACTCAAGATACACTTTCACCAAAGATCGTGGATGATAATATATCTCCTAAACTAACAAATTCTGAAAAAAACAGCCCTATGTCTATCCCAGAAGTAAGACCTATGTCTATCCCAGAAGTAAGCCCTATGATTAATAGGGAACAACAAATAAATCCAGATATAGATATAGAAAAACAGGATAGTATAGATTTATCTATTGAAGATATTTTATCAAGTGAAGATGAAGAAAGTGTTGTTAATAAAATGGATGAAGTATTTGATTTGCCTGAAATAGAAGAAGATGTAAGTGTAGATTTTGATATTATATTTAAACAGCCAAAAGAAATAGATTATGACGCTAATACTTTAGAATATGTAAAGGAAGGTATAATTACCAATTTTGATACTTTTGAAAATCTTATAGTAATTGATGATATTGTAGGGAAAAAACGGATTTATTACTTATATAATGCTGAAAATAATTTTATATATGAAATTCCACTTAATATTGTAGCTTTAATTTCACAATTTAATATTGAAAATAAAATGCAAATTGAAACTTTCCTAAATATTCATAGAAAAGAAATATTTGAAAGATTAAATACTCCCTATTATCCTATAGGTTCATATTTCGGTTCAAATGAGTTTCAATTTTTTGAATAGATTTAATGATAAAAATATATATATAAATAATAATATATATATATGCTTCTATCAAATATTTTTCAACAGAAATTTCCAATATTGTATTTTGATGAAGGCTTTCTTAATGATTTTATACCAGCCATGCTAAATGAAATGAAAAAGACAAAAAATGATACAATTTCTAAAGAAAAGGAAGAGAAAAAATATTATAATAATGTAGTGAGATCTATTTCGGAAGGAAAAAAGATTTTTTTTAATGAGATTAATATATTTGATAACGACATAGAAATACTTGAAAATGGCATAAAAGATGAGATTCAAAAATATTTTCCAGATGGTATGAAAACAAATTTGGACATATCAATTTTAAATTTTGTTGAAGGTAATATTACTGTTCTTACTATATCTGAAGCACCAGGATTGTATCTTAATAAATCAGTTTTACCATTTATTTATAATCAAATTCCATTTCTTCCATTTGATGAACTGAAAATCACACAAGATGATTATTTAAAATATTGTTTTGATAGTGCCCTATTTAAAGAAGAAAGCACTATTGATGAAATAGCCTCCAGATTTACAAATATAAATGAAGGAAGTATTGATGAAGATGGGTTTGATCTATTCTTATTTTGTGCGGAACAATTATTAAATATCAATATTATTGTAGTTAGTAATAAATTTATAGGTTGTGATAATTGTAAAAAATACTTTTTTACAAGTAGTATACCTGAACGAAATATCATTGAAACACGCCCTTGCTATTTTATATATAGATATATTAAGGAAGATAGCACTATTGTATATTATAAAATTGATTTTTTAGATATGAATAGCAAAAGTATTCTAGACGATTATAGTAATTTTTCAATAAAACGTCTAATTCGTAAATATAATGAAAACTATGAACTAAATGAAATTCCTAAAGTTTCAATTGAACCTACAGATAATGACCAAGAATTACCTATTATCCAAATTGAAATTGAACAAAAAGTAATAAAATTATTATTAGGTTCAACATATAATTTATATACATTAGAACATAAATTAGTAGGAAAAATGGATATAATTGATATAAAAACTGAAAATGGTATATGTAATATTCATTGGATTGATAAATATCCGCAAAAACTTTTATTAATATAATATATAATGAATTATTCTATTGGAAAATTAGTGAATGATTTGGAATATATTATTATACCCAATGATAAAATTGAGACAGTATGTCTTTCTGTAGGAATTAGAGTAGGTAGTAATGATGAAAACAATAGAACAAATGGTATAAGCCATCTTTTAGAACACATGTTATTTAAAGGCAATAAGATGTTTAAAAGTAAAATCGATTTATATATAGCATTAGATAATATAGGTGCTGTCTATAATGCGTATACTGATAAAAATATAACTAATTTTTATGCTAAGTGCCATTATAGTAATTTAGAAGCTCTTATTAATATTTTTTCAAGTCTTATATGTGAACCTTATATTGAAGATGACGATTTGACTACTGAAAAAAAGATTGTTATTGAAGAGATAAATAACGCAAAGGAAGAAGCTTTTGATATCATTTATAATCGTTTTTATTCTTTATTATACAAAGATTTACCTATTTCAAAAAAAATAGCAGGAGACCCATCGAATATAAATAAAATATCAAGAGAAGATGTTTTATTACATTTACGACAGTTTTATACAGCAAATAATATGGTAATTTCTATTGCGGGAAAAATAGAAGGTGATGTAGCAAAAATTTTAGATAATAGTAGTTTTGCTAAAGCTCCACAAGGAAATAAACATGTATTTAGGGATATTATACAATTAAATACAAATGTAACATCTATAGATTTAATTCATAGAGGTTTTAAACAAAATTTTCTTGGAATTACATTCCCTACAAAAGGTTTATTTGATAATGATAAATATGCAATTAAATTAATTGATTTGATTTTAAATGGTTCAATGAGTTCTCGTCTATTTTTGGAGTTAAGAGAAAAAAAGGGATTAGTTTATTCTATTATGACGGATGTATCAAATTTTGAAGAAGCAGGCATTTATTATTTAATTACAAGTTTTGAACCTAAAACTGATAAAATTAATCAAGTGTTATCAACACTATTTATAGAATTTAATAAACTTATTAATACAAAGATTTCTGATGTTGAACTTAATCGTTGGAAAAATTATATTAAAAGTGCGTATGTATTAGAATTAGAAAATACATCCGAAATTTGCGATTATTATGGTAGGCAAATGTTATTTTTTAGAAATAATATATTAGAATTTCATCAATTATTAAAGAATTTTGAGCTAGTTACGGTTGATGATATTCAACGAGTAGCACAAGAATTATTAAATTGGAAAAAAATGAAACTTATTTTATTGGGTGATTTTTCCGAAAAATCCAAATTAGGTAAAGAAATTTATGATACTGTTATTAGTTCATTTACATCTGAAACAGGCATGACTGGTGGAGATTTAGACAAAAGTAATTGTATTAGCGAACAACAAAAAAAAACATCTAATAATAGCTCTATTTTACATAGAGACAAAAATATAGGATTAAAAAATTTAGTTCGCTCTTTATAATATTATCATTATATTAAACCTTACATCTCTAATGATATTTTTTATTTATAAGAAAATAATAAATATATTTAATAAATAAAAAATACTTTTATTATTATATAATATAAAAGAATGACTAGAATTAAAAGTCGTAAAAATAATTTAAGACGCAAATTAAGTAAGAAAAATAATAAATTATTGGGGGGGGGGAATGAAAATTTTGAGACATTAATTACTGTAATAACAAATCCAAATAAAGAAAAAGATGGCGATTATGTGATGGACGGAGCATTAGCATTGATAAAGATTGAACCAATTTTACCTAATACGACTATTAATTCCGAGCAAGAAGGAGGTGCTCAAGTATGTTCGGATTTTTATAACAATGCTCTTAAACCTTACGAATTTTATAATTATATAATTACCAATAAATTAACTGGTAATGCTAATAAAATTGCTTTTACTCAAAGTTTGGGTAATCTTTTACAAAATGTTAGCACTGGTCCAAATGGATTAGATATAGATGCTGCAGGTATTGCTCGTAACATAAACGTAGCTATACATACGGATGATCCAACTACAGGAGGCGCATATCTGGGCAGCATATATATAAATTTATATGAACAACATCAAAGTGGTGCCCTTTTAGGCTTACGCAACACTCATTTAACAGCGCACCAATCTCAAGGAGATCCTAATTCTAACCAAGGGGCTCTTCATGTTATTCATAATGTTGGACAAGTTAAAACGATGAGAATAGTTTGGAGAATGTGTGCTTTATCTGCTTGTAATCACCCTCAATCTACAATACAAGCACTTGCAGCAAATCAAGCATATGATATTAATACGGTTCCTCCAGTCTCTGTAGTTCCTCCGATTGCCCCAGTAAATTATATTCCTTATTTTATTAATACTGACATTCGCCAGACTAGAACTTATAATAGAAATACTGGCACTTGGATAATTAATCCAGCTCCATCACAATTTTATCAAGATCTTATAACAAGATTAAGAAATTATTTATTAACTGGTGTTAATATAAATATTCCTCCTTATAATAATCATGATCAACAATTAAGACAAAATGTAAGAGAAGTTTTGGTGAACACTTGTTCGGATGATAATGATGATAAATTAATTCTAAATAAGGCCGCATTTGATGCTTTTCCCAATGGTATTATGAAAAATAATATTGCTAGAAATTATTCCAACAGGAATGATGGCAGTGTTCAAGGAAATAGAACAAAAAGGTCAAAATACCCATACCCAATAAGAAATGACTCTATGAATCCTCCTTACAAAATAAGTGATATGAATCATCCTTTGTCATTAGCATCAGAAAAAGGCCAACCTTTAACGCCTGATATTAGTTCTACACAAATTTAATCGATAAATACTACTTTTATAGTATCTTATCAAAGTTTTTTGTATTAAATAATGCTAGTAAATTTAAATAATTTGTATAATCGTATGTATTACATTTTAATTTTATATGATTTTAATAATCTATAGTGCCGTAATTTTCTTATTTTTTTATAATATTAAATCATTGTTACTAAATTACAATTAAATATAATTTTTATTATACATATAATGAAAATTATACTGATAAAATTTTACATTTTACCAGTATGAACTATTTTATCTTAATGATATATATGGATACTACATTTTGGGGTCCACCTGCCTGGATTTTACTACATACTATAGCATATAATTATGTTCCTACAGAATTAAATAAGGAAACATATCGCTTGTTTTTTGAAAATTTACAAAATATATTACCTTGCATATATTGTCGTGCTAGTTACATTGAATATATATCATATGAACCTATTAAATTACACCTTGATAGTTCAAAAGATTTATCTCTATGGTTATATAAAATTCATAATTTAGTCAATGATAAATTACGAAGCCAAAATTTATTAAAATGGGAAAATCCATCATTTGAAGACATTTATAAAAGGTATTCCGACGCAAATGAGGCGATTGAACGATGCCAAACCCGTTGTCAATCTATTATGGGATGGAATTTTTTATATTGTATCGCATTTGTATTTCCAGAAAATGGTAGAACAGAAGCACAGACATCACACTATAATGGTTATCATACATTTTTTAATACATTAGCACAAGTTTTACCTGAGAAAGGTGGATATCAAGATATGTATAATCAATATTTAAAAAAATATCCAATATTAGAGTATCTTGAAAGTCGTGAAAAACTTAAAAAATGGATTTATAATTTAGAATCAGTTTTGAATAATAAATTAAAAATAAAATGTGAAGAATTTGCTAAAATCGAAGATGAAATAGAAAATTATAGAGCTGGATGTGATAGTATTAAAAGTGATTTAAAACCTACTTGTAGGCGTATTTTTAAATAATAAATATACTATTAACAACCTATAAATATTTATAACATTTACAATTTTATAAATAAATATAATTATGTAAATTTATTTGTTTAATATAAAAAATAAAAGTAATATATATGAATTTATAATGGATATATATAAATTAGTAAAAAAGAAAGAGAAAAGACAGGATTATAAAGAAGAACTATTTAATAAAATATTATTACAATGCCATAGAAGAATTGAATTCTCCAGTAATACAGGTGATTTATATAGTATATTTACTATACCTGATTATGTAATTGGTTTTCCATTATTTGATAAGTCAGAATGTTCAGAATTTTTGATAAAAAATTTAAATGTAAATGGTTTTAAAGTCCAATCATATAGTGATAAATATATATATATAACATGGGCACATGTATATGAAAGTTATAAAGAAAACAAAGAAAAAGATAAAAAATTATTAGAATATGAGCCAAAGGTTACAATTTTAGAACCCCCATTAATAAATGATAGACCTTTAGATAAAATTAATTCACTGATATTAAATCAGAATAATAAATTTAGTCTACTAAAATAAATAATTACAATAATTATAATTATAAAAAAACAATAATGTAAATATGCTATAAATTTACAAAAATATATTACAAATTTAATATAAAAAATTGATTATATTAAATTATATAATTACCATACATTTATAAATATATAAATATTAAAAATGAATGCCCAGTTTATCGATGCGTCAATAAAAATTACAAATGCTTTAGATAAAAAAACAAAAAAAGACAACGGCATTTTTTTCACACCAAAAAGTATTAGAACTGTGCTACTAGAACGTGTTATACACTGGATAAAAACACTTAAAATCAAGGTAAAACTAATTGTTGAACCAAGTTGCGGTTCTGGAGAATTTTTATTAGATATCGATAAATTATTCAAAAATAAAGTAGTTATTGGGATAGAATTAAATACTACAATATATAATGAAATAAACAAAACAATAAATGATAATATCGTTAACAATAAACTAACAATATTAAATGAGGATTTTATGATGTATAACATTGAAGGTGTAAACCTAAATATTGGTAATCCACCATTTGTGGTGCTAACAAATAAAAGTATTAATGAAAAATATAAGGAATATACATCTTACATAAGTGGGCGTCCTAATTTATACTGTTTATTTTTAATAAAATGTCTACAAAATCTTGATCCAAAGGGAGGTATCGTATCATTTATTCTACCGAAGAGTATTCTAAATAGTTCTTATTATAATAATGTTCGCAAATATATTTATGAATCATTTACACTATTAGAAATAGTTGATTTTACTGATTACAAAGATTATATTGAAACAGATCAAGGTACTATTGGAATAATTATAACAAATAAAAAAAACTGTTCTATAGAAAAAAGTTATACGATGAACATTAAAAATAATATTATATTCTGTATAGACACATTAGGTATGGAATCTCTAATCAAAGGTTCTACAAATTTGCGTGAATTAGGTTTATTAGTAAAAACAGGACCTATCGTTTGGAATCAACATAAGGAAATTTTAACAAATGACTATACAAAACCAATGTTAATCTATAATTCTAATGTAACAAATGGTAAATTATGTGTAAAAACATTTGATAACAAGGAGAAAAAACAATATATTGATATTGATAATGATAAAATAGAGAAACCACCATTTATTGTAGTAAATCGTGGAAATGGAAATTCAAAATATATACTAAATGGAACCATTATTAATGAACACAATGTAACAATAGAAAATCATTTGAATATCATATATAATGTTTCAAATCAAGACCCAATGATACTTGAAAAAATTATTAAGAGTTTTAATGATAAACGAAGTCAACAATTTATTGAGATGTATTGTGGTAATAATAGTTTATCTAAAACAGAATTAGAAACAATATTTCCCATATATATTGATTAATCTTTACATAGTCAACTATGTTTGATCTTTTTGATCTTTTTGATAAAAAACTATATTTTCTTATTTATTATACAATCCAATAAATAAGAAAATTTCAGAATATTACATTATTTTTTTTAATATAACTTAATTTCCATCTTGGATTTGCTATTCCATTATTATTTCCCCAATTTATACGAAACCGTATATTATAATCTATTTCATTGACTTCTACATCAAAATACTTATCTCTAATTACAATTATATTATTTATTTTAATTCTACTTGTATCTACTTTGTGTGTTATAAACTTATCATTATCCCATAATAAATATATTTTTTCATATTGCTCTCTAATTTTATTTTCAATGTCTGTAAAATTAAATAATTTGTGAAAGCTATAAATATAATTTTTTATTGACTCATGCACAATCGCATGTTTATCCTTTTTATAAAAATCTTTTCTTGAATATAAAAGGTTAAAAAATGGATGTTTATAATTGATATCTATAACATATTTACTATATGTTTCAAAACTAATTTTTGTATTATTCAGATCTACGTCTGTTTTTAAGTAACTATCTAAATAGGTTGAGTAAAAATATGCTGTATATGTAATGGAACATAGATTTACTTTACAATCATATAACTCTAAAAATTGTGGTAATTTAGTAATATTATTATTATTAAATTTAAATTCTATTTTCAATTTCATAATAGGTTCTTTGAATTCTCCAAATAAAAACTCATAATCATAATTATTATTCATACCACCTTTACGAGAAATTACGAAATTATCATATGGTTTTTTAGGACCAATTTCCAATAACAACTTGTTAAAATTATCTTTTAATTTTGTCCAATTTTGTCCATATTCAATATCTTCCAAATATTCTCTAGTAATAATTGGTAAATAGTGTAAACATTTTTCACGAATTTTATTTAAATCATCATTATCCGCACGGGTTCCTATTTTATTGAAGAAATATTGTATATCACTGATTTTAGGATTTGTATCCTTTACATATATAGATGCCATCAATGAAATCTAATGCTATTTATCTTTATCATTAAAATATAAAATAATCAAATTTTCAGAAATTTTCAGAAATATATATTTAACATGGCTATAGTAAAACACACTTAACTTTATTACTCAATTTTAATTGTATAGAATATATAAATAAGTTTTTATTGTTTCATTTTTCTTTTTGGTTGTTGTAATTGTTTTATTATACGATAAATTTTAAGCAGCATAATATATCCCATCATTCCAAAAACTGTAAACATAATATTTTCCATCTATCATACCTATACACATTGATGTAGTATAACGATTAAGTAAACGTTGTATTTCATCTGGGTTATCTTCTGGATTACCTCCTCCTTCAAAATATATAAAATTAAAAGAATTATTTGGTATTTTTTCCAATCGTAAATCTTTATTAAAATTTGCTACAATTGATGGATTTGCTACAAGAGTTAAATCTAATGTATAAGCATCTCTGTGATTATGATAACTATTAAATTTTAATAATTCACATTCACTACTATTTTTATTAGTAATATTAGCACAATCTAAACGATTATTACCACATCCAATAATAAATGTTTTTTCACCTCTATAAGGTCGTAAATATAAATATTTATTTCTAATATATTCGGTTCTTATGTCTTCTAATGTATTTTCTATATGAATATCATTAAAATTAAAACAATTTCGATCTGTAAATAAATCACAATCAGGTGTAAATACAGTATTTGGTGATGAATTAAATTCTGCTTCTATATTTATAGCACTTTCTATAATAAAATTTTTGAATTCATTATGATATCCTTTTCCTAATTGAATATTTGTTTTTTTACGACTTTTTCTAATCATAGGTTTATATATATAATATATTTGTTATTATAGATATAAAATTATAATTTAAGTATTATGCCACTCAAATTTATTATCAAAAACAATTCCATTTTTATCCATTTCATCCGTAAACATTTTTTTTAATTTTTGATAATTGGGCACCTCTTCATATTTTAGAAGACGACAATATCTGATATACTCAATCATCATATCGGGTGCTCCCATACAAATTTCACTTAGAGATGTTTTATTTTTTTTTTTAAATATAAGATTAGACCTCATTTCTTTATTATCGTGTTGTATATTCTGCCATGGTAATTCTCCTTTAAATAAATAAACTAACATATATCCCAATGATTCCAAATCATCTCTACGACTTTGTTCAATACATTTATGATTTCGCATACTACAAAAACGATAAGTTCCAGTAAACGATTTTGTATTTCTAAATGTGTTAAATTTATAATTAGATATATCAATATATTTTTTACTTAACCCAAAATCAACTAAATTGATTAATGATTTTGTGGAATTCGTGCTTCCTATAAGAAAATTGTCGGGTTTAATATCACGATGTATAATACCATTATTATGTATAAACTCTAATCTTTCTAAACATTGATATCCAAGCATTAATACAGTTTTAATACTAAATTTTTTTTGATAATAGGTAAATAATTTATCGATACTTGGACCTAAATAATCTAATACCATAACATTTTTTTTTGATATAATCTCGGTTATATTATCTTTTGATGGAGGTTCATGAATAGTTGCTTTACCAAAAAAATAAACATTAGGAATGCCTATATGATTTATATTTGTAGTTAATTCACGATATAAATTATATTCATCAAAAAGTCTACTTTTTTTATCTTTTATCGAATTTTCGCATTTAATTGCGATATATTTATTTTGGTCATTTAAGTGACAACCTTTAAAAACTTCTCCAAATGCACCTGAACCAACTCTCCGTATAATTTGATAAGGAAAAATTTTTTCAGTCATTCAATATAGATAATAGAATATATAATATAATGTTTTATATATTATTATCTATAAAAAACGAATTAAATATCTTATCAACTAAAAAATTAATTTGTAAATTAAT
>Ga0164292_10003920_pt1 | contig 12137 bp, 9 predicted proteins | sample GEODES117metaG_FD_111486 | JGI IMG/M metagenome (GOLD analysis project Ga0164292, IMG submission 111486) | Eutrophic lake water microbial communities from Lake Mendota, Wisconsin, USA - GEODES117 metaG | ecosystem: Environmental > Aquatic > Freshwater > Lake | place: USA: Lake Mendota, Wisconsin... | reverse complement strand
TGCTCGGAGAAGGGCGCTCGGCGCTGGTGCCGTTGCTCTGCTGCCCCCTGGCCCTGGTGGGACTGCTGGACGACCGTCTCGATCTGCCGGCGTCCATGCGCTACGGCGCCCAGCTGCTCACCGCAGCGGCGCTGCTGGCCGTGGCGAGCATGCCCCTACCGCTGTGGTCCTGGCCGCTTGCCTTGATCGCGATCACGGCGGTGATCAACTTCGTCAATTTCATGGACGGCCTCGACGGGCTTGTGGCCGGTTGCGGCGCCGTGCTGCTCGGCCTAGTCGCCCTGCTGCCGGGCGGGGCCGGACTGGAGCCTCTGGCCGGGTCGCTGCTCGGCTTCCTCGCCTGGAACTGGAGCCCGGCCCGGGTGTTCATGGGAGATGTGGGCAGCACCTGGCTGGGGGCTGTATTCGCGGGGCTGGTGCTGCAGCAACCGGAGCCGGCCCGGGCGGCGGAGCTGCTCCTGGTGGCCCTACCCCTGCTCGCTGACCCCCTGGTGTGCGTGCTCCGGCGCCTGGCGGATGGACAGCCGGTGTTCCAGGCTCACCGTCTCCATCTCTTTCAGCGGCTCCAGCAGGCCGGCTGGAACCATCGGCAGGTGGCCTTGCTCTACGGGGGGGCCACCGCAGCGCTGGCCATGGCCCTGCGCTGGGGCGGCGGCGGCGCCCTTCTGGCCCTGGCGGGGCTGGAGCTGGCCCTGGGGGTGGGCCTGGATCGGGGTGTGGCCTTATCCTTCTCAAGCGCCTGCGCGGCCCACCGCAACCGAAAAACTTAAAGATCACAAAGTGAAGCTGGAAAATATCTTGACGATGCCGCCTGGGGCCGATGAGTAATTTCTTGCTACGCGATCCGGATTGTGTGCTGATCCACATTCCCAAAACCGCTGGAACCTCGATCCGCAAAGGAGCCTGGCAAGGCCGCTACGAGGGGCCGGTCCATGGCCACCTGCCGCCAGAGTGGCAGCCCTTTTTCCGTTTTGCTTTCGTACGCCACCCTTTAGATCGCTTCATCTCGGTCTGGAAAATGTTCACCGAGGGCACCCAGAACGAACCCGGATGGTCGATGCCCCAGGATGCCCATCCCCTGGCTCTCGCCGACTTCGCGGAGATCGTTTTTGACGATTCCATTGTGTTTGACGAACGGCGCCGCAGCTTCCCGGAAAAGATCCGGCATCACGCCATGCCCCAAACCCATCCGTTTTACTGTTTGCAACAGGCGGAGTTCGTCGGTCGCTACGAACGTCTCGCCTCCGACTTCGCCCTCGTGGCCCAACGGGTTGGGCTGAACGCTTCCCTGCCGCATATGCATAGTACCCAACACGGCGCCTGGAGCGAATACCTCAGCGGCTCCCTGCTGGATCGCTGCCGCGCCTTCTACCGCGACGACTTTCGGGAGCTTGGGTACTGATGCAACAGCTTCGCCTGCTTCGCTCAATTCAGCTCCAGCTGTTGCTGCGCCGCATGACGATGGTGCTGTTCGACGGTCTGCTGATTGTCATTGCCTTCCTCGGGGCCTATTTTCTACGTCTTCAGGAAACCGAAAGCCTGCGGGACTTTCTGCAGCGCACTCTCTATCTCTTGCCCCTTGCCGTGGTCAGCGGCCTACCGGTTTTGTTCTTCAGCGGCTGGTATCGAGGCCTGACCCGCTACGCCGGCAGCCACTCCCTCTACGGGCTGATCCCGCGCACCGCCTCCATGGTGCTGGTGCTTCTGTTGCTGACCACGCTGATCGGCGCCCCCCAGCCCCCCCGTTCCTTTTGGATTCTGTATTGGCTGCTGTTCACCGGCGGAGCCATTGCCAGCCGCATCGTGTTGCGGGATCTGTTGATTCAACAACTCGAGCGAAGCCGAAAGCGCAGCGGCGCTGCGACCGAAGCTGTCCCCACCCTGATCTACGGCGCCGGCTCCTCCGGCCTCAGCCTGCTGATTGCCCTCCGCCACGATCCCCGCTTCCGGGTCATCGCCTTCCTCGACGACGACAGCCTTCTGCACGGCCGCACCCTGCAGCGCCTGAGCATCGAGCGGCCGAGTCAACTTCCCGAGCTGATCCAGCGCCACGGCATCCGTCAGGTGCTGCTGGCCATCCCCTCCATCTCCCGCAAACGCAAGCGCCTGTTGGTGGACCAGCTCACCCACCAGGGGCTCAAGGTTCTCTCCATCCCCTCCCTCGCACAGCTAGCGAGCAACCAGCGCATCGTCAGCGATCTGAAACCCGTCTCGATCGAGGATCTGCTGGGTCGTGAACCCTCGGTGCCCGACCCCCGACTGCTGGGGGCCTGCGTCGCCGGCAAGGCGGTGCTGGTCACCGGGGCCGGCGGTTCAATCGGCAGCGAGCTGTGCCGCCAGATCATCGACCTGGGGGCCACGTGCCTGTTGTTGGTCGAGCGCAATGAATTCGCCCTCTACGCCATCGACGGTGAACTGCAGACCCGCATCAAGCGGGCCAACGGCCGCACCGAGCTGATCCCGGTACTGGGAGATGCCGCCAATGCCAGCCGTCTTGAAGCTCTGTGCCGCCGCCACTCGATCGACACCATCTTCCATGCGGCCGCTTACAAACATGTGCCCATGGTGGAGGCAAACCTCTGTGCCGGCGTTGCCAACAACGTGCAGGCCACCCGTGCGGTGATCGAAGCCGCCCGGAGCACGGCGGTCTCCCATTTGATCCTGATCTCCACCGACAAAGCGGTGCGCCCCACCAACGCCATGGGGGCGAGCAAACGGGTCTGCGAACTGCTAATTCAAGCGGCGGCTTCCGAAGTAACCGCCAACGGCAGCGGCCCGGTGATGGCGATGGTGCGCTTCGGCAATGTGCTCGGTTCCTCGGGATCGGTGATCCCCCTGTTCCATCGCCAGATCGCAACAGGGGGACCGCTCACCGTGACCCATCCGGCGATCACCCGCTACTTCATGACCATTCCCGAGGCGGTGCAGCTGGTGCTGCAGGCCAGTGGCATGGCCCAAGGGGGCGATCTTTTCCTTCTCGACATGGGCGATCCTGTGCGCATCGCCGATCTGGCACGGCAGATGATCGAGCTTTCCGGCCTGCGGGTGCGCGACGACCAAACTCCCGATGGAGACATCGCGATCCACTACAGCGGCCTGCGACCTGGGGAGAAGCTCTACGAGGAGCTGCTGCTGAGCGCCGACGATCAGCCCACCGACCATCCGCTGATCCGCCGCGCCAACGAGCCGATGCACACCAGCCGCGACCTCCAGCCCCTGATCGAGGCCCTCTGCCAGGCCACCTCCAGCTGGGATGACGAGGCCAGCGCCGAGCTGCTGCACAAACTTGTGCCGGAATACCCACCGGAGCGGGGCGAAGGCCGGCAAAGTGGCCCGATGCCTTTTCTCCCCGATCCGGCGCTTCGATGACTGCCTCTCACGTCGCGACCCTCCGCGAGCGTTTGCAGACTCTCTGGAGGCGGATTCCCGAGGGCCAACGGGTCTGGCTGGCCGATCAGGTCCCCGCCATTCCTCCGGCCACCCCCCGCAATCTATGGCTGCTGCTGGCGGCGGCTGTGGCCACCCAGAATGTGGCGGTGTTCACCAGCAGCCAGAGTGCCCACGTCGGGGTTTTCGCCCTACTGGTGTGGGGGGGGGCGCTGATCTGCATGGAGGATCAGCTGGAGACGCTCGAACCGCGGCCAGGTCGCTTCGGAATTGTCGTCGGCAGCCTGCTGCTTCTCTGGATCATCGCCCGCACATCCCGCATCCTTTTCTGGGAGGGAGTTCTTTATCTCTTCCCCCCCTTGGCCGGTCTGGCACTTGTGTTGCTGTGTCTGCCTCTGCGGCAACTAGCCAAGTTGCGTGAAAGCCTGATCTGCCTTTGGATGGTGCCCCTGTTTGCCCTTATCTCCCTGCGACTCCCTGAGGAGCCGCTCAGCCTGCTGACCGCCCGCATTTCCAGCTTCTGGATCAGCTTGCTAGGGATCCCCGTCAGCACCGAGGGGCGCACCGTCATGCTCGCGGATGGGGGGGTGACGGTTCTGGGCCCCTGCAACGGGATGGACATGATCGCCCAGACGATCTGTGTGTGCGTGATCTTTCTGATGGCCTTCCCGATCCGCTCCCGCCTCAGCCGCTTCCTGGTGCTTGTGGCCTCCCCGGTGGCCGGACTCATGGCCAACACCATTCGCATCTCCCTGCTGGCACTGATCACTACCACCGGCCAGAGCAAGGGCGACACGTGGTTTGAGTTCTTCCACAAGGACACCGGATCGCTGATCTTCTCCGGCATGGCGGTCTTCGTGTTCGGAATGGTTTACATGTGGCTGCTCGAGCGTGAGCTGCCGCCCCTCCCCGATAAGGCCCCATGACCGCCTTCATCCCCCGCTCCTGGCTCGCCGGCTGCCGCTGGACCCCCCTCTCGGTTTGGCTGGCCGTCCTCGCTGGTCTGGCCACCATCGCCGCGACCAGGGCCTCGCTGTGGCCGCTCTGGCCAAGGGCGGAGCCCCTGCCCGAGGCCGTTCTGGCCCGCTCCCTCCAACAGGCGGGCCTTGTTGTCACCGCCGTTCCCCTGAAGGAGGAACAGGCCAAGCCGCAGCGAGATACCGACAGGGCTCTCTCCCAAACCCTGGCCTTCCGCTTCGCCAGCGGCGAGGAGCTGCGGCTGCTTCGGGGCGTGGCTCGCAACCCCCTCGAGTTCGAGCCCAAGACCTTCACCCTCAAGCGGAAGGATCTGTTCATGAAGGATCCCGAGCTGGCCGGTCCACCGCCGCAGAGAGTGGGCAAAATCGCCGGCAGGCCTGCGCGGCAGACCTGCCTGGTCGCCCTTTCCCCAAGGGCGATGGGCTACGGGGTGGAGTGGACCACCCTGGGCGATCTGGTGAATCGTTCCGCCGTCGGCCAAGCCAGCGCCCTTCGTCGGCTGGTGGGCCTCGAGGCCAACCGCGAATACGCCTGTGTGCTGATCAGCCTGCGTAGCGGCGGGGCTGGTCCCGTGTCTCCAGGGCTATGGAGCCGGCTTCTGCAGATCCTCCCGGAGGCGCTGACGCCCCGCGAAGCCACCGGCGGGGCCGCCCCAGCGAGCGCCCCCTCCAGCTGACCCTCTTTTACTGTCCTTTTCAGGCCCCGTTTCGCTCTCTCCATGGCTGAGGCATCCCGCGAATCGCTCGGCGAACAAACGCTTTCCCGCACGCCAGCGCCGGAGGCCAAGCCCTCCGGCTCCGGCAGGCAGATCGAAGGCGTGAATACCGAGGTGCTGACCCTCGGTGGCCTGGGGCTTCTGGCCTATGCGCTCTACAGCCTGGTGCGCATCGTTCTCAGCGGCGATGCGGGGGTGGGGCCCGAGGCTGCGCTGTCGCGAATGTCGCAGTTGGTTTCTCTGTACCCGGTGCTGCTGCTCGGGCCGCTGCTGCTCTTCGTGCCCCAGGGCGCACGCCGCCAGAAGGGCCTCTGGAAGGGGGTGAGCCGTTGGCTGGTGTTCCTGCTGGCGGTGATGTTCCTGTTGTTCATACCCCTGGCCTTCCTGACCCAGTACCAGGTGACCCAGGCAGATGCCAACCAGGTGCAGCGTTTCGAGGCCCTGCTGCAGAAACGCAAGCAGGAGATCGTGACGGCGGTGCGCCCGCTCACTTCAGCCGACCAATTCCGGGGGGTTCTTACCAGGTTCCCCGAGGTCACTGAGGTCAACATTCCCTCGACCCAGCCTGCGTCCCAGATCCGCACAGGGATCGTGGATGGGATCAATCGGGGCATCAAGGCGGAGGTGGACCAGCTGCGGGCTCGCCAGCGCCAACGGATGCTCGCCATCACCCTGAACGTGCGTAGCGTGGCGGCGGGAAGCTTCATCGCCGGCGTCACCCTGCTCAGCCTGGCGAGCTGGCTGCTGCCCTGGCTCAATCCCGCCGGCCAGGCCTTGGCCCACACGATCAAGGGAATCGGCAACGGCTTCAACACGGCACTGCGCAAGGTGCAACGCTGGAAACCGAGCATCCGCCTGCCACGCGTGACCCCGCGCCGTGGCACCCCCAAGCTTCGGCTTTTTAAAAACATTCGGAACCCCCTGGCCCGCATGTTCGCCCAGCGAGGCAAAAGCAAGGGTCGCTCCCAACGCCCTCGATCCCGCCGCTGATGCCCCCCTTCGACCGCCTGCTGCGCCCCGGAGGTCTCCTGGGCCGCCGTACTCCGCCCCAGGGGCCGAGCTCCTTGCCCCTGCCCTACAGCTGGATTCTCACCAACGTGCTGGCGATCGGGCCGATGCCCCGGCAGCCGTCGCACTGGCAGCAGCTGGAGGAAGCGGGATTTCGCTCCCGTTTCAGTTGCTGTTATCCCACCGAAGAGCAGCTCAGCCCCATCCCGGCCCATTGGCGCAGCGAATCGGTGGGCCTTCCCGACCACCGCGAACAGGAGGAGCTCCAAGCCGAACGCCTGTACGAAGCCTTGGAGCGTGCCCAGACCCTCCTACGCGAAGAGGCGCCTGTGTATCTGCATTGCTTCGCCGGGCGGGAGCGTTCCTCGCTGATGGCGGTCGGTCTCACGGCCCGGGAACGGGGGATGGATGTGTTTGAGGCCCTCGACTGGGTTCGCCGCTGTCATCCGGCCGCCTCGCCGATCTACGGGCACTTAGACGTGCTCGATCAGGTGCTGCGCCAAGTCAGAGGCTGACCCGGCCGTCAGGCGTCCGTTTGATCGGTGGGGGGCTCGTCCGGACGGCGATCGGCAGAGCCGTTGCTCTGGGGTGAGCTGCCAGAAGGGTTGGCCCGCTCGGATCCAGCTGTGCCCTTGGAACCGCTGTCTGTCTCGCCGCGGCCGAAGCGAAGACGTGACGCCAGCCATCCCCTGGCACGCTCGCCCACAGGCTGCGGGTTGGAGGCACGGGTAGAACCTCCTGACGATCCTGGGCGCAGAGCCCTGGAGGAAGACGAGGCGGTGGATGCGCCGGAACCATTGGCCTTAGGGGTAGCGGAACCATTGGCTTTCGGGGCACCGGAACCATTGGCCTTGGCGTCAGGGGATCCCGCTCGCTTCGCTTCGCGTGCTTCCTGGCCAGCCTGCGCTACATACCCATCGCGCATGTAGCGATTGCTGATGTAAGAGTTGCGGTAGCGCTTGGTGAGGTAGGAATCCCGATAACCGCGACCGATATAGGAATCGCGATACCGCTTCACATAGCCCTTGAGGCCACCACCACCACCACCGTAGTAGCTGCCATAACGACGGTTCTTTCCGTAGGCACCAGCATAGGCATAGTGATAGTAGTAGCCATATTCATAGCCGTAGTCGTTAAGGCGGCTGGGGAAATTGACCTGGTTACAGATCAAACCCAGCACATCGACGCCGGTGGCCTTGATGCGACGGCAGGCTTGGGGAGCCAATTCCCGACTCACCTTGCCGAGGCCCACGAGGAAGAGGATGCCGTCGAGCTTTTCACCGAGCAGGATCGGGTCGGCCAGCATCAGGCAGGGCGGAGCGTCCCAAAGAACGATGTCGTAGCCCGGCAGTTGGCGAATGCTGTTGACCACCTCCTGACAGCGGCTGGAATTGAGCAGCTTGGCGGGATCGGGGGGCTTGGGGCCGGCGGGAATGATATCGAGGTTGTCCTGAATGTTTTGAATCAGGGTGCGGGGGTCGATGCTGGAATCGGAGAGCAGGCTCGAGAGGCCCTCCCCCTGCTCCACCCCGAGGTAGCGGCCCTGCATCGGCAGGCGCATGTCGGCGTCGATGATCAGCACCCGCAAGCCGAGGTCTGACAGGGTACGGGCAAAGATGGTGACCGCCGTTGACTTGCCCTCCCCCTGGGTGGAGGAGGTGACGCCCACAAGACGGATGTCGCGGTCGGCCCGCAGCAAACGGAATGTGGTGAACAGGCTGCGCAGCGATTCCTTGATAGCGAAGCGCTCGCTGGCAGACATCTTGGCGGTGCTGGCGGCAATCTCCACACCCGGCTCCAGGGGCAGGTAGGGAATCAAGCCGAGCACAGGCAGCTGTAGCTCCTTCTCCGCCTCCATCGGCGTGTGGAAAACGTTGTCGGTGCGCTCGCGCAGGATCGCCGCGCCCAGACCCGCCAGCAGGCCCACCACGGCAGCCCGCAGCAGGTTGCGCTGGATGTTGGGCTCCACAGGCACATCGCCAAATTCGGCGGGGGCAATGATCTGCCAGGGGGTGGTGGAGCGGGCGAGTTCGAGGCGGATTCGCTCGCGGGCCTCCACATAGGAAGCGTATTGCTCGCGGGCCCCGGCAAGGCGGGACTGCAGGTCTTCGTAAGCGCTCAGCTTCTGGGGGCTGTTGCGGAAATTTTCATTGAGCAGCAAGATCTGGCGGTTGATCTCATCCTGCTGGGCGATATTCGACAGGAGTTCAGCACGCTTGCCATCGAGGGCCTGTTGGCGCACCACCGGACGCAGCTGGTTGCGACGTGCCAATAGGGATTGGACCACCGGAGAATCCTCGCGGTACGTACCGCGGGCCAGGGCCAGCTGCTCCTCCAGGCTGTAGATCTGTTGGGAGGGGCTTGGGGCCCCTACAGCGGATTCAGCACCGGCACCGCGGCCGGGAATCACCAGACCGTCGCGACCCAGTTGCTGCAGGGCAGTAGGAGCGCCGCTGGGGTTGTACTGCAGCGTTCCGGATTCAATCGACTTCAGCTCGCTGGACAGTTGCACCTGCTGGGTTTGCAGAAGGCGGAGATTGGCGATAAGGCCCTCGCGGGCCGCGAGAATGGAGGCGGCGGTGGTTTCCGGGTCAAGGAAGTTGTTCTGCTCGCGGAAGCGCAGCATTTCCTTCTGAAGCTGTTCCATCCGCGACATGATCTGAGGACCCTGACGGCTCAGGAACTTGATGGCGGAATCGAGGGCAGCCTGCCGCTGCGTAAGCGAAAAGCGGGTGTAGTCCTGGGAGAGGGCGTTCAGGATCGCCCTTCCCTTGGCCGGATCGCTCCAGCGCAAGGTGACGTTGAGAACATTTTCCACTTCCGCCGAAGTGGGGGTGATCGCCAGGTTGCCGATCACCTTGGGCATGCTGACCCCCTGCCGCTCAGCCATCGGGCGGATCAGCAGGGGGCTACGCAGCAGGACAATCAGACTCGGGACGTCGGTTTTGACGTTGTTGCGAGCAATGCTCTCCAGGGAACTGGAATTCGAGAGGGTGGCGGATTCCTCAAGGGGATTGGTGATCTGCATCTGGAAGCCGCCCTCGTAGACCGGCGAGAAGATGCGCTGCCTCAATGTGTTCACCGCCAGGGCGCCAGTGATCAACGCCGTGGTGAACAGGAACAGACCCTGACGCCGCTTGATGGTGCGCACCAGGCCGGACAGGCCCCCGCCGCGATCGTCCGCTCCGAGGGGGGAGAACTGGGGGGCTCCCTCCAGAGGAGGAAAGCGAGACGCCCCAGGGGTGAGGCCAGCTGGATCGGCTGGTCCTACCGCTAGGGGACTTCCAGGCGCAAATTCAGGGGAGGCGCCTGGAGTGCTCACGAAGGCTTGAAGTCATTTCTGAAGGTCAATTGTAAGGCCAGCGAGCAGGGGGTCGGTTCACGAACCAGCCATTCCACCGAAGGCCGGTAAGGTGGGCGCCGATCGCCGCAATCTCCCGTGGACGCCCGCCCCCTGCCGTCCCCCCGTCATGCGAGCGCATGGTTGGCTGCGGCAGCTATGGCGATGGCGAGCCTGCCCGCCGCCCCGCCCGCCGCCAGCGCACCGGCGCCACCCTCTCTGGGGGCATCGCCCTCCCCGACCCCTTTGCCAACAGGTGGTCAGGCCCCCTCCTTGTCTGAGGTGTACAGCGATCTCTACGTGCTGGGGCCTGGCGACGGCCTGACCCTCACCTTCCTGGATCCCGCCGCCCAATCGGTGGGCGGCCAATTCAGCATTCTTCCCGATGGCACCACCACGCTGGGCCTGATCGGCACTGTCCAGCTGAACGGGCTGACCATCGGCCAAGCCACCCGCTGGCTCACCTCCCTCTATTCGCGCCAGCTGGTCCGCCCCCAGCTCACCCTCAGCCTCACCACCCCAAGGCCCGTCAAGGTGACTGTGCTGGGGGAAGTGGAGAAGCCAGGCCTCTATCCGCTGGCGATCTTCTCCACTCCGGTCTCCGCCATCCAGACTGCCGGCGGCGTGACCCTGAATGCGGACATCCGGCGCGTGCTGCTTCGCCGCCTCGCCGGACCCGATGGCTCCCAGAAGCAGACCGTGCTCGACCTGGCCCAGCTGCTTCAGGTAGGCAACCAACGCCAGAACCCGATCCTGTTCGATGGGGATACGCTGATCATTGGCCGCACCGAGAACCCTCCCTCCGACGAGGTTCTGCAGCTCGGCGCCTCCAACCTGGCTCCCCAGTCGATTTCCGTCTCGATTGTGGGTGAGGTCAAGACGCCTGGCATCATCACCCTGCCGGCCAACACGCCCCTGGTGGAAGCCATCCTGCGGGCCGGCGGCACCCGCAAGTGGCGCGCCAACAAAAACAGCATCGAGCTGGTGCGCCTCAACCGCAATGGCGTTACCAGGCGCGAGGTGTTCACCTTTCGGGAGGACAGCGACATCTCGAAGGCGTTCAATCCGCCCCTCCGGGATCGGGACACAATCATCGTCAACCGCAGCTTCTTTGGTCAGGCCCTCGACGCGGTGAACGAGGTTTTGGTGCCGATCAGCACGGTCGGCAGCCTCATCAACACCAGCTACCTCTGGTACGACCGCTACAACCGCTAATCCCGATCCACTCCGGCCCTGCCGCAAGCCCCACCCCCCATGCCACGCCAAGTTTCCCCACCGGCCTCCCGCCCTGTGGCCTGGGCCCTCCTGAGCCAGGCCCTCTGGCTGCCGCTGCTGGCGGTTGATCTTCAGGACCGCTGGACCGCCCGAGTGGAGACGCTCACCCCCAGGCCCGGCGGGGGGAACTCCCCCCTGCCTCTGCTCTCCCCACCGCCCGCCAGCGGAGCCTCCCTCTCCTCTGTGCGGCCCCCCTCGGCCTCCGGGTTCACCAGCTCGGGCATTTTGCTGGGTTCAAGCCCCCTCGGCAGGGGAGCCGGCGCCGTTGCCGACGCGTTCGCCGCAACGCCGCGCGTCGATGCGGGGCCTGGGGAGGGGATCGCCGGCAGCCCGGTGCCCTCCAGCCCACCTGGTAGCCCCATCCTGGCCCTGCTGCCAGGATCCGCTTCCGCCTCGGCCCTTCCCCTATCGGCCGGCGGCTTCAGCCGCGCCGAGCTGCTGGGGGGGGCCATCACTCTTGCCGATTTGCAAGAGGGTGCCATGCCGCCGATGGCCCTGGCCGAGCGGGGTCGCCGCAGCCTCAGCGGTGACCCTCTGGCGGCGTTGCCGGAGCCATGGCGTGAGCCGATGCGCCGCGCCCTCGCCACCCTGCCAATGCCCAGTGGCCAGGCGCCCCAGCTGAACCAGGCCCGCCACGTGCACGTGCCATCCACCCGGGTATCGCGCCCCACCGAGGTGCCCCTGGCACTTCAGAGCGACGGCAGCGTCGATATTCTCAGCCGCCCGGAGACCGAGGCGGTGGTGGAGGAGATACGCGACTGGTCGGCCCGACAGACTCCCCCTTCGGAAGGAAGCGTGGCCCCCGCGCTGGTGCATCTCCATCCCGTCAGCGACGCCCAGCCCCTGCGTCCGTCGGCCGCCGATCTTTCCGCAGCGCCCCCCGCCGGGCCTCCAGCCGCAGCCGCACCCCCCGCAGCTGCCCCCTCCCCGCAGCCGGCGCCAGCCTCCTCTTCAGCCATTCCCCAGAACTCAGGGCCATCCCCCGTCCTCGAGAGCGGGATTGTTCGCTGACCCTGACGACAACCCCCCGACTTCCTGATGGGTTGACATCAGCATCTATACTCTGGAGTATTCGAGGACCTTACGCGGATCCATGGCGAACCAGACCCTGCTGATTTCGGCCTCTGCTTCCGCTGGGCTCGCTGCCCTTCTGGTTGGCGCGGCACCCTCCCTTGCCGCACCCCCCACGCTGGTGTTCCGCACAACCTGCACGGCGAACCAGAGCACACCCACGCTCAATAACGATTGCACGGGCACGAATGTGACCCAGTCCAACCCCGGCTACGGATTGGCAACAATTGCCGGCGCCAACAAGAATCCGAACCAACAGTTTGCTGTTGACCTCGAGACCCCCAGCCAAACGATCCCGTCCACCACAAGGCCCCGCTATGGCATGCGCTACCTGTTTCGGGATGGCAGCCCCGAGGCCCCTGC
>Ga0164292_10003919_pt1 | contig 12137 bp, 7 predicted proteins | sample GEODES117metaG_FD_111486 | JGI IMG/M metagenome (GOLD analysis project Ga0164292, IMG submission 111486) | Eutrophic lake water microbial communities from Lake Mendota, Wisconsin, USA - GEODES117 metaG | ecosystem: Environmental > Aquatic > Freshwater > Lake | place: USA: Lake Mendota, Wisconsin... | reverse complement strand
CTCCGGCAGTGAGCTGAGTTGGGTGATGTCAGGAGTTGCGGCGAGAGCGGCTTCGGAGAGCGGAGGATTGGAAGAGAGTTGGATGATGGGAGACTGAGCAGCGCCAGAGATCGGGCTACCGAAAAGGAGGCAGCTCAATCCAAGAAACAGGAATGAGCAGCGGCGTTTCATGACTGGAGCAGCCTTCTCGATTGGGGCTGGCGGAATTGCCAGCAAGTGGACAGGAGCCAGTGTTCCGGCCGAGTTGAGATGTTACGAGAGTTTTCCGGAAAGGGATTAGCTGACCTGCGTCCCGGCGTGAGATGTTAAGATCTATCGGCTACGAAGACTTTAGGGAACAAGTTGAATTGGTTACGGTTTTCGATTTGAGGTTGATTTGCTCTGCTGGCAGGGGGTACCGAATCGGCCGAACCGTTTTTTTGTTGGAAGCAGGCTGTAACGAAACTTAATCCGCTAGCATTCTTTGAGGCGTGCTACCGGGATGTGAACAACTTAGGAGAGAGGCGATGGTGGTGTTTTCTTGGGCAGGATGGAAAGCTTGGGGCTTCAGCGTGATTGTTGCCGCCGGTTTGACTGGGTGGGTTGAATTGGCAGCGGCTGCAGCCTTGCAGCAACCCGAAGAGGCAACTCGCACGGACTTCAATGCTTGGAAGACTCCGGAACCGCTGCGGCAGGACTGGCCTTGGTGGCGAGGGCCGAACTTCGATGGGAGCTCGCCGTCTGCTGAGGCTCCTTTAAAGTGGTCAGCGGACGAGAACATTGCCTGGAGTGTCGACATTCCGGGACGCGGGAATGCCTCGCCGACAGTGGTGGGCGAGGCGATCTATCTACCGAGTTGCGATGAATCGACGGGAGCCCAATCGGTGTATTGCTTCGATCGGGCGACTGGCAAACAGCGCTGGACGACCGAGGTCCATGCCAGTGGGGCGATGCGGAAGAATGAGCGCTCGACAGGGGCATCAGCGACAATCTCCTGTGATGGCGAGCGGTTGTACGTGAATTTCCCGACTGGAGGAGCCGTGTACACAACAGCGTTGTCGCTGGAGGGGAAAATCCTCTGGCAACGGCGGATTGATGATTACAAGATGCATCAGGGATATGGATCCTCCCCTACACTCTATCGCGACTTGGTGTTGGTAGTGGCTGATCACAAGGGTGGCGGAAAGCTGGTGGCTCTGCGGCGAGCTGATGGAGAAGTGGTGTGGGAGCGCGAACGGCCGGAGATGGCCAGTTACCCGACACCGGTTGTTTATCGTTTGTACGACCGGGACCAGCTGATTTTGATTGGATGTGAGAAAGTCTGCAGTTTTGATCCGCTCAGTGGTGAGACGTTGTGGGAAGCACCGCATTCGACTACCGAGTGTGTGACGACGACGGTGACCGACGGAAAGCATGTGTATTCTTCGGGAGGATTTCCGAAAAATCACATTGCGGCAATCAAGACGGATGGTACGGGCGAGTTGGCTTGGGAGAATGGCGATCGGGCTTATGTGCCCTCGATGTTGCTGCGAGATGGCTACTTATACGTGGTCCTGGATGCAGGGATTGCCAAGTGTTTCAAGTCGGACACGGGTGAGGAGATGTGGAAGCAGCGATTGAAGGGTGAGTTCAGTTCTTCTCCGGTGCTGGTTGGCAAGCTGATATATGTGACCAACGAAGAGGGCGAGACGTTCATCCATGAAGCGACGCCTGAGGGATATCGAGAGTTGGGGCGGAATAAGCTGGGCAGTGAGTGCTTTGCCACGCCGGCGATTTGTGGCGGGCGGATTTATTTCCGCGTCGCTTTCGAGGTGGAGGGCAGGCGGCAAGAAAAGCTGATTTGCGTGGGACCGGGGTAGCGGTTGCCCGCAAACAGTGAGGGTTTGCAGAGAGGGGCTGGAAAGGGCCTTCAACGCTGCTTTCGGAGGCTTCTGGGGAAATGCCGCCAGAGAGGTGCGGGGGCGTGCGTTTACGAAGCACGGCGAACACCGGGTTTTTGATTTTTCGTTGAAGTGGGCGTTAACCGCTCGGGGGAGATGGGGTGGGTGGCTGCGGCCCGGAGGTGGGCGGGGAGGTTTTCATCATTTGGAGCCAGAATCGGGTTTTTCTCGCAAAATAGTGGCGGTTTTGCGCCTTTAATCCAAGCAAAGACCGTTGATGGCTTAAAGGAGGAATCGCAATTGATGCAACCAACGTCATTTCGCGCGATTGGCCCCGTTGGGATCGCCCGAAACAGGGCTTTCGCCGGTCCCGGCCAGAGGCGAGTCAAGAAACTGGTGCTGGGAGTTGCCGTTGGTTGGTTGCTGTTGACGGGCTCGGCTATGACGGGCTCGGCTATGACGGGCTCGGCTATGACGGGCTCGGCTATGACGGGCTCGGCTATGACGGGCTCGGCCGGGCCGCTCTTTTCCCAGACTTGGCTGGAAGATGGAGTGGTCCGTTCCGGAGAGGTCCGGCGGGGCGAGTGGTCTCACTACGTTTTTGAGGTCTACGACTGGAACCAAGAGTTGTCGTTGGAATGGCGACAGGAAGGTGAGCCGGGCGGTCGACCTGCCACGACCGCAGCGATGTATATACGAGTTGGCGCCCAGCCGACTCTCAGGCAGTTTGACTTTCGGGATGAATCGCTCGCGCTCCGCGAAGATCATTGGTTGCATGACGCGACGACACCCAAGTTGAAGAGCGGCCGCTACCACATCTCAATTTTTGGCGCGAAGGGAGCGGCCAAGTTTCGTCTGAAGGCGCGGCGGGTCAGTCGTCTTTCCTACCGGAGCGGGATGGGAGCCAGACCCTTTGAGGGTGGGACCTCGTTTCGGGTTTGGGCGCCCTTTGCCCAGGCGGTGCACATTGCGGGCGACTTCAATGGCTGGCATTCTCATCGGGCGGCCATGGTCAGCGAGGGGAATGGGCATTGGTCATTAGACTTTCGCAATGCCCGTCCGGGGCAGCGTTACCGCTACGTGATTCGGCGTGATGGGCAGGAGTTTTGGAGAGCCGATCCGCGCGAGGAAGAGGTTACCAACTCGACTGGCGATTCAGTGATCTTTGACGATCGCTTTTTCTGGACGGACCAGGGCTTCCAGATGCCGAATTGGAATGAACTGGTGATTTATGAATTGCACGTGGGAACGTTCCACGACTCACCTGGTTGGGGGCCGGGGAACTTTTTCAGCGCGGTCGACAAGTTGGACTATTTGGCCGATTTGGGGGTCAATGCGGTCAAGGTCATGCCGGTCTCGGAGTTTGCCGGGGATTTTTCTTGGGGTTACAACCCGGCTTTTCCCTTTGCTGTGGAGCAGGCCTACGGTGGGCCGTATGGTTTCAAGTATTTCGTCAACGAGGCGCATCGCCGCGGGATCGCAGTGCTCCTCGATTTGGTGCACAATCACTATGGGCCCTCGGACCTCGGGTTATGGCGGTTTGACGGCTGGTCGCAAGACCGGTTCGGCGGTATTTATTTCTATCAGGATGCCCGAGCCGATACGCCGTGGGGTGATACGCGTCCCGACTTTGGCCGGGCTGAGGTGAGGCAATACATTCGCGACAACGCCCTGATGTGGCTGGAGGAGTTTCATGTCGATGGTTTCCGCTGGGACTCGACTTCGAATATCCGTCGACACAACAACGGAGAGCTTCCTGAGGGGTGGTCGCTGATGCAGTGGGTCAACGATGAGATCAACTGGCGTCAACCTTGGGCGATCAATATTGCTGAAGACTTGCAAAGCGAGCCTTGGATAGTGCGGCCGACTTGGACCGGCGGGGCAGGTTTTGACAGTCAGTGGGACGCGAATTTCGTTCATCCCGTTCGAGAAGTGATCGTGGGGGTCAGCGACAATGATCGGGACATGGAGAAAATTCGTACCGCGGTTAATTTCGGATATTCCGCAGACGCCTTTCAACGCGTGATTTATACCGAATCGCACGACGAGGTTGCCAATGGTCGGGCGCGCGTGCCGGAGGAAATCTGGCCCGGAAATGCGGGAAGCTGGTTCTCGCGGAAGCGTTCGATTTTGGGGGCAGCTCTGGTGATGACGGCACCGGGGATTCCGATGCTTTTTCAAGGACAGGAATTCGTCGAGGACGGTTGGTTTCAGGACACCGATCCGGTCGACTGGACGAAGGCTGACACTTACGCTGGCATCCGCAAGCTCTATCAGGATTTGATTCGCCTGAGACGTAATTGGTTTAATCAGACGCGTGGGCTGCGCGGACATCAGCGGAATGTCTTTCACGTCAACAATGGGGCCAAGGTGGTTGCTTTTCATCGTTGGGAGCAAGGAGGACCGGGCGACGATGTCATCGTAGTTTGCAATTTTCGCGACCAGACTTGGACCGACTACCGAATCGGCTTGCCGCGAAGTGGCGTCTGGAAGGTGCGGTTTAATAGTGATTGCCAGGGGTACTCAAGCGATTTCGGCAATTTTTATTCGCCGGACGTGGCCGGAGAGAATTTCGGGTGGGACGGCCTGCCGTTCTCTGGGACAATCTCGATTGCTCCCTACTCGGTTTTGATTCTCTCGCAGGATTGAACCGCCCCCGAGATGGTGGCTTCGCCAGCGGTTGGTACGGGATTGCTACGGAACAGAGATAGAGTTGAAAAAGTGAGGCTGAATGGTCGACTGAAGCAGTCAATTGGAGACGAGTTGTTCTGTTCTATGCTCGAGACGCGCTGAAACAGCGTCGAGAGATCGGAGAGAGCGGCCGGCTGGGAAAGGAACAGCAATGAATCCAGACGACGAACAAGTTCCGCAAGCTGAGGAGAGCGATCCTGGGATATCGGCTCGGGGGGCCGAAAATCCTGGTTCAGCGGAACTCGGCAATGGGAGGAGTGCGGCGCAGCACAGCGAGGCCGTGGTGCGTTTGTACTCACAGCATCAACGTTGGCTTTATGGGTACCTGATGACATTGCTTGGCAACCCCGAGGATGCCGAGGACGTCATGCAAGAAGTCAGCGTGGTGATGTGGCGGGAGCATCAGAGTTTTGCCTTGGGCACCAATTTTACTGGTTGGTTGAGTGTGATTGCGTATCACCAAGTGCAGAAATTTTGGCGACAAAGGAAGAAGAAAGCGACTTACCTCGATGTTTCGGTGATCGAGCAATTGGCTTCGGTGATTTCTCAGGACCGCGAGGTGGTCGACATTCGTCGGCAGTTTCTCGGAGAGTGTCTGGAGGGTTTGCCCTCGCAAGACAAAAGTTTGATCGAAACGGTTTATGGGAGCGAAGGCCCCGGGAAGATTCGGCGTCATGCACAGCAGTCAGGCGTCGATGAAGCGGGGTTTTACCGGGCCTTGGCGCGAATTCGCAGAGCGTTGTTTAACTGTGTCCAGCGAAAGCTGGCGGCGGAAGGGATTGTGGGATGATTGGGCGTGAATTGGAAAACCGATTCTTGGAACTGGCAGACCATGTCTGCAACGGTACGCTCGATGAGCAGGGGGCGGCGGAGTTGTCGCGCCTGCTCGACCGCGATCCTGAGGCTCAGCGGATGTATTGCGGTTACTTGAGGATTCACAGCGAGTTGGATTGGTCGGACGGGCGATTGCAGACTTCGAAGGGTGGAGTACCACTGAGTGGATTGGAGGTGCCGCCGAATCATTGGTTGAGGAATTTCGGACTTTGGAGCTTGTTGCTGTTATCGGGAGTTTTGTTGGGGGGCTGGGGATGGCAGGCTTGGATGATTTGGCAACAACGGAGTGAAGTCGAATTGGCGAATCGAGTTTCCACGCCAACTCAAGAGCGGGTGCAGGTCGCGCTGGTTTCGGGAATGCGGAACGCTCGCTGGCACAACCGAGTGCAAGTCGGTGGCGCTTCCCCGGGATTTCTCGACCCGATTTTTGCTGGCGAAGTTCTGTGGCTGGAAGACGGCCTGGTCGAACTCTCGTTTGAGTCGGGGGCAAAGGCTATTTTGGAAGGTCCTGTGCAGGTTTTGGTACACAGCGAGCTTGAGTTGGAACTTCTCCGCGGTCGGCTCACGCTGTTGGCAGCTGATTGCAGCGACAGATTCCGGGTGCTGAATCGAGATGTCGTCTTGCAGCCGAACGCTGCCGAGTTCGGCTTGGTTGCTGCCGATGATGAATTGGCCGAGTTGCAGGTCTTTGCTGGTGAGGTGCTCGCTCAAATCAGGGATGCCGGGCAAGGTGAAGCCCGGGAGCTCCGATTTGGCCCCGATTCGGCCGTGGCGATTGATCACGCCGCGAGGGAGATGGCTCCGGTGGAACTGAGCAAGACACGATTTGTACAAAGCCTGTTACCGCCGACCGGCCCGGCGAATGGGATTCTGGCGAAGGAAGATTTTGATTACACCGCTGCGCCGCTAAGTGAGCAAAACGGCGGATTTGGCTGGGCGGATGGTTGGCAGGTTCTGTCGGCTGAAGGCAACGATCCGCTGGCAACCAATCTGGTCACGTCTGGCAGTTTGCGATATCCGGGAGTGAGTGCGAGCGGTAATCACGCCGTATTGAATGGTCAATTCAATCGCGTTCGAAGATTGCTCAGCACTTCCTTTGGCGGCGTATTTGACTCGGCGGGTTACATCGAGGACCAAGACGGGGCGAGGTTGATTGGGCGTGAGGGAAAGACGGTTTACGTTTCTTATCTGCAGCGAGTCAGCCAACTGAATCAGGGGTTTTATGGGTTTGAGTTGCATCGGGGTGATGGCAATCGAAACCGTGTGCTTTGTGTGGGTAATGGAGCGCATTTGTTCTGGCAAGCGGGGCCGCCCCGAGCGCCTGACCGTTCCAAGCCGGCAACCGGCTGGGCTGTCACGTCAGAGTTCAACGGTCCGGAAGAGAATTCAGTGCTAAATCTTGGTGACTTGGGCAGCGAGCCGGCGAAAGTTGCCTTGGTGGTACTTAAGATCACGTTTGGAGCGGAGCATCGAGACGAGCTGGAGGTTTTCGTTAATCCAGCTTCATTGAGCGAAGAGGAGAAGTGTGAACCAGTGGTTCGCGGCTTGGGGAACTTTGCCTTTGACCGGGTTGGCTTGGCCAACTTTGATGGGCGCAAGGAGTACTTGGTTGACCATGTTCGGATTGGGAGTTCCTTTGCCGCTGTCACGCAAGAGTTGTACGACAGCGTCACTTTCGCGGGGCTCTGGCCCAAGCCCTAATTTCGGCGAGTTTTCCAGCCGTGAGTTTCTCTGCAGAGTGGTGTTCAGGAAGGCTCTGTAGCGCTGAAGAGACGGGGGGCGGTCGGGGTATCGGCGAAGAGGTGCCAACTGCGGGGGGCCAGATGAAGAGGGACCAGTTCCCCGCGGTGAAGTCCAAGTTCGGCAGGAAACTTACCGACGATTGAGTGGCCGCCGAGATCGAAGTGTACAAAAGCTTCGCTGCCAATGTTCTCGATCACGGTGACTCTCCCCTGCCCCAGGCTGAGATGATCGGGGACCAGCGAGAGGTGCTCAGGGCGGACGCCAAGCGTGACTTCGGTTGTTTGCGATAATTGGCGCGCCGGAAGATTCAAGCGGCAGGTGACTTTCTTGCTCCGAAAGACATCTGCCTCCAAAGTCCCTGGCAAGAAGTTCATCGCCGGGCTGCCGATAAATCCGGCAACAAAGCGGTTAGCCGGCAAATGGTAAACCTCCAATGGGGGACCTGCCTGCTGAATCTGCCCCTGATGCATGATGACGATTCGCTCACCCAAGGTCATGGCCTCAACTTGGTCATGCGTCACGTAGACAGTGGTAGTACGGAATTGCTGATGCAATTGGGCTAGCTCGGTGCGAGTATGGGCCCGGAGTTTGGCGTCGAGATTGGAAAGTGGTTCGTCAAAGAGGAACGCTTGCGGCTGGCGGACGATTGCTCGGCCTACCGCGACCCGTTGTCTCTGTCCGCCACTTAATTGTTTCGGTTTCCGGTCAAGCAAGTCATCGAGGCCGAGCAGCTTGGCCGCTGTGGCAACACGGTTCTCGATGTCCGCACGAGGTGTCTTCCGCATTCGCAGCCCGAAGCTCAAATTGTCGCGAACCGTCATGTGAGGGTAGAGCGCGTAATTCTGAAAAACCATCGCGAGGTCCCGCTCGCCCGGTTCCAATTCATTGACGCGTCGGCCCGAGATCCGGATTTCCCCGCCAGTTGGTTCCTCCAGGCCCGCCAGCATCCGCAAAGTTGTCGACTTTCCGCAACCGGATGGGCCGACCAGAACAACAAACTCGCCGTCAGCGATCACCAAGTTCAAATCGCGCACGGCGTGAAAGCCATTCGGGTAGCGTTTGTCCAAGTGGTTGAATTCGATGGAAGCCATTGGGAGTGGTGGGGTGTGAGTTTCGGGGGAGAGCTGAATTGGGTTGGTGTCGTGGTATGTAGCTTTTCAGTCGTGGCTTCTGCCGGCACGGGGTTGGGGGAGAGCTGAATTATTCTTTGACGCTGCCGGCTGTGAGGCCGGAGACGAGATAGGGGCAGAGGAACATGAAGATCAGAACGGCCGGGAGGCTGACCAGTAGCGCGCCGGCAGCGTAGAGTCCCCACTGGGTCGACATGGTTGCCTGGAAACTCTTCAGGCCGAGCGGCAAGGTGAACAAGTCCGCATCCTGCAGAACTTGGGCGGCGACGAGATACTCGCTCCAGGCGGTCATGAAGCTGAACAGGGCCGTGATCACGATTCCAGGTATCGCCAGGGGAAGGGTCACATTGCGGAATGCGGACCAGCGGCTGCAGCCGTCGATGCGGGCCGCTTCCTCAAGCGCTGCTGGAATCGTGTCATAGAAACCTTTCATTTGCCACAGGCAAAATGGCAAGGCGGTGGCGGTGTAGAAAATCAGTAAGCCGAGAAAGGAGTTGACCAGATTGAGTTGGGCGATCATCAGGTACAACGGCAGCATCAGCATGGTCGCAGGGAACATTTGTGTTACAAGGACACTGAGCAAAAACCCTTTGCGCCCGGCAAACCGATAGCGCGAGAGGGAGTATCCACCGATCGCCGCCAGGCTGACGCCTAAAGCCGTGACTGCGAGGGAAATGAGCAGCGAGTTTGCCAGCCAGGTGAGAAACGGTTGTTCAGTGAACAGGCGGATGTAGTTGTCCCAAGTCCAATCGGCTGGAAGGATGGCCAAGTCCGTGTTGCGGAGTTGGTTTTGCGGGCGCAGGGAAATACTCAAAACATTGAGCACGGGATAGACGCTGAGCACGACAAAAGTCAGCAGGAGGAGATGGCGGCCGAGCGTCAGCCAACGCGGTTCACGAGGATTCATTCGGCGACTCCTTCTGCCGCTCGGGAGCGAGTCAGGTACCAGCCGCAGAGCAGCAGCAAGGCGGCGAATATCACGACCGAGAGAGCCGCACCGAATCCGTAGCGGTAGGCATTGAAGACCGATTTGTAGACATAGGAGACGAGAATGTGAGTTTGATCGGCCGGCTCGCCACCGTTGGAGACCAGCCAGACCACGTTCAGATTGTTGAACGTCCAGATCGCCCCCAGAGTTGCGGCGGGGATGAGCACGGGGCGCAACAGGGGCAGCGTAATATGCCAGAACTGCTTCCAACGCGAGACGCGTTCCATGCGGGCTGCTTCGTAAAGTTCGGCGGGGATTCCCTGGAGTCCGCCGAGGGCAATGACCATCATGAAGGGGAAGCCGAGCCAGACGTTGGTGATCAGGCAAGCGAGTAGGGCATTGGTCGCATCGCCGAGCCAGTTGATCGGTGGAAGTCTGAAGAGTCGGTTGCCGAGGAGGTTGACCGCTCCGTATTCGGCATCGAACATCCCTCGCCAGGAGAGTGCCGTGATGTAGGCAGGAATGGCCCAAGGGAGGATCAGGAGGAGGCGATAAACGGATTTTCCTCGAACGGGTCCGTTGAGCGTAATGGCAAGGAGCACGCCGATCGCCACGTGCAGAGTTACGTTCACGATAGTCCAGAGGAGCGTCAGCAAGGCGACTCGAAAAAAGGCCGGTTCGCGGAAGACTTCGAGATAGTTCTGGACGCCGGTGATTCGCCAATCGTGGAAGTGCCGCAGCGACATGTTTGAGCAGGAGACTGCCAAGTTGAACAAGAAGGGATAGATGATCGTTGCGAACGTAACGAGGAAGGCCGGCAGGGCCAGCCAATACGCGAGCGGATTGCGCTGCCAGTCGTCCCAGAGTTGGCTCCAAAACCCGCGCTGCCACCAGAGTAGCAGTCCGAGTAGCGCCACCGGCAGGAGATAAAGTAACGGCGCTGAGGCATCAGGTTGCGGCGGAGAGTTCATGACAGCGATGCGTTTCTGGGCGTCCGCTTGCATCTCTCTCGCTGCGTCGGCCGCAGGTAGCTTCCCAGACAGTACGAGCTGGTAGGATGGGCGCATGGCATCCCAGACGGCGCGGAGTTCGGAGACAACGGGCATGCTGCGCCCCCGGAGGGCTTGAGCGTAAGAAGCCTTGAGTGTGGGGTCGCTTTGCAACTCGGGTGCGTCGAGGAGCTTTTTACGGGAGGGGAGAACCTTGAGTCGCCGGGAAAACTCCGCCTGTACCTGTTCCGAGAGCAGAAAGCGAACGAGGTCAATCGCCAAGCGGGCTTGTTCCCCGGTGGTATTGCGGTTGAGCGAATAGCCTTTGGTGGCGACCATCGGCTGCATTGCCAAGCCCGTTTCGGAGACATCGGGGAGGACGCAAATCGCTGCGTCAATTTTCGGATTGGCGAGGTACTCTGCCCAGCTCCAATCGCCGTTGATGATCATGGCGGCCTGCCCGTTCTTAAACAGGGCGTCGGCGGTTTCGTAGTCGCAATTCTGCGGCAGGACGCGCTCGACTGATTGGAGTCGATGGACGAACTCGATGGCGGCAATGTTGCCGGGAGCGTCGAGAGCTGGCGTCGTGGGCGCGTTGGCTTGGAAGACCCAGCCTCCGTAGCCGGTGAGAAAGGGAATTAGGAAGAACGGTTCGGTAAAGTTCCAGACCAGACCGTAGACCTCCGGCTTGCCGTCTTGATTCCGGTCGATTGTGTTTGCTTTGGCTGCGGCGAGCAGTTCGGCTGTCGTTTTAGGCGGGTGAGGGATGAGTTGACGATTGATGACCAAAGCGAGGTGATTGCCCAGTCGATCGCCGAGTTGGAGTAACGGCGGAGAGGAGTCGGTTGAGTTGGCCGGGACACGAATGACCGCTTGGTCGACAAACTGGCTGAGTTCTTCAGGAGGGAACCAGGGTTGCAGGTCGGCCAGGAGATTCATGGTCGCAAAGGCGCCGATTGCATCGGAGGGACCGTAAATCAAGTCAGGTCCGATCCCGGCGAGGGCAGCTGCTTGAAAGCCGCTGCGCAGTTCCTCCGTCTCCTTGTAGAGGGCTTCGACGCGAACGCCCGGATGAGCTTGTTCGAAGGCCGAGATTTGTTCAGCCAAAATTTGCCGTTCCCCGACCATCATTTGATGCCAGAGTACCACGCGGGTCTCCGGTGGGGATGGCGGACGGTTGCAGCTGGAAAGCAGCAATAACAGGACGGCGCAACATGGCAAAGTCAGTAGCCGATGCCATCCGGCAGGCGGTCGACGAGAGATCGCTGAAGACAGAGAGGCGGGCATGCAGCGCCTTAAGGATTAGCGAGTGACCTTCCAGACCGCGGCGGAGATCCCGGGCATCTCCAATTGAATGGATTGGCGTGAGCTGCGGTGCTCTGGTTTGAGTTCCGGGTCGTTGGTCAGCAACAATTTCAGTCGGCGGGAGCCTGCAGTCTGAAGAGCATCGGGGGCAAGTTCCAGTCCGACCTTATCAGGCGAGCGGTTGACGACGACGAGGATTTGTTCGTCGTCCGTCTCTCGGATGAAAGCGATGACAGGACGAACGGGATCGGCATAGACGACTCGGATGTTTCCCCGGCGGAGCGCTTCAGACTGCGTTCTGAGCTCGATTGCTGCGGCGAACCAATCGTACATCTCCTGGTCGAAGGCAATCGGCTGGGGGGCGGTGGTTTTACCGCTGGGTGTGTTGGTCCGGGGGGCGTAGTTCAAATCAGGCCAGAGCATTGGCATGCGGTCGTCGGGATCATCGGCTCCATCCATCCCGGCTTCGGTGCCGTAATAGAGCATCGGTGCGCCGACAAAGCTCATTTGGAACAGGGTAGCGAGCCGCACGATACGTTGTTCGTCCTTGCTCGGCCGGGAGACATCATAATCAGGGAAGTGCCGGGGGCTGACTCGCTCGCCCCGGTCGAATTCGCCTCGGTCTCCGCCGATAAAGGGCGGGTTGTCTTTGGCGTTG
>Ga0164292_10003917_pt1 | contig 12139 bp, 12 predicted proteins | sample GEODES117metaG_FD_111486 | JGI IMG/M metagenome (GOLD analysis project Ga0164292, IMG submission 111486) | Eutrophic lake water microbial communities from Lake Mendota, Wisconsin, USA - GEODES117 metaG | ecosystem: Environmental > Aquatic > Freshwater > Lake | place: USA: Lake Mendota... | reverse complement strand
TGGTTCGGTTGCACATGATGAAATAGAAAAGAATTCCAATGGCGCAATCGTTCGTCGTACCGACAGAGCTGGTGGTACCGAAGGCGGGATGTCCAATGGCGAGATTCTTCGAGTAAGAGCGGCCATGAAGCCAATCTCAACAGTTCCCAAGGCGCTAGACACAATCGATGTATCAACTGGCGAAGCAGCAAAAGCAATTAATCAGCGCTCTGATGTTTGCGCAGTTCCTGCAGCAGGCGTAGTTGCAGAAGCCATGGTTGCCTTAGTTCTAGCTGAAGCAGTTCTTGAAAAATTCGGTGGGGATTCGGTTACCGAGACTCGTCGCAATTTTGAGTCATACATGTCGAGCTTAAATTTTAAGTAATCAGCAATGAGTCGGATACTTTTGATTGGCCCACCTGGTGCAGGCAAAAGCACGGTCGGCGCTGCTTTAGCTTTGGAACTTGGAATTGACTTTATAGACACCGATCAGTTAATTGAAAAGGAAAACGAAAAGACAATCACTGACATTTTTGTTGTCGATGGCGAGCCACACTTCCGAGCACTTGAAGTAGAGGCACTCAAAAAGGTGTTAACTTTTGAAAACAGTGTCATCAGTCTTGGAGGAGGAGCTCCAATTTCTGAAGAGGCACAAAAAGTGATTAAAAATTCAGAGTCGTTCACGGTGTTCTTAGATGTCTCTTTGGCAACAGCTGCGCCGCGGGTAGGTTTTAATCGTGATCGCCCATTGCTTTTGGGAAATCCTCGTGCGCAATGGCAAGCGTTAAGCGATAAACGTCGTCCAATTTATGAGAAGCTAGCCAATGAATGCATTAAGGTTGATGACATGGACGTCAGTCAAGTCGTAGCTCATATTAAAAAGAGCATTCCATGAAGACTGTTTCAGTCAAGGCTGAGCGCGATTACACTGTTTCAATTGGCGGTGATTGGATTTCAGCACTGACACCGATGATCCATTCAAGAACTCGCGTAGCTGTAATTGTGTCTTCAACTTATTCGCCAGATTTATCACCTTTACAAACACTTGACTGTGAACTGCATGTTTTCACCGTCGCAGATGGTGAAGAGGGAAAGAATCCAGCGACATTGCTTTCGGTTTGGAATTGGCTTGGAGCGGCTGGTTTTACCCGCTCAGATTTAGTTGTGGGTATCGGTGGGGGAGCAATCACCGATTTGGCAGGTTTTGCGGCGGCCACGTGGCTGCGTGGAATCGATTGGATTGCAGTACCAACCTCGCTAGCAGGGATGGTTGATGCTTCCGTTGGAGGAAAAACCGGCATCAACTCCGATTATGGTAAAAACTTAATTGGTTCATTTCACTCTCCAATTTCAGTGATCATTGATGTCGCTTTTTTGACAACACTTTCTGCTCGAGACATCTCGGCAGGTATGGCCGAAGTTATTAAGTGTGGCTTCATTTCAGACCCGCAGATTCTAGAAATCGCTGGCAGATGTACCGCGCAAAATCTATTGTCTAATCAGGATCTATTGATAGATCTGATTTACCGGGCTGTCGCCGTGAAAGCATCGGTAGTCTCTGTTGACTTTAAGGAAAGTTTTGCACGTGAGGCTTTGAATTATGGGCATACTTTGGGCCATGCCATCGAGATACATGCCAAGTACCAATTGCGACATGGTGAAGCAGTTGCCGTGGGAATGGTTTTTGTTGCAGAACTAGCAGCTGCCCGCGGTTTGCTAGATAAGCAAATTGTTACTCGGCATCGGGATCTGCTGACTAGATACGATTTGCCAATAACGTTTGAACGATCTGCGTGGTCCAAGTTAGCTCCATTGCTAGCTCTGGATAAAAAAGCGCGAGGAAAAACCATTCGATTTGTTGTTTTGAACGCAATTGGCTCAACAGTTCGCCTAGAAGATGTATCTTCCGCCGAACTTGATGCGGCTTATGAGATGATTGCTTCATGAAGATCTTGGTAATTAACGGACCTAATTTGTCTCGTTTGGATATTCGAGATTCTTCAATATATGGGGATCTCAATTATTCCGAGCTCAAGAGCATGATCGATATCGCAGCAACTAAGCATGGTTTTCTAGCTGATGTTCGACAAAGTGATGATGAAGCGACAATTATCGGCTGGCTGCATGAGGCTGCTGACAACAACACCCCTGTGATTATCAATCCTGCAGCCTTTACTCATTATTCCTATGCGATCCGGGATGCTGCAGAATTAGTCAAAGCACCACTTATCGAAGTCCATTTATCTAACCCGTTAAGCAGGGAAGAGTTCCGTCATACCTCAGTGATTTCTGGAGTAGCAAACGGAACTATCGGTGGTTTCGGTCCAAATTCTTATGTTTTGGCCATCATCGCGCTAGCAAATCTCGTTTCGAAGTAACAAAGCACACCCGTAGAGCGGGTATCCTTGGGTCTTCGTAAAATTAACACAATCGATATAGAGCGGGTGGATTAGCTGTGGCAACAACAAATGATTTGAAAAACGGAATGACCCTGGACATTGAAGGACAGTTGTGGACGGTGGTTGAGTTCCAGCATGTGAAGCCAGGCAAGGGTCCGGCATTTGTGCGCACAAAGCTAAAGTCAGTACTTAGCGGAAAAGTTGTCGACAAGACCTATAACGCAGGCGTAAAAGTTGATGTTGCGATTCTTGAAAAGCGCGAGATGCAGTACCTCTACAAAGAGGGCGATGATTTTGTGTTCATGGATACAAAGACTTATGACCAAATGACAATTAGCGCTGCGACCGTAGGCGATGCGGCGAATTACATGTTGGAAAACACCGAAGCAATTGTTGCAGTAAATGAAGGCAATCCTTTGTACATCGAACTTGCTGCTTCAGTTCCATTGAAAATTACCTACACCGAACCAGGCATTCAAGGCGATCGATCATCAGGTGGTACTAAGCCAGCAACAGTTGAAACTGGAATTGAAATTCAAGTTCCATTGTTCATCAAGCAAGACGAAGTTGTTATGGTGGATACACGCGATGGGTCTTATCAGGGTCGCGCTAGCTAGTGTCAGCTCGTAGCAAGGCGCGAAAACAAGCGCTGGATCTTTTGTATGAAAGCGATATCCGTGGGACGGATCTGCTTGCTACCTTGAAATCCCGAGATATTGTTGAAGAAGGTCCGGATGCACGCCCGATCCGTGATTACACAAAAGAACTTGTCAATGGTGTTGCAGAGAATCGTCGCAAAATAGATGAATTAATCACCACATATGCCCAAGGTTGGGATATGGATCGCTTGCCGGCTGTCGACCGAAATATTCTGCGACTAGGTATTTATGAAATATTGTGGGCCAGTAATGTCCCAATCAGTGTCGCAATAGATGAATCGTTGGCACTTGCCAAAGAGCTTTCTAGTGATGATTCTTCAAAATACATCCACGGAGTCCTAGGACGTATTGCGAGCATAAAAGACACTATTTCAATTTAGCCAAGGCAAAGTTGTCGAGAAAATTGTTCATTTGTTCATCTGAAAAATTGGCAAAAATTTTCAGCAAACCAATATCGCTACTGCGTAGTGAAATAACCTGACCATTCCAATCATGACGCAAATGAGCTATTCGTTGGATGATTTTCAGCGCAGCATCGTTGGATTCATCAGGATTATTGGCGAGCTTGTTTACATCGATAATGACCCGCCCAGATCTGATTCCCTTTTCTGTCGGTGACATAAGTTCACTCACTGGTACTTGGTAGAGCTGGGCTATTTCAAGAAGTTTTACCGCACTAATTGATCTATCACCTCGCTCATAAGAACCAAGGGCGATCGCCGAAATTGTTCCTTTGCTGAGTATCGAAACCTGACTCAGGGTTAACCCTTTGGAGATTCTGACCTTGCGTAACTGGGACTGAAGCTGAGACAACTGGTTTTCTATGTTCATGTGGGCAGGGTATTCACGCCCGACTCGAACGTTGTCAGATATCCACAGCCTAGGCTTATCGGTGCTAGTATCGCGCCTGCATCCTTTAACGACCCATCCAGAGAGGTGGGAAAGGAGATTTACATGAGCGTAGCCCTGTCCGCACCTGACATTAAACGTGCGTTGACCCGCATTTCACACGAAATCTTGGAAAAGAATCAAGGTTCTCAATCCATTGTTCTATTGGGTATTCCGACCCGCGGTGCACACCTTGCACAACGCATAGCCTCCATTATTTCTGAAATAGAAGGCTCAGAAGTTCCCTGTGGAACCCTTGATATAACTTTGTTTCGAGATGACTTACGCCTTCGCGCACCTAAGGCAATCATGCCAACCAAGATTCCTACCTGTGGGATCGAAGGCAAAGATTTGATCCTTGTCGATGATGTTCTCTTTTCTGGTCGAACTATTCGCGCAGCGTTGGATGCTTTAGGAGAAATTGGCCGTCCCCGAACAGTTCAATTAGCTGCCTTAGTAGACAGAGGCCATCGCGAGCTTCCTATCAAGGCGGATTTTGTTGGTAAGAATCTTCCAACATCAAAGAGTCAATCGGTCCGAGTGTTGCTGGGTGAAATCGATGGACGTGACGAAGTTAGCATCGAAGGAGCTGAGCAATAATGCGCCATCTCTTATCAATTGCTGATGTCAGCAAAGTCGAAGCTATCTCGATTCTAGATACGGCTCATGAATTAGCACGCGTATCTGAAGGCGCGGTTAAGAAACTTCCAACTTTGCGAGGTCGAACCATTGTCAATCTCTTTGCAGAAGATTCAACGCGAACTCGTATTTCTTTTGAAGCAGCAGCCAAAAGACTTTCAGCAGATGTAATCAATTTTTCAGCCAAGGGATCCAGTGTCAGTAAGGGCGAATCTCTGAAAGATACGGCGATGACACTTCAAGCGATGGGCGCTGATGCGGTTGTTATTCGACACTCTGCATCGGGAGCGGCGCAGCGTTTAGCTGATTCACAGTGGATGTCTGGAAGCGTTGTTAACGCAGGCGATGGTACCCATGAACATCCAAGTCAGGCCTTACTAGATGCATTTACAATTCGTAAACATTTAAGCTTAGGAAAAACAGATTTAGAGGGAATAAGTGTTGCAATTGTTGGCGACGTTCTTCATTCCAGAGTTGCACGTTCCAACGTTTTACTACTATCAATACTTGGAGCAAAGGTAACGTTAGTTGCTCCACCAACTTTACTTCCGGTCGGTGTGGAAACCTGGCCATGCACGGTCTCATATGACCTTGACACAGTGGTTCCGTTTGTTGATGTCGTGATGATGTTACGTGTACAGCAGGAGCGAATGACTGATTTTTACTTCCCGAATGCGCGCGAATACTCACGATACTTCGGTCTCAATATCGATCGAATGAAAGTCATGAAACCTGGTTCAATCGTAATGCACCCAGGACCAATGAATAGAGGCCTGGAGATTTCAGCTGAAGTAGCAGATAGTGCTCGTTCAGTTATTACAGAGCAGGTAACAAACGGAGTCAGTGTCAGAATGGCGATTTTGTACGTCCTCTTAACTGGTGGAGCGTTGGAAGCGGGGAGTAACTAAATGAGCACAGTCGATCTAGTTATCAAGGGCGGACAGCTTTCTGATGGTAGAAAAGTTGATGTTTGCATTACGGGTGAAAAAATTGCGGAGCTCTCACCAGCATTTAATGGACAAGCCAGCAAAACGCTAGCTGTTGACGGTTGCATCATCCTTCCTGGCTTAGTTGATTTACACACTCATTTACGCGAACCAGGTCGCGAGGATGCTGAGACGGTTTTAAGTGGCAGTCGCGCCGGGGCGAAAGGCGGATTTACTGCCTTATCAGCAATGGCCAATACATCACCAGTTGCAGATACTGCCGGTGTTGTTGAACAGGTCTACCGATTAGGACAAGAAGCGGGATTGTTGGATGTATTTCCGATTGGCGCGGTAACTCAAGGATTGAAGGGACAAACGCTGTCCGAAATTGGAGCTATGGCAGATTCAGTTGCTCAAGTAAGAGTTTTTAGTGATGACGGTCATTGCGTTGCAGATCCATTAGTCATGCGCAGAGCTTTGGAATACATCAAGAAATTTGGGGGAGTTATTGCTCAACATGCACAAGATCCCCGAATGACTGTTGGTTCGCAGATGAATGAAGGAGCAGTTTCTTCCCGTCTTGGCTTGAAGGGCTGGCCTGCAGTTGCCGAAGAAGCAATAATCGCGCGCGATGTTCTACTTGCTGATCATGTTCAATCAAGGTTACATATCTGCCATTTAACAACTGCTGGTGGAGTTGAAATAATTCGCTGGGCTAAAGCGCGAGGCATCAATGTAACTGCCGAAGTGACACCGCATCATCTGTTGCTTACCGATGATTTAGCGTCTTCGTATGATCCAGTCTATAAAGTGAATCCACCGCTTAGAACGCAAGCAGATGTACACGCTCTGCGGGAAGCTTTAGCAGATGGAACTATCGATATTGTCGCAACAGATCACGCACCTCACCCATTGGAAGATAAAGAATGTGAGTGGCAAGAAGCAGCTTTTGGGATGCTGGGATTAGAAACAGCACTTTCTATAGTCCAAAAAACCATGGTGGATACATCATTTATGAGTTGGGATCTTGTAGCAGAGCGAATGAGTCATGCTCCTGCACGAATTGGTGGATATCTTGACCAAGGCCAAAAAATAGCGGTTGGAAACGTTGCAAACTTAACTGTGATAAATCCAACGCAAAGTTGGCGGGTAGATCGGGACCTAGTTCTCTCCAACTCATCAAATACTCCCTACCATGGGCACGAACTACCAGGGGTGGTGCTGCACACCTTCTTTAAAGGTAAGCAGACATTGAACAATGGTGCGATGACAGACAAGGAGAAAATGTGATGGCTACCGCATACCTTGTTCTTGATGATGGGCGAATCTTTGAAGGATCCTCATGGGCTGCAACTGGTAAGACATTTGGAGAAGCGGTTTTCCAAACAGGTATGACTGGATACCAGGAAACTTTGACTGATCCGTCGTATCACAAACAGATTGTCATCATGACCGCTCCACACATCGGCAATACTGGTGTCAATGATTTAGATAATGAATCAGAAAAGATTTGGGTAGCAGGCTTTGTAGTGCGTAATCCTTCATCGCTCACATCTAACTGGCGCGCACAAAATGATCTTGAAGCCGTGCTTATTGAGCAGGGGATTGTTGGAATTCAAGGTGTAGACACACGTGCGATTACTAGACATTTACGCGACCGTGGAGCAATGCGCGTTGGAATTTTTTCTGGCTTAGATCTTTCACGCGAAGAGATGGTCGTAGAAGTTCGAAAAGCCGATCCTATGGCAGGGGCTTTTTTGGTTAAAGATGTATCTACGCCTCAGACTTATGTTGTTCCGGCTATCGGTGTTAAAAGATTTACTATTGCGGCACTTGATTTGGGTATCAAGGCGGCTACGCCTCGCGCCTTGGCCGAGCGTGGAGTCGAAGTTCATGTGATGCCTTTTGATTCAACAGTTGAGCAAATCACCGCGATCAAACCAGATGGTGTTTTTCTGTCTAATGGCCCAGGAGATCCTTCAACTATGACGGATGTGGTTGAAGTTGTTCGAGAACTATTGCTCTCTGAAATTCCGATATTTGGAATTTGTTTTGGCCACCAAATTTTGGGTCGTGCTCTTGGATTTGAAACTTACAAGTTGCAGTTTGGCCACCGAGGAATCAACCAACCAGTTATGGATAAAAACACTGGCAAGGTTGAAATCACTGCACATAATCATGGCTTTGCCGTCAAGGCTCCAACAGATTCTGAGTTTTCAACGGTATTTGGACGCGGTGAAGTTACACATACTTGTTTGAATGATGGCGTGGTCGAAGGTTTAGCTTTGCTTGATCGTCCAGCGTTTTCTGTGCAGTATCACCCAGAAGCAGCAGCCGGTCCGCATGATGCGTCTTATCTTTTTGACCGCTTCGTTGATCTGATGTCAAAGAAGGTGGTCGCATAATGCCTCTAGATACTTCGATCAAAAGTGTTTTAGTAATTGGTAGTGGACCAATCGTTATTGGTCAGGCATGCGAATTTGATTACTCCGGGACACAAGCATGTCGGGTACTTCGTGCCGAAGGAATTAGAGTCATTCTGGTTAATTCCAATCCGGCAACGATTATGACTGACCCAGAGTTTGCTGACGCGACTTACGTAGAGCCAATTACCCCCGAGATTATTGAACGAATCATCGCTCACGAAAAACCAGATGCGGTGTTAGCTACATTAGGTGGTCAGACTGCACTTAATGCGGCAATAGGTTTGTACCAACGTGGAACTTTGGCAAAGTACGGAGTTCGGTTGATCGGCGCTGATGTTGACGCGATCAATCGCGGAGAAAATCGCGAATTGTTTAGAGCAATTGTCGAAAAAGTGGGCGGGGAGTCTGCAAAATCTCGAATTTGTCACACTATGGAAGAAATTCTGCGGGCTGTGGTCGAACTCAGTTACCCGGTTGTTGTACGTCCTTCATTCACCATGGGTGGCTTGGGGTCGGGCATCGCATTTGATGAGGCAGAACTTCGCCAGATTGCTGGGGCCGGTTTGCGACATAGCCCGACATCTGAAGTTTTGCTTGAAGAGTCAATTATTGGTTGGAAAGAGTATGAACTCGAAGTAATGCGCGACAACAAAGACAACGTTGTTATTGTCTGTTCGATTGAGAATTTAGATCCGATGGGTGTGCATACTGGTGATTCCATTACGGTTGCACCGGCAATGACTTTGACGGATGTTGAGTATCAAAAACTTCGCGATCTATCGATGAACATCATTCGTGAAGTCGGCGTTGATACCGGGGGTTGTAACATCCAATTTGCGGTCAACCCGAAAAATGGTCGCATCATTGTCATTGAAATGAACCCAAGAGTGTCCAGATCAAGTGCACTTGCTTCAAAAGCAACTGGTTTTCCGATCGCAAAGATTGCAACAAAGTTAGCTATTGGTTACACATTGGATGAAATAACAAATGACATTACTCAGGTAACACCTGCATCCTTTGAGCCGACTTTAGATTATGTAGTTGTTAAGTTACCGCGGTTTGCTTTCGAAAAATTCGCGGATGCAGACCCTCGACTAACAACGACCATGAAGAGTGTTGGCGAAGCAATGGCTATTGGTCGCTCATTTTCAGAGGCTCTCATGAAAGCGTTGCGTTCCTTGGAACGAAAGGAAGCAATCTTTTCTTGGCCAACTGTAACTTCGGTGGAGCTACAACAACTTATGCAGTCGATGAAGATCCCAACCGAATACCGGCTACAGCAAGTTCAAAAGGCTATGTGGGCCGGAGCCTCGATTGAAGATGTTTTCGCTGCCACCAAGATTGATCCTTGGTATTTGCGTCAGATCGAATTAATCAACGCTCAAGCCGGGCTCATTGCTCAACCAGGAGAATTGAGCGCTGAAATTCTGCGTACCGCCAAAACTCAGGGGTTTTCAGATTCCCAAATAGCGATTTTGCGCGGGATCAGCGAGGACGAGGTTCGTAAGGCGCGCCATCATCTTGGAATTAGGCCTGTATACAAAACAGTGGATACGTGCGCTGCAGAATTCGAAGCTTTTACTCCGTATCACTATTCAAGCTATGAAGAAGAAACGGAGGTTCGTCCGAGAACGACACCAGCAGTAATTATTCTCGGAAGTGGTCCGAATCGAATAGGTCAGGGTATTGAATTTGATTACTCCTGTGTACATGCATCATTTACTTTGCGTGAAGCAGGTTATGAAACAATCATGATTAATTGCAATCCTGAGACGGTTTCTACAGATTATGACACAAGTAATCGTTTGTACTTTGAGCCACTTACTCTCGAGGATGTTCTTGAAGTTGTATATGCCGAAACGGCAGCTGGTCCGGTTTTAGGTGTGATTACTCAATTAGGCGGTCAGACACCTTTGGGATTGGCCGCGGGGCTAAAGGCCAACGGAGTAACAATTCTTGGTACATCTCCCGATTCAATCAACCTGGCTGAAGAACGTGGAGCTTTTGGAAACATTCTGGCCCAGCAAGGCTTACGTGCACCGGAATTCGGAATGGCTTCTTCACAACTGGAAGCAACAAAGATCGCACAAGAGATTGGTTATCCGGTACTAGTGCGTCCATCCTTTGTGTTGGGCGGACGCGGTATGGAGATTGTTTATGACGATGCCGCACTGGGTGGTTTTATCACACGTGCAACTGATATCACGCCGGATCATCCGGTTTTGGTCGATCGTTTCCTAGACAACGCAATCGAAATCGATGTGGATGCTCTCTTTGATGGACATGAACTCTTCTTAGGCGGAGTCATGGAACACATTGAAGAAGCTGGTATTCACAGTGGTGATAGCGCTTGTGTTCTGCCTTCGATGACTGTTACTGATGAACAATGCGCTGAAATTCGTATGGCAACTGAAAAGATTGCGCGGGGTGTGGATGTTCGAGGCTTGATCAATATTCAATTTGCGATTGCAGAAAACACTTTGTATGTTCTAGAAGCAAATCCACGCGCATCTCGCACCGTACCGTTTGTCAGTAAAGCAACCGGAGTGCCACTTGCAAAAGCTGCAGCACGAATATCGGTCGGTCAGACAATCCAGCAACTTCGAACAGAAGGTATTCTTCCCGGGCATGGCGATGGGCAAGCACGTGGAATTTCCGTGAAGGAAGCGGTACTTCCTTGGAATCGATTCCGACGAACTGATGGTCGCGGAGTTGACGCAGTTCTTGGTCCCGAGATGCGTTCAACGGGTGAAGTTATGGGAATCTCGCCAACTTTTGGCGAAAGTTATGCCAAGAGTCAGATCGCAGCTTTTGGACCACTTCCAAAATCTGGAACAGTCTTCATCTCTTTGGCTGATAAAGATAAAGCTACTGGTGTTGAGCCAGCCTTGGGCTTTTCTGAACTTGGGTTTCATATACTTGCAACCGATGGGACCGCCGAATTTTTGCGAACCAAGGGCATTGAATGTACGACGGTGAGAAAGCATTCGGAAGGCACAGGTAATTTAGGTGAGAAAACGATCGTTGACATCATCAATGCGGGGGAAATCGACCTTGTGATCAATACACCGGTAGGTCGTGGCACACGGGCAGATGGCTGGGCAATTCGTACCGCCGCTGTTCAGCGCTCGATTCCCTGCATCACGACAACGGCGGGCTTTAGCGCCGCAGTGGATGCGATTACCTTTCTGCAATCAAGTCCATTGAGCATCAAATCCCTTCAGGAATGGCTCGCGTAAATGTCACAGATCAATAAAAATGCTAAGCAAGTTCTGGCACCGATTCTTAGCAATAAGCGAGTTGGTCAGTATCACCAAATCATTATCAGTGTCGGAGATATCGCCGCTCAATGTAAGCCAGGAAATTTTGTGGCAATAAGTGTCGGCGGAGATTCATCCCGAATGGTTTTGAGAAGAGCCTTTGCTATTTCTCGTGTTTCGATAAGTTCAACTGTCGGTGGAACTATGGAATTGATAGTGGCCCCGCATGGGCAAGGAAGTAAGTGGTTGTGCGCCCAGACCGAAGGCGACTTTTTGGATTTAGTTGCACCACTTGGAACTGCATTTGGTATCCCAACTGAACCAGTCCCAGTTCTTTTAGTCGGTGGCGGTTATGGATCTGCGCCACTATTTGGATTGGCAGAAATCTTGAATTCGCGTGGTTGCAGGGTCGACATGATTCTTGGCGCAAGTACGGGATCAAAAATATACGCACCTATGGAGGGCAAACGTTCTGTTAATTCGATTCGTATCTATACTGAAGATGGATCGATGGGTACGGCTGGTCGAGTCACAGATCCAATCACAGAAATCATCAAAGATTTAAACGTTGCAGTGATTTATTCATGTGGGCCAATGCCCATGTTGGCAGCAATTACAAAAATTACAAATGAACTAGATGTTGTGCATCAGTGTGCAGTTGAAGAATCGATGGCATGTGGAATCGGTATCTGCATGACGTGCGTGCTGCCAGTTGCCAATGATGATGGCTCTGTTTCCATGCTTCGCTCTTGCATTGACGGCCCGGTAATGGATGGTGCGAAAGTTCAATGGCAGCAAGTTGGTTCTCAACTATGACTACTTTAGATTTTTCAACAACAATTGGAAATGCCTGGTTTCCGGCACCAACATTTACCGCAAGTGGTTGTGCTAGTTCCGGACGTGAACTTTCTCAATTTTTTCCCTTGAAGGATATGGGGGGAGTCGTTACAAAATCTGTAATGT
>Ga0164292_10003915_pt1 | contig 12142 bp, 9 predicted proteins | sample GEODES117metaG_FD_111486 | JGI IMG/M metagenome (GOLD analysis project Ga0164292, IMG submission 111486) | Eutrophic lake water microbial communities from Lake Mendota, Wisconsin, USA - GEODES117 metaG | ecosystem: Environmental > Aquatic > Freshwater > Lake | place: USA: Lake Mendota, Wisconsin... | reverse complement strand
CTCCAGCGACAGGCCGCGCCATTCGATCCCGAGCGCTGCAAACAGTTCCGCCAGGGTGACGCCGTATTTCACGGGCATTGGATCGCCGCCGTGCAGCACCACGGGCAGCCCCTCGGCGGCCAGGCTCAGGGCCAGCAGGGGCAACAGCGGCGCCGTGCGACTCCGCCCGTCGTAGGGCACCCCGAAACAGAGGGCGCGCCGCCCCGCTGTCTCCAGGCTCGGCCCCAGGGCCCGGTACGCATCGAGCATGCCGGTGAGCTCCTCGGGGGAGGGGCGGCGAATGCGGTGGGCGATCAGGAACGCCCCCACCTGCGCCTCGTCGACCCCGTGGCCAAGCATCAGCTCGATCGACTCGCGCGCCTCCTCCCGACTCAGGCCGGTGCTGGTGTGCTCGCCGCTGCCCACCTTGCCGATCAGCTCCCGGAAGCGCGCCCGCGCCGGGCCGAGCTCCTGGAGCCGCTGGTGGCGCCGGTCCGGCAGCCCCATCGCCGCGGGCGCGCTGGCATTCGGTAGCGGTGGCAACAGGTTCGCGCTGGGGCCAGGTGGTCTAATTATGGGTGAGAGCAGTGTGGCCGCCCCCAGCCGTCCCGGTCCCCGCACCTCCCCGTGAGGTACGGCCGGAACTTTTGCCGCGTTTCGCGGGTCGCCCCACCCCTGCTCTCCCCATGACCTCCCTTCCGGACGGGTCCGTTGCGTCGCCCGCCGGCCCCACCAGCGACTCCGCTTGCGCTCCCCTCAGCAAAGTGGAGAGCGCCAAGGCCCAGCTGTGCGGCCTGGATCTCGAGCCCCGCCTGGCCGAGCTCGCCGCCGCCGGCTGGGACCAGCTCGACGAAGCGACCCTCACGATCCACCTCAAGTGGCTGGGGATCTTCTTCCGTCCGGTGACCCCGGGTCGCTTCATGCTGCGGCTGCGGCTGCCCAGCGGGGTGATTCAGGCGGATCAGCTTGCGGTGCTGGCCGAGGCGGTGGATCGCTGCGGCGAGCACGGCAGCGCCGACATCACCACCCGCCAGAACCTGCAGCTGCGCGGCCTGCTGCTGGAGGACATGGCCCCGCTGCTCGCGCAGATCGCGGCGGTGGGGCTCACCAGCCGCCAGTCGGGCCACGACAACCCCCGCAACATCACCGCCAACCCCCTGGCCGGCCTCGATCCGGAGGAATTCCTCGACACCCGCCCGCTGGTGCAGGCGATCCAGGAGCGCCTGCTCGGCGAGGGGGGGCCGCGCAACCTGCCCCGCAAGTTCAACGTCGCCGTCGGCGGTGCCCCCGACAGCTTCCTGCTGCACAACGACCTGGCCTTCCTGCCGGCGATGCACGGCGACCAGCTCGGTTTCACCGTGATGGTGGGCGGCTTCTTCTCGGCCCAGCGCAACGAGCTGGCGATCCCCCTGGGGTTGTGGCTGCGGCCGGAGCAGCTGGCGGGCTTCACCCTGGCGCTGCTGTGCCACTACGAGGCGGCGGGCGACCGCGGCGCGCGCAACCGCAGCCGGGTGATGTACCTGGTGGAGTCCCTCGGGCTCGATCGCTACCGCCAGGAGGTGCTGCAGCGCTGGCAGGCGCTGGAGGGGGAGGCTGCCGTCGCCGTCCCCCACGACGGCAGCCATCTGGTGAGCCGCGCGCCGCGCGATGTCTGCGGTGTGCACCGCCAGAAGCAGCCCGGCCTCTGCTGGCTGGGCCTCAATGTGCCGATGGGACGCCTTGATGCCGCCGCCATGGCGGAACTGGCCCGGCTGGCCAGCGCCTACGGCAGCGGCGAGCTGCGCCTGAGCGAAAGCCAGAACGTGTTGATTGTGAATGTGCCCGAGGAGCGGGTGGAGGCCCTGCGGGCCGAGCCGCTGCTGCAGCGCCTGCCGCTGGAGCCCGGACCGCTGCTGGCGGAGGCGGTGAGCTGCACCGGCAACCACTACTGCAGCTTCGCCCTGATCCCCACCAAGAGCACCGCCCAGGCGGTGGTGGAGGAGCTGGAGCGGCGCCTGGAGCTGCCCCATGCCGTGCGCACCCACTGGACCGGTTGCCCCAATGCCTGCGGCCAGCCCTACCTCGGCCAGATCGGACTGATGGGCGCCAAGGCCCGCCAGGACGGCGTGATGGTGGAGGCGGCCAAGATCTACGTGGGCGGCTCGATGGGGGCCGAGCCGCGGCTGGCGGAGCTGCAGGAGAAGGGGGTGCCCCTCAGCGAATTGCCCGACGTGCTGGAGGCGTTGCTCGTGGAGAGGTTCGGGGCCACGCGCCGCGGCTCCGCTTCCTGACCTCCGGGCCTTGCCATGCTGATCTCCCCCCGGTTCCTCCCGCGCGTGGCCCCCAGCCCTGGCCCCGACCCGCCACCGGATCCGGCCGCCCTTCCCGAACCCGGCTCCCCGGAGCGCTGGGCGTTCCTGCAGCGCCTGAAGGGCCCGGATCCGATGCCCCTGGAGCCCTGGTTGGCGGCGATTGAGGCCGGCGCGCTCGATCCCCTCCCCGACCTGCTGGCCGCCCTGGCCCCGCAGCTCGACCCCTCGGCCGAGCTGCGCCTGCTGCGCTGGTGGCTCGCTGCGCCCGCGGCCGATCCCCAGCTGCCCGCCCTGGTGCTGCGGCACCGCCAGCCCCTGGTGGCCTCCCGGCTCCGCCTGGCCCTCGCCTCCGCCCCCCCGGCGCCGCGTCAGGCGGTGCTGTGGCCGCTCCTGGGCCACCAGCGCGATCCCGCCGATTTCCCCCTTCTGGCGGCCGCAGCCCTCGGCCCCGAACCCACCCCCGTGCGCCGGGCGGCGCTCGAGGGCCTGTGCCTGGGCTTGAGCGCCTGGCCCCTGGCCCCCCTGCGCCAGTCCCTGGTCACGCTGGCGGCCGATCTCGATCCCACCCTGGCGGCCGCCGCCGTCGATGCCCTGGTGCGCCTGCCAGATGCGCGCCGCGCCCTGGTGCCCCTGCGGCAGCGGGCACTGGCGCCGGCGCTGGCGGAGCGCCTTGAGCGCCGGCTGCTCTCCCTGCCCGCCGCCCCCCTGCTGCTGGTGGTGCATGGCCGCTCCGGGGGGCTGGTGCCGCAGGAGCTGCAGGAGCTGGCGACGGAGCTGGAGCGCCGCCGCGGTGCGCCGGTGGCGCTGCGTGCGCTCACCGATCCGGCCCCGCTGCCTCCGCCGCAGGGAGCGGGGCCACTGGGGGTGGTACCGCTCCTGCTGCTGCCGGGGGGGCATGCCCGTCAGGACATGCCGCCGCTGGTGGACGACCTGCGCCGCCACGGGCCGGTGCGCCGCTGGCCCTTCCTGGGGGCCTGGCCCTGCTGGCAGACGGCCCTCGCCCAGGAGGTGGACAGCCTGGCGCTGGCGGCGGCGGCGGCGCCAGCGGGGGCAGCGGCTGAGCGTCCGCTGTTGCTCCATCACCCCCTGGAGGGGGCGCTGCCCCTCCGTTACCTGCGCCATCTGGAGCGCCGCTGCGCCGCGCCCTGTCAGGCCGCTCAATACAGTTCGGCCGATCCCGAGGAGTTGGCCCTGGCAATCCGCGGCCCCGTCCTGCCCCTGGCCCTGGCGGCCAACCGCCTCACCGAGGCGCTCACCCCCCGGTTCGGCGCCGCCGCTGCCGCCCCGCTCCTGGCACGCCCGCAGGTGCGACAGGCGCTCTTGGCGGCCCTGGAGGCCCTCCCATGAGCGAGTCCCTTTCGGGCCCTGACGGGCTTGGCACCGTGTATCTGGTGGGCGCCGGCCCGGGCGATCCCGAGCTCCTCACCCTGCGCGCCCACCGGCTGCTGCGCAGCTGCGATGCCCTCGTCTACGACTCCCTGGTGCCAGGTGCCCTGCTCGATCTGGTGCCGCCCCAGTGCGAGCGCCACTTCGTCGGCAAGCGACGCGGCCACCATTCGGTTCCCCAGGTCAGCACCAACGCCGTGCTGGTGGAGCTGGCCGGCCGCCATCGCACGATCGTGCGCCTCAAGGGCGGCGATCCCTTCCTGTTCGGCCGCGGCGGCGAGGAGGCGGCCCATCTCGCGGCGCGCGGGATCCCCGTGGAGGTGGTGCCGGGGGTGACGGCGGGCATCGCGGCGCCGGCCTACGCGGGCATCCCGGTCACCCATCGCCGGGCTGGCTCCAGTGTCACGTTCGTGACCGGCCATGAGGAGATCGACAAGGCTCGCCCCGGGGTCGATTGGCGGGGCCTGGCCCGCAGCAGCGACAGCCTGGTGATCTACATGGGACTGCACAACCTGGCGGCGATCTGCGCCGAGCTGCAGGCCGGTGGCCTGGCCGCCCACACCCCCACGGCGGTGATCCAGCAGGGCACGGTGGTGGGGCAGCGATTGCTGCTAGCGCCCCTGGCGGACTTGCCCGAGCGGGCGCGGCAGGAGGGCTTCGGTTCGCCGGCGATCGTGGTGATCGGCCCGGTGGTGGCCCAGCGGGTGGCGAGCTGCGCCCCGCGTCCCGCCGACGCGGAGATGCCGATCCCCTTCTGAAGGGCTGGGCGCTCCTAGGCTGGTTCGTCTGCTGTCGTTTCGCGCCGCCGGTCCATGATCCCCACCTCCGACCTCCACGTGGTGGAGACCCGGCCGCTGGTGCCCCCGGCGGCGCTGCACCGGGAGCTGCCGATCAGCGAAGCCGCCGCGCGCACCGTGCAGCAGGCCCGCGAGCGGATCAAGGCAATCCTGCATGCCGGCGATACCCGTCTGCTGGTGATCGTGGGTCCGTGCTCCGTGCATGACGTCGCCGCCGCCCGCGAATACGCCGACGCGATCGCCGCCGCCCATCACCGCCATCGCGAGGATCTGGAGGTGGTGATGCGCGTGTATTTCGAGAAGCCCCGCACCACGGTGGGTTGGAAAGGGCTGATCAACGACCCCCACCTCGACGGCAGCTACGACATCAACACCGGTCTGCGGCGGGCCCGCGCCCTGCTGCTGCATTTGGCCGAACGCAACCTGCCCGCCGCCACCGAACTGCTCGATCCGGTGGTGCCCCAGTACATCGCCGATCTGATCAGCTGGACCGCGATCGGTGCCCGCACCACCGAAAGCCAGACCCACCGTGAGATGGCCTCCGGCCTGTCGATGCCGATCGGCTTTAAGAACGGCACCGACGGCAGCGCCACCACCGCGATCAACGCCATGGAGGCCGCCGCCCGGCCCCATCATTTCCTGGGCATCAACGCCGAAGGCCACGCGGCGATCGTCAGCACCACCGGCAACCCGGATGGCCACCTGGTGTTGCGGGGAGGCAAGGGCGGCCCCAATTACGAGCCCGAGGCGATCGAGGCCGCCTCCGCCCAGCTGGCGCAGGACGGTCTGCCACCGCGGCTGATGGTGGATTGCAGCCACGGAAACTCCAACAAGGACTATCGCCGTCAGTCGGAGGTGCTGCGCTCCATCGCCGCCCAGGTGGCCGGCGGCTCGCGCCAGGTGATGGGCGTGATGATCGAGAGCCATTTGGTGGCCGGCAGTCAGAAGATCCCCGCCGACCTCTCCTCGCTCACCTACGGCCAGAGCATCACCGACGCCTGCCTCGACCTGCCCACCACCCTCGGCCTGCTGGACGAGCTGGCAGAAGCGGTGCGCACGGCCCGGTCCCGCCAGCTGGCGGCGGTGTAGGGCGGGGGTGACGCATAGCTGGCACTCGTGAAGTGAGAGTGCCAGATTGTCAACGAAACCACGCATTGTGGCGGATCGGGGCGATGTGTTCTCCCTGAACAGTCGCCAGGCTGCTGCTGACTACTCTTGGCTTCCTTCCGGTTGGAGAAGGTCCCGGCCATGACCTATCTGGTCCAGTTGTGTGGTTTATCCGACCCCCTGCAGCTCTTCTATCTCGAGCAGCACAGTGCCAGTGGTCAGCGCGACGAAGGTCCCGCCGGCCCGCACGGCCCTGCCTTCGCCGGCTTTCGTCCCTTCACCCTCGATGAGCTCCTGGGCTGGGCTCTCGACACCGCCCGCCAGCGCAGCTGGGATCTCGAGGCCATCCAGCACACCGTTCTCGATGTGTGGATGGAGCGGGCTGACCAGATCCGCCACTGGCAGCTGTGCCTGCGTGATGAGCCCGCCGATCGCCGCCTGGTGGCCGGCCTCGGCACCCAGCGCGACTGGAGCCGCCGCTGCGAGTCGCTGCTGCGGGTCTGATCCGCTCCTTCAGGGCTTCAGGCTCCTTCAGGCCAGCCGCTGCCACAGGGCGGCCACGGCCAGGGGCACCGTGAGGTTGTCGAGCCCGCCCAACGCCACCTGCTCCAGCAGCATCGCGCCCGCGGCGATCGCCGCCAGGCTGCCCGCTGAGGGTGCCGGCAACCCCTGGGCCCGGCAAAACGCCGCCAACCCCGCCAGGGCCGCCAGGCTGGCCAGGGCCATCACCCCGGTGCCGAGCAGGGAGCGGCGCTGTCCCAGCACCACCCAGGTGGGGCTCTCTCGCATCGGGCCGATCAGCCCCGCCAGGCCATCCCCCAGCGCCATCACCAGCACACCGGCGCACACCGCGGCTGCCTGGTGGGGCCAGCCGAACCAGAGCAGCAGAGTGATCGACGCGCCATACCCCACCGTGCCGTAGCTGGGGCGGTCGATGTCTTCAATCGCCGGCAGCACCCGCCGGCGGTGGTTGAGTAGGGCCAGCAGGGTCACCAGCGCCGCAGAGGGCACGGCGATCGCCCGCTCGATCCCCGCCGCCCAGGCAATCGGCAGCACGGCGCCGGCGCCGATGTGCACCAGCTTGCGGCTCCACTCCCGCTCCTGCGGCCAGCGGGCCCGCACCGCCAGGGCCAGGGCGCCGAGCAGGGCGAGCCAGCCGCCGACGGCGGCCATGCCGAGAAGCTGGGGGATCAAGCGGCGTTCTGGAGGGAGCTCATCAGCCGCAGTTTCATGATCGCCTTCGCCTCCAGCTGTCGCACCCGTTCCCGCGAGACGTTGATCTGGCGGCCGATTTCGGCGAGGGTGAGGGGCTCGGTGCCCTCCAGGCCGAAGCGCAGCTTGAGGATCTTCTGCTCCCGCTCGTTGAGCTGGGCCAGCCAGGTGCCGAGGTGCTCCTTCTGCAGATGGCGGTCCATCGAGTCGAAGTGTTCGCCGCTTGCCGGGTCGGCGATCAGTTCCCCGAGGGTGCTGCGATCCTCCTCGCCGCGGGCATGGGCGTCGAGGGAGGCGCAGGGAGCGCTCTGGGAGATCAATTCCTCCAGCTCCTCCGGGGCCATGCCGAGCCCATGGGCCAGCTCGAGGCGATTCGGCTGGCGGCCGAAGCGATGGGAGAGCTCGCGGCTGACCCGCCGCATCTTGGAGAGTTTCTCGCTGATGTGGATCGGCAGGCGGATCGTGCGGGCGCTGTTGTCAATCGCCCGGGTCATCCCCTGACGGATCCACCAGTAGGCATAGGTGGAAAATTTGTAGCCCATCGCCGGGTCAAATTTGTCGACCGCGCGCTCCAAGCCGATCGCCCCCTCTTGCACCAGATCCAGCAGCTCCAGGCCCTGGTTTTGGTACTTTTTGGCCACGCTCACCACCAGGCGAAGATTGGCCGCCATCATCCGGTCGCGGGCGCGTTGGCCCATGCGGATCAATCGATTCTGCTTGGGCGTGCGCTCCTCCGCTGGAATCTCCAGCAGACGTTTGCCACACTGCACGTGGTGGGCCAGTTCGATTTCTTCGGCTGGGGTAAGCAGCGGCACACGGCCGATGGTGCTCAAATACCAACCGATCGAATCGGCGCTGACGCGTCCGCTGCTTCGGGCAGCAGCACGCTGCGCCGCCGACAGCGCGCGGCTAGGACGTGCCGCCTTGGGCTCACCGCCGGGTGGAGGGACAGAGCCCTTTCCGGTGGGAGCGGAATGCAGAGGTGTCCCCATCACCCCAGGCCTCCGATTGAATTTGGCCGGACGTTAGCACTGAAGCAGCCCGGTCAACGTCAGGAAAACGAAGATTTCCTGTACCGCCGCTCGTCAATCTGTCTTTCTGTGGTGGTGGCTACCTGGTGGTTGTGACGGCCTACGCCTCGTTGCCGAGCCCGCCGCGCCAGCGCTCCATCAGCACCGCTTGTGCTGAGTTCTGCTCCCCCTCGGGCTGCCGCTGGCTGAACTGCCCATCGCTGTGCATCACCCAGGCTGTGGTGTCCTCGAGATAGAGAAGCATCAGTTTCTCCAGCTGGCGGCGCAGGGTTTCGTCCTCCACCGGCGTCACGGCTTCGACACGGCGATCCAGGTTGCGCGGCATCCAGTCGGCGCTGCCGAGATACACCTCCGCCTCGCCGCCGTTGGCAAACCAGAACAAACGCGAGTGTTCGAGGAATCTTCCGATCACACTCAGAACTGAGATGTTCTCGCTTACCCCAGGCAGGCCGGGTCGCACCGAGCACATGCCGCGGATCAACAGCTCGATGCGCACGCCGGCCTGCGAGGCCTCGTAGAGCAGCGCGATGATCGCCGGATCCACCAAGGCGTTCATTTTGGCGCGGATGTGGCCGCCCAGGCCCGCCTGGGCATGGCCGATCTCGCGGCGGATCAGGGCCTCCATGCCCTTGCGCAGGGTGACGGGCGCCACCAAAAGTTTGCGGAAGCTCTGCTGCTTGGAGAAGCCGGTGAGGTAATTGAACAGCTCCACCAGGTCTTGGCCGAACTCCTCACGGGCGGTGAGTATGCCAAGGTCGGTGTAGAGACTGGATGTGCGGGAGTTGTAGTTGCCCGTGCCGATGTGCATGTAGCTGCGCAGCTTCTCCTTCTCGCGCCGTACAACAAGCGTCACTTTGGTGTGGGTCTTGAGGCCGAGTACGCCATACACCACGTGCACGCCGGAGCGCTCCAGTTGGCGAGCCCACTGGATGTTGTTGTCCTCATCGAAGCGGGCCTTGAGTTCTACAAGTGCCATCACCTGCTTGCCGTTTTCGGCGGCGCGGATCAATGCCCCCACCACCGGCGAATCCTTGGAGGTGCGGTAAAGGGTCATCTTGATGGCCAGCACCGCCGGGTCATCCGCCGCCTGGTTGAGAAATTCCTCCACCGAGGTGGTGAATAGGTCGTAGGGGTGGTGTAGCAGCACATCGCGATGCCTCAGCACCCGGAAAATGCTCTCAAATTCCTCCTCCTTGATCGAACCATCTTCCAGCTGGCTCTTCTGTGCCCGTGCCAGGGCGGGCGCCGTACGCCCCTTCCAGGGGGGATCCTTAAGCTCGGGCAGCGGGATCGACAGCAGGCTCATCAGGTCGTCGAGGCCCAGCGGACCATTGACGCGGTAGAGGTCTTCGGGCTCCACCTCCAGGCCCTCCATCAGCACCTGCACCACCTCTTCGGGCATTTCGTCGGCCACCTCCAGCCGCACTACCTCCCCCCCCAGGCGCCGCTTGCGCAGCCCCTCCTGCAGGGCCTCCATCAGGTCGTCGGCCTCCAGGTCGCGCAGTTCCAGGTCGGCGTCGCGGGTGACGCGGAAGAAGTAATGCCCCTCAATCACCATGCCCGGGAAGAGCAGCTGCAGGTTGAAGGCCACGAGCTGCTCGAGTGGGACCGCCAAGAACACGGGCCGGGGATGGCGTTCGCATAGCTCGACGGGGATCGGCACGAAGCGCGGCAGGGTTTTCTGCGGCACCTTCACCCGCGCGAATTGCTGCTGGCCGGTGTCGGGGTCGCGGATCAGCGCCGCCACGTTCAGGCTGAGATTGCTCATGAACGGGAAGGGGTGGGCCGGATCCACCGCCAGCGGCGTCAGCACCGGGAAGATTGAGGTGCGGAAGGTTTCATCCGCCCAGCTTTTCTGCCGCTTGTTGAGCCGCTGGTAATCAAGCAGATACACCCCGTATTCGGCCAGGTGGCTTTTGAGCGAATAGCGGTAGTGCTGCTGTTGCAGCTCGAGCAGGGGGCGCAGCCGCTCCTGGATCGCCTCCAGCTGCTCCAGCGGCGTGAGGCCGTCGTCGCTGCGGCTGGTGACCCCGGCCTCCAGCTGCGACTTGAGCGAGGCCACCCGCACCATGAAGAATTCATCGAGATTGTTGCTGAAAATGGCGCTGAACTTCGCCTGCTCTAGTAGCGGCGTGTATTCGTTGAGCGCCTGGGCCAGCACGCGATGGTTGAAGGCGAGCCAGCTCAGCTCGCGATTGATGTAAAGCTCGGGAGCCAGCGCCGGCCGGGGTTCGCCGGCCGTGCCGCCCGAGCCCCCGCTGCTCCTGGATCCGTCGGTTGTGGATCCGTTGCTCATAGGTCGTGCGCGAACGCTGAAATCAGGGAAACAACCGTAGCAATGGCCACCTGTCGTCCCGGCGACAGGGCTGGTGTTAGCCCCGTATTTCCCGCAGGGTGGCATGGCGGATCAGCTCTGCCCCCCGCAGCCCCAGCTTGCCGCTGATGTTGCGCCGGTGCGTTCCCACCGTGTGCACCGAGAGGGTGAGGCGTTCGGCGATCTGGCCATTGCTGAACCCCTGGCCGATCAGTCGCAGCACCTCCTCCTCCCGGGCCGTGAGCGGAGCCGGCTCGTCGAGCCGCTCCCCCAGCAGCTCGCCGATCTCGGTGGTGAGGGCCTCGCAGGCGTCGATCTTGTCGACCACGGCGTGCAGCATCGGTTGCAGGGCGCTGTCGCAGACGAAGCTGCTGGCGGCAGCCGAGAGCACGATCAGCCGGGCGTCCGGGTTGATGCGCCCCAGCGCCAGCGCCACCGCCAGACCGTTCTGGTCCGGCAGAGTCAGATCGAGGAGGAGCAGGTCGGGTGCCAGCTCCTCGCAGGCCTCGATCCCCTCCGCCGCCGTGGTGGCCGTGGCCACCACCTCCAGGCCGGGGAGAGAACGCAGCATCACCACCAGCATCTGCAGGAACATCCGCTGGTCTTCCACCACCACGCAGGTCAGGGCTGGTGTGGTTGGAGCGCAGTTCATGGTTGCCCCTCCAAGGGCAGGTGCAGGCGCACCCGCGCCCCGCCCAGCTCCCCGCAACGCCCGAAACTGAGCCGACCGCGGTGGTTGGCCACGGTGGTCCGCACCACGAACAGCCCCAGGCCGCTGCCCCCCGGCTTATCGCTGCGCAAAACGGTGTCGCCCTCGGGATCGAACCGGAAGCCGGAGCCGCTGTCGGCCACCTCCACTACCACCCCGCCTGGTTCGCGCTCGAGCCCCAGCCGCACGTGGCGCTGGCCGGGGGGGCGTTCGGCCGCCGCTTCGATGCCGTTGCGCAGCAGATTGCTCACCGCCATCTGCAGCGGCACGGCGTCCCCCTGCAGCAGGAGGGCCAACGGCGGCTCCAGCCCGCGCACCTCCAGCTGCACCCGATCCCGCCGCAGCAGCGGCTTGACCGCCAGGCAGGCGCCCTGCAGCACCGCCACCGGATCGGTGGGGTGTGCTTCGCTCTGCACGTTGCGCAACAGCACGCGCATCTTCTCGATCACCCCGCTCACCTGCTGACTCTGGGTATTCAGGTCGTTGACCAGGGCCGCGACGTCGAGGGGGGGCTCGCGGCTGAGCAGCTGCTCGCTGGCCTGGTGGCAAAGCATGCGGATCGTGCCCAGGGGCAGGTTGATCTCGTGGGCGATGGTGGCGGCCATCAGGCTGCTGTGGAGCTTGCTGCGAAGCTCGCGCCGCTGCTGTTCCTCCTGGACTTGCTCCCGTCGGCGGGCCTCCACGAGGGAGCGATCGCGGGCGGCCAACGCCTCGATCAGCCGCTCGAAGCTTCCCTGCAACGCCGCCAGCTCTTCGAAGCGGCTGGATCCTGCGCTGGCGGGGGGGGCGATGGGCAGGGGGGGAAGCCCCAGGCGCAGCCTCTCCTCCTGGGCTTCGATCTGTTCGACGAAGCGCCCCACCGGTATAAACAGCTCACGCCGCAGTCGGCGGTTTTTCCAGAAGAACACCAGCGAACTGAGCAGGAGCACGCCCCCCCCTGCGCTCAGCAGTACCTGCTCGAAGGGGGCGAGATGGTCCTCCGGCAGGAGGGTGACGATCTTCACCCCCAGCACATCCCCGTCGGAGATCATCGGCTGCCATAGGCGTTCGCCTGCCAATAGCGGCTCGGGGTGGCCGCTGCGGGCGGCGTCTGTGCGCAGATCAATGCTGGAGATCCGCAGGTCATCGGCCCCGGAGAGCATCACGAAGCCATCGCGGCTCACCAGCAGGGTTGGGGTACCGGAGAAGGCGCCGTAGCGCTGCAGAAAGCGTTGGATGTAGCCCAGCTGGATGCGCGCGAGCAGGCCCCGGCCCTGCGCGTGCCGGTGCACGTAGATACTCGCCTTTTCGTCCTCCAGGCCCCGGAATACGGGTGT
>Ga0164292_10003914_pt1 | contig 12143 bp, 4 predicted proteins | sample GEODES117metaG_FD_111486 | JGI IMG/M metagenome (GOLD analysis project Ga0164292, IMG submission 111486) | Eutrophic lake water microbial communities from Lake Mendota, Wisconsin, USA - GEODES117 metaG | ecosystem: Environmental > Aquatic > Freshwater > Lake | place: USA: Lake Mendota, Wisconsin... | reverse complement strand
TGAATGACTTGAACGGACTGGCGACGGAGAAGAATTTGGCGATGTTTTGTCACCTGTCAGCGCTGGTTGGCGGGATTGCGTTTTCAGCCATCGGACTGCCTGTGGGGAACATCCTGGGACCGCTGGTGATTTGGCTGATGAAGAAGGACACGATGCCGCTGGTGAACGAACACGGCAAAGAAGCTTTGAATTTTCAAATCACAGTGAGTGCTGTGATACTGGCGTGCATGGCTTTGTTTTTTCTGATTTTGCCAATCTTTTTGATTCCACTTGTCGGGCTGGCAGCGCTGGTGCTAACGATCATCGGTACGATCAAGGCGAGCAATGGGGTGCTGTATCGTTATCCATTGACCGTAAGACTGATTAAGTGAACGAAGTGGCTTCGGTCTAGTGATTGAAAAGGAAGGCTGGGGAGTTGATGAGGGCCCAGGCGAGGTCTTGGGTGGCGGTTAGGCGTTTGTGGAGGAGTTGGCCTTCGCTGAGGGCGATGTCGCGGCGGAGTTGGACGAGTACGGGATCAACTAAGATCGGTTTTTTGGCGTCGGTGTTTTTGGCTTCCAGCGCGAGCCTTTGAGGGTCGGCAGGTAGAGGCTTTGAGACTGAGGCCAAGGTTTTTTGCGCGGTCTGATAAGGGCGATCCTGAGCAAGGAAGAAGTCGCGAAGCTGGGCTTGCTGTTCTTTGCTGCGCTTAGCGGCAGGGGTCTTCATCGAGGCGATTACGGCTTGAGGCGCGCCGAAGCGCGGGTTGGCAGCGGTGGTGACCCATAGGCGGAAGCGGCCGAGGTTGTATTGGCCATTTTGGAAGGCGGTGACGATTTGAATGGTCAGGGTGGAGCCACCGTCGGAGGTCACGGGTTTCGCCGGTAGGAACACGGCCTCATGGCGGAAGCCGCCTTCGGGAGAGACGGCCCAACCCCGATTGCGATTGCCAGCTTTCAAGGCTTCGGTGACGGCAAAGCTTTTTTGTTCGAAGTCGGCGAAGGCCTTGGAAATAGCGATGGCACCTGCTTTGCTACCTTTGGCGCGCTTGGCGTTGAGAGGGCTTTGTGAGACAAGGAACTCGCTCAACACAAAATTGCCATCTGGGGCTAAACCGGGGCCATTGTTGGGCAGACGTTCGTCAGGAAGGACTTCCAGCTTGATGCCGGTGATGCCATTCAGAGTTGTGTTGGCTTTTAGTTGGTAGTTGCCCAAGGCCATCTGACCTTCGGGCAAAGGGGTGGCAAACAAGGAGCCATCGGATTGTTTCTCGAGTTTGGCGACGCCGGTGGCACGGACGACCTCGACATCAAGTGGAATCCATTCCGTGCTCAGATCCATGTAGTTTTCCCACTGGGTTTGGCGGGGCATGGATTCGGCAGCCTGTTTTTTGGCAGCTTCGCGTGCCTTGGTGATGGCGGCATCGCGGGCAGCGGTTTGTTTGGCGACCTCGGGTGCCATTTTTGCGATGTAGTCTTGCAAGGCTTTCTGGGTCGTGGCGATGGCAGCCGCGCGATCGGCTTCGGCCTTTTCGATGATGGCTTTTTGCTCGGCCTCTTTGGCCTGCCATGCGGCTTTGAGCGCGGTGTGCTCACCGTCGATGGAGGCCATGCTGGCCAGGGCGGCGTTGGTTTCTTGCGGGGTGGGTTTGCGGTTAAGGATACGGAGGAAGAGGGCTTCGATGAGCTCATGGTCTTCCTTGGTTTCGGAGGCGAGTTTGGCGAGGGCGTTCTTGGGATCACTGATGGCGTCGCCAACTGTGGGACCAGACATGAGAGCCATGACGGGACCGAGGTTCATTTCGTTGCTGCGCTCGCACTCGCAGACGCTTTCGCGCACTGGTTTGCCGAAGTTTGAGAGGAAACCGTCTGGCAGGGTGATTTGGGAGTCGGCCAAGGCAGCGGCGCGGGTGCCGGGTTTGACGCCTGGGATGTTGGGGGTGGCTCCGGTGACGGCGAAGACGCTGTCGAAGAGAGCTTCGGCAGAGAGCCGGCGGGCGCGGGCATGGGAGAAATTGAAGTGGTCATCTTCGTTCCATTTGTTGCTTTCCAAACCCAGTTGATAGGTGCGGCTTTGGGTGATGATTTTCATGAGGTGGCGGACATCGAAGCCGCTCTGCACGAACTCATTGGTGAGGTATTGAAGAAGCTCGGGATTGCTAGGCGGGTTGCCAGCGCGGATGTCGTCGAGGGGCTCAATGATGCCGGTGCCGGTGAGGTAACCCCAAATGCGGTTGGCGTAGCTCATGGCGAAGTAGTCGTTTTCGGGGCTGGTCAACCAGTCGGCAAAGGCTTCGCGGCGACTGGAGGCGGAGGCTTTGACGAGTTGGCCGTCAAAGGGCACACGGGGTGCCACGGCGGTGGCTTTGAGCGGGTGATTGACCTCGCCGTCTTTTTTGTCGCCGATGATTTCATAGAGAGGTTTGGCACCCTCGACAGCGGTGCCGCCAATGGTTTTGCCGGCAGCGGCGGGGTCTGGCTTGAGGTCGACTTGGGCGAAGAAGGCGGCGGTCTGAAAATACTGGTCCCAGGTCCAGCGCTCGAAGGGGTGATCGTGGCATTTGTTGCAGTTGAAGCGTGTGGCGAGGAACAGGTGCGTGGTGTTTTCGACCAGTTCTTCAGGGGTGCGCAGCACTTTGTAGTAGGCGGCGGGTGGATTTTCCTTGGTCGAACCAGTGGCGGTGACGATGGAGCGGGCGAGCTTGTCGTAGGGTGTGTTGTTGGCCACTTGCTCACGGATCCAATCGCGCAAGGCAGTGGCGCCTTCGCTGCCGAGGAACTTGCTGTTCACGGCCAGCATGTCCGCCCATTTGTTGGCCCAGTGCTCAACGAAGTCGGGGTTGCCGATGAGTTTGTCGATGAGGATCTCGCGTTTTTCACGCACTGGCCGGGTATCGGCCAAAAAGGCCTGAACGTCTTCGGGTTTGGGCGGCAGGCCGGTGAGGTCGAGGTGGACGCGGCGGAGGAACTCTTCGTCGCTGCTCAGGCCGGAGGGTGCGATTTTGAGGCGCTGCCATTTTTTGGCGACGAGCTCGTCGATTTTCGTCCAGGACTCAGGCTCTTGCCAGACGAAGCCGGAGCGGTCGCCCATGACGGTCACAGTCGTTGCCGCATAGGCGCCTTCGAAGCGGGCAAGCACAGGGGCTTCGCCGCGGCGCAGGGTGGTGACGAGGCCGCGTTTGTCGACTTCCACGACTTCGATGTTGCCGCTATCAAGGAAGGACTCGGCGGTGACGTCTTTCACCAAGCCGTCGGCATAACGGGCGACGACACGCATTTGCTGGCGGGATCCGATGACATCGACGACGGGGTTTTTGGGAAAGACTTCGATGCTGGTGACGCGCGGGGTATCCAACTTCAGTTTTGCGCCCTGGCTGATCCAGGCTTTGAGGGTTTCATAATACAATTCGCCTGGAACGCTGAGTTGACCGCCCTCGTGAGGCACACTGCCGCTGGCTTTGAGCAGCATCATGGAGTGGGCGGGCGATGCTGGATTGGCGCGGCGGCTGGCGAGCTCGTCGGTGAAAGCGAGCACGTCATACATGGGATCGTAACCGCGCAGGGAGAGTTTGAAGCCGGCCTTGCCGTCTTTGGCACCATGGCATGTGCCCATATTGCAACCGAGCTTGGAGACAATCGGCATGACGTCCCGCACGTAGTCGGGTTGCAGAGGCTTCTCCATGCCAGAGACGACGACCTGCACGTTGGCTTTTTGACCCATGAAAGCCACCTGGATGCTGCAACTACCATCAATGAGTGGCCGGGCGAGACCGCGTTCATCGACTTTCACGACAGCGGCGCCTTGGACGGTCGACTTCATCATGCGGGTGACATCGACGGTGCTGCCGTCTGCTAACTTGGCGGTGACCAGGAGTTGGGTGTATTCGGTGGGTTGGTTGATTTCGATTTTGGCGGGCTCGATTTGCAAGGACGCGACCTTGGATCCTTTCGGGAGAGATTCCGGACTGAGCTTGGCATCGACTGTGGAACGGACGGCGTCATCGGCGATGACGTCCTGGGCGGCGAGTTGTTCTGCTTTGGCGAGGGGCACGCTGGGGAAGGTTTTAGTGACTTGGCCATTGGCTACGGAGATCAGGCGGATCTGACCATCTTGGCCAGCGGCTGCCACGACTTTGCCATCGGGAGCGAAGGCCAGTGAGTAAATGCCACTACCCGGAATGGCGGTGGTGCTGAGTTGTTTGATGTCTTTGGTCAGCCAGTCGTCGAGTGCCTTGCCGCTTCCATTGACGGTCTCAACAATCTTCTTCACTTCGTCCGGCATGGTGCTGTCGTAGTCCGAGGCGCAGAGGTTCACGGCTCCATTGCCTTCGTAGCTGGCGCCACAGGCGATGGTCTTGCCGTCGGGTGAGAAGGCGACTCCGAAGATGCGGCCTTTCATCGGCGGGAACTTGCGGATGAGATTGGCGTTGTCACCGATCTTGCGAACGGTGATGCGGTTCATGCGGTAGATTTGCGGGATGCCATCCGAGCTTCCGATGAGGACTTCGTCCCGCTGCGGGTGTCGAGCCAGAGCATGGACGCCACCTTTGAGCGCGCCAGGGGTGATGGAGGTGATGTTGTCGATGAACCGCTGTGTGCTGCCTTCGGTGAGTTTGACGCTCATATCGCGACCACATGAGACGACCTGCTTGCCGTCAATGCTCCACAGTGTGTCGAGAACCCAGTCATTATGACCGCCCATGAAGAGGGTTTCCTTGCCGGTCGAAGCGTCAATGGCGCGAAGGGCATTGTCGGCACACCCAAATGCGATTTGTTTGCCATCTGGCGACCAACTCACGCCGTAGACGGTGTCGAAGGTGATGGTCTTGGAGAGTTCGAGCTTCTTTTTGGCGACGTCCCAGACTTGAAGCTCGCCGAGTCGGGCCGGGCTGCCACCGGCGACGGCCAGTTTGGTGCCATCAGGAGACCAGGCGACTTTTTGGACGCGCTCCGAGAGGCCAATCAAGCGCGCGACGATGCCACTACCGTCGGCAAGGTGAACCAGGACTTCATGATAACCGGCAACGGCGATGTGTTTGCCATCGGGTGAGTAGGCCAGGGAGGTGACGGTGGGAGCGGTGACGTATTGGGGCGGGTGCTCTTGGTCGAAGTGGGCTTTGGCGGACTCAGGGGTGTCGTCTTTGGCCCCTTCACCGATCCATTTACGCAGCAGGGCTAACTGAGTCTCGTGCAGGGGATCGCCTTTGGGTGGCATTTCGGCCTTGCCACCGACTGGGGTGGAGACCTTGAGGAGATTGGATTCGTCGGGCTTGCCGGGGAGGATGGCACCGCCTTCTTCACCGCCCGCCAGAAGCTTGGCGAAGTCGGTCATGATGTAGTCACCCTTGGCTTTGGCGGGTTGGTGGCAACCGGCGCAGTTGGCTTGTAAGATGGGCCGAATCTCCTTGTAGAATGAAACTGGTGCGTTCGGGTCCTTAACGACTTCCTGTTTCGGCGGAGCCGAGTGGGAAGGGGACAACGAGACAAGGATGGACAGGATGGCGAGGGATCGCGTTTTCATTCGACAAGATGGATGACAGGGGTCGCACTGGAAAATCCAGCCCGATAATACGCGTCGACCCGCTTCGACCTTGCGTCCAAGCTGTCGCTTGAATCAAGCGGAGACCTGAGAGGTCGCCACGTTCAGGTATCGCTGCTGGAGGTGCTGCACGGTTTCGTCGGCGGTGTCGGCCTGAATCATCACCAAATCGCCGGGCTTGGCGGATGCGATCGCCAAATCCACGGCTTTCAAATGTCCTAGGATGGATTCGACGCGCTGTGTGCGCTGGGCGTTTTGAAGCCCTTTTGCGAGCAGGGCCATGATTTCTCCGGATTCCCGCCCACGAACGTAGTCGCCTTCGTAAAGCCAAGCTTCGTCGAACTCGGTGCTGAGCATTTGACCCTGAATGATGATGTCTTCGTCTCGTCGATCTCCAGCCGAGCTGTAAACGACGATGCGCCGCTGATTCGGAAAATGCCGCAGAGATTGCAACAGTGCCCGTAGGGCGTCGATATTGTGGCCGTAGTCGCAGACAACGGTAATGCCCTGGATATCGAGTACATTGAAGCGGCCGGCATTTTGATCAAAGCCGGGGGCAAAGCTGCGCAAGCCCTTGCGGATAAGATCAGGATCGATTCCAAGTGCCCAGGCTGAGCCCAAAGCAGCGAGCGTGTTTTCGACTTGGAAGCTGATCGTGCCGCCCCAAGTTAGTGGAACCTCTTTGAGATCGATGAATTTGGATTCTTGGCCTCCGTCGATGGTCCAAATGCTGCCGTCACGCACGAGCAGCCCTTTGCCGCCTTTTCGACAGTGAGCGTGAAGAATTTCGTTTTCTGAAGTTGCTGCAAAAAAGAGGATGTTGCCTGGGCACGTTTCCGCCATTTTGACAACAAGGGGATCGGCGGCATTGAGAACCGCGGTGCCTGTCGGGGACACGTTGCGAACGATACAGCCCTTCACTAAAGCCAGCTCTTCAATGGTGTGGACCTCGTTGAGTCCAAGGTGGTCACCCTCACCAATGTTCGTGACCACGGCGACATCACAGCGATCAAAGGCTAAGCCCTCACGGAGAATTCCGCCGCGTGCCACCTCCAGAACGGCGGCATCGGTCAAAGGATAAGCGAGGACTCTGCGAGCGCTTTTTGGGCCACTGCAATCCCCACTGTCAAGCATTCGACCACCGACAAACACGCCATCGGTGCTGGTGTGGCCGACTGTCCAGTTCGTCTGGTTGAGCAAGTGGGCGGCAAAACGAGTGGTGGTAGTCTTGCCGTTGACACCGGTGATGGCGATAACCGGGATGCGGCCTTGCTCGCCGGGCCCGAACATGGTGCTAATGACCGCCTTGCCGACTTCGCGTGCCTTGCCTTCGCTTGGATACAAATGCATGCGTAAGCCGGGCCGGGCATTGAGTTCGATAATGCAGCCATTGCGGTCGCTGAGTGGCGCGGTGATGTCAATGGCGACGAGGTCCAGCCCGCAGATATCAAGACCCACCATATTGGCGGCTTCAACACAAGCATTCTTGATGGAGGGATGTACTTCGTCCGTCACATCCACCGCTGTTCCACCTGTGCTCAAATTGGCATTTCGACGGATCAAGATTTGGCGGCCCTTAGCGGGCACCGAATCAGGTTCCATGCCTTGTTCAGTGAGGACTGCCAAAGCGACGGTGTCGATGCGGATTTTGCTAAGTGCGGCCGCATGGTCGGAGGCGCGGCGGGGGTCTTCATTGACGATGGCGACGAGCTCGGTGATCGTGTGTTTGCCATCGCCTATGACATGTGCTGGTTTGCGGCGACTGGCGGCGACGAATTGTTTACCGATGACCAGGAGCCGGTAGTCATCCCCTTCGGCGAACTGCTCAACGATCACCGAATCCCCCTCGGCTTGAGCGGCTTCGAAGGCGGCATTGACCTGCTCACGGGTGAAGAGATTCAATGAGACGGCGCGGCCTTGATTGCCGTCGCGTGGTTTGATGACGACAGGCAGGCCGATCTCCAGAGCAGCTGCCCAAGCGTCGTCTACGTCCTTGGCAGGACGCCCGCGAGGAACGGGAAGACCCGCTTGATGGAGGAGGATGCGTGTCAGGTCTTTGTCCTGGACAATGTCCTCTGCGATGGCGCTGGTCTGACTGGTGGCAGCGGCGAGGATTTTTTTCTGTTTTCGACCCCAACCGAGTTGGACGAGTGAACCCTCGGTGAGTCGGCGAACGGGAATGCCGCAGGCGATGGCGGCATTGACCATGGCGCGAGTGCTGGGCCCCAGACAGATATCGTCTGCGCGTTCATGCAACGCTTCGGCGGCCGCTTGAAAATCAAAAGGCAGTCCCAGGAGTGCGGTTTCGAGGAGACGTCGAGCTATTTCAAAGCCTGACCGTGCGATTTCTTCCTCATCGTATTGAATCGCAACGCGGAAAACGCCGGTTTGTGACGTGGGGGTCACCATGAAAAAGTTGAGGACCAAGTCGGGACGATTTTGCAGGGCGAGAGTCATTTGGCCGAGAAGACCAGCGAGAGAAGCGGGGTCTGGCGAAGTGGAAAGTGGGCCGAGGCATGGCAGGGCTGCCTGGATGATCTCCCTCCAATCGGGTTGGAAGGTCGAAAGGCTTGGAAATTCGATCCAGCATTCGATAGCAGTCTCTCGGGACCAGATGTTGGGGCCACGCAAAGCCTGAATTTTACAGACGCGGGTGGATTGGAGTTCGGAGGAGGGAAGGGCGGACAAGCGAAGTGAAGTTAGACTCTAGGAATGCGGCTAGCGGGATGCCCAGCATCGCAGCAGAGCCCAATCTTGCACGCAGGAACGAGAGTGTGCGAATTTTCTTGCGCAGAAAAGGGATTCGTTGCGTCACATTTTGTGCTGGGGCTTTACAATCGGTCACGTTACAGGACTGTCCCCACCCTCTGAAGGCCTTGATTCTAAAATCTCCATCTGACTCATCATCGCAATTGCTCCGGCATGCTGAAAAGCACTTGGGGCCGGGTGAACGCGTCATCGCGAGGTTGGAGACGGACCTCGATGCGAACCTGCATTTTCAACGGGGATTGCTTGTTTTGACGGACCGACGACTGGTTCATACGGAGGCCGCTGTTCGTGGAGAAATGCGTTTTTTGGCGTGGAGTTTGGCGGAGATCGATGAGATGGAGTTGGAGGAGATGGGTGCAACTGCCTCCATACATCTGATCCAGGGGGGCATTCAAACCCATGCTTGGAGGATCATGACCGGACGGGTGCGGGAAGCGGATGTCTTTTTGGGGCGATTTAAGGATCAACATCGAATTGCGCGGAGTGATCTCAAGTTGGATCCGGAGGCGCTTCGACCAGAGGGGGAAGACGAAGAGGTTGTTGAAGGCGAGTTGGAAGTGAAGGGTTTCATGGCGGGTCCCATGGTTCGCTTGTTTGCCTTTGCGAAACCCTGGCACAGACTCATGGTGCTCGGGTTTATTCTCACACTGGCGAGCACGGCGACGTCGTTGATCGCCCCTTGGTTAACCATGGCTCTGGTGGACAACGTGCTCATCCCATTGCAGTCCGCCACGGAGGAGGTTCACGTGAATCAGGTTTACAAATTCATGGCCCAGTTGGCTGGAGCCGGAGTTTTGACCTGGCTTTTGAATTGGGCGCGAACCTTTGTGGTGGCTAGGTTGGCTGAACGGGTCACGAGTCGGATGCGGAGAGAAACATTCGAACACCTTCAGCGGTTGTCACTGACCTACTTTAATCGCAAGCGCACAGGCGATTTGATCTCCAGGATTGGTTCAGACACGGATCACATCTCACTGTTTTTGTCGGTCAATTTCATCGAGTTCATTTGTGACGTTTTGCAGTGCGTGTTCCTGGCGGTGATACTTTTTTGGATCAATCCGCTGTTAGCGGTGGCGGCCATGGGACCAGCTCCGCTTGTAGGATGGCTGGTGAGCAAGGTTCGCGGCCATTTGCGTGGCGGGTTTGCAGCGGCAAGCCGGGCTTGGAGTGCGATGAACAGCGTGCTTTCGGATACCATCCCGGGTGTGCGTGTGGTCAAAGCTTTTGCGCAGGAGCAGCGAGAGATTGAGCGTTTCCGGGCCACGGACAAGCATATCTTTGATACCAATGATCGGGTGAATCGGATGTGGTCGTTTTTCACGCCAATGATCGAATTGCTCACCGATGTTGGGCTTTTGGTTGTTTGGGCGGCCGGGGCTTGGAGCGTAGCGCATCACCACATTACGGTCGGCGTGCTGACTGGCTTTGTGCTGTATATTCAGAAGCTTTATGGGCGGGTAGAGTCGATGAGCAAGTTTGTTGCCGCCGCGCAGAGAGCCTCGGCAAGCGCGCACCGGGTTTTCGAAATTTTGGATGTGAAGCCTGACATGCCAGTCAATCAAGGCATGCGCAAGGTTGGCCGACTGAGTGGGGAAATCGACTTTAAGGGTGTCAAGTTTCGGCATGGCTCGCGCCAAGTGATCAAGGGCATTGACCTGAAGATTGCGCCAGGAGAAATGATCGGATTGGTTGGTCCGAGCGGGGCTGGCAAAACGACTCTGGTGAACCTTGCCTGCCGGTTTTTCGATGTCAGCGAAGGTTCCATTTGGGTGGACGGAATGGATTTGCGCGAACTGGATGTCGAGGACTACCGGAAGAACCTGGGCCTGGTTTTGCAAGAGCCTTATCTCTTTTACGGAACGATCGCGGAAAACATCGCTTATGGAAAACCGAAGGCAACCAAGGCGGAGATCATTGCGGCCGCCCGTGCGGCACGCGCTCATGACTTCATCATGCGGACAGTGGATGGGTATGATTCCATGGTCGGCGAGCGCGGCCAGCAACTCAGCGGTGGTGAGCGGCAGCGCATCAGCATCGCACGTGCATTGCTCATCGATCCGGCAATCTTGATTCTGGATGAGGCCACCTCATCTGTGGACACGGAAACTGAACGGGAGATTCAGGCGGCGTTGGATTATCTGGTTAAAGGCAGAACAACCATCGCGATCGCGCATCGTTTGGGAACTTTGCGCCGGGCCAATCGTCTCATTGTGATGGAGGACGGGCGCATCGTCGAGACCGGGACGCACGATCAACTGCTCAATCAGAGTGGGACCTATGCTCGGCTGCATGAAGCCATGATGGAGGTGACCAGCCAATGAATCCCGCATTTGACCTTTTAATCGATAACGGCGGACGTTTGGTTTATGTCGATGAGACAGGCAACCGCCATGAGAACGTGCGTCCGGCACGCATGTTTCCCCTCACGGATCCGGAAGGTTGGATCTCTCTTCAAGGTCCATCGGGAGAGGAGGTGGGGTTCATCGAGAATGCCAAGACACTCACCCGAGAGCAGCAAGCCGCTTTGAGTGATGCCTTTGCCAAGCGTGATTTTGTCCCGGTGGTTCGATCCATTGATCGCATCAGTCGGGCGGCGGACGGCCATTTGTGGCAGGTGACGACTGATCGTGGTCCCACGATTTTTCGGATTGAGACGGACGAAAGCATTCAGCAGCTTGGTGCGAATCGGTTGGTGATCGTTGATGATCATAACACCCGTTACTTGATTCCAGATATCGGAAAGTTGGACGTCGAAAGCCGACGCCGACTTGAGCGCTACTATTAAAAGGGTGCCTTTTGAGTTTCGAATGCAAGAGTCACCCGCCACCAATCCTGATGCATCGCGGCTCGTCTCGCTGGATGCGTATCGCGGGCTGGTGATGTTTCTGGTTTGCTTGAGGATGCTGGAGTTGGACGAGGTGGCTTTGCATTTTCCCGACAGTGGGATTTGGCGGTTTATTGGATATCATTCCTCGCATGTACCGTGGGTGGGTTGTTCGTTGAATGATGTGATTCATCCTTCCTTCGTATTTTTGACCGGGGTATCACTGGTCTTCTCAGTGATGGCCCGGTCAGCGAAGGGAGAGTCGAAGGGGAGGTTGATGAGGCATGCTTTGTGGCGCTCTGTGGCATTAATATTTTTGGGCATTTTCCTGCGCAGTCAGGGCCGTTCGATGACCAATTGGACCTTTGACGAAACATTGACCCAGACAGGCTTGGGCTACATGGCGGTGTTCGGATTGACGTTCGCTGGTCTCAGGGTGCGCTGGGCGACTTTTGGGGTACTCCTCTTGGGGGCTTGGTTGTTTTACGCTTTGCATCCAATCATCCCACCCCACGCCATTCCGGAAGCCTACAACACGGCGGTGGATTGGAAGCATGATTTCACCGGCTTTTTTGGTCACTGGAATCACAACCGCAATGCGGGTTGGTCGTTTGATCTTTGGCTACTTAATGAGTTTCCGCGTCCTCGTCCCTATGTTGGATATCTTGGTGGATACGCGACTGTGAACTTTATCACCACGATCGGCACCATGATTTTAGGGCTATTCGCTGGAACGTGGTTAAAGCAATCCCGTGGCATGGATGGTGGTTCTAAATGGGTAACAACTCGCTTCGTGGTAGCGGGTGGAATCTGTCTCCTGGCGGGACTGGGGCTGCATGCTTTGGGTCTTTGCCCCCTTGTGAAGCGTCTCTGGACGCCGTCCTGGGTGTTTTTCAGCGGCGGCTTGTGTTTCCTTGTTTTGGCCATGCTCTACCAAATCGTCGATGTGCGAATGCATCGGAAATGGGCAATTCCCTTTGTCATTCTCGGAATGAACTCCATCGCCATCTACTTGATGCGCCACACCCTTGAT
>Ga0164292_10003913_pt1 | contig 12143 bp, 11 predicted proteins | sample GEODES117metaG_FD_111486 | JGI IMG/M metagenome (GOLD analysis project Ga0164292, IMG submission 111486) | Eutrophic lake water microbial communities from Lake Mendota, Wisconsin, USA - GEODES117 metaG | ecosystem: Environmental > Aquatic > Freshwater > Lake | place: USA: Lake Mendota... | reverse complement strand
TAGCCAGCTCCGCTTGGGTCGTCCTGATCTGCTCCACATAGTTTGGGTCGAGCACAAATCCATCAGCAGCCAGCTTCCTTCCGGGCTCCAAAGCGCTGGCCAAACTGCGACGGCCCAGTCGCTCAAGGAGTTCGGCGTAACCTGCCAATGCCCCCGGTGTGGCCACCGCCAAGGGGCCGGTAGAAGATAGTTCCGGCCGAGCCTGGCCCTCGCGCAGATAGAGCTCCCGAAACGCGGCGTAGGGCGCCGCTTCGCGCGCATCGAGAGCGAGCACCTTCCCGTCGGCCGAGCGAACGAGCATAAAGCAGCCGCCGCCAATTCCCGAATTGAAACCGTCAACCACTCCCAACGTCAGGGCCGCCGTCACAGCGGCATCAATTGCATTCCCACCTTGGCGAAAGGCATCCAGTCCGGCTTCGGTTGCCAGGGGATGAACCGTCGCAAGCAAATATTTGGTCGGGGCCGGAACCGACTGGGCATCCAGGCTGAGACAGCTCACGGCGAGGCTGAGCCAAACCGCGAACATCGCCAAGAGCCGCAAGGTTGCCGCTGCGGGTCGGCCGCGTCTCAGCTCGCCCCCTCGAAATGTGTCGCTGCCAATCGATAGCATTTCAACCTCAACTTGTTGCTACTCCGCGAACAGGCCCCGCCGCCTCCCCATCTTACCAAGCTGCTAGCAGACGTTGCTGCGTCAATTGCGAGGTTTTTCGTTCCGCGGGTTGGGAGCAAATGGGCTCGACCAAACTGCCGATAACTTCTAAGGTCCCGGACCCGATCGGGGCCGAGAACTGGCAAGTGCTGAGCAGCGACAAGAGGTCGCTTCAGCAACGGTAAGTTGCCGCTGAAACCGGGTGAATCAAAGGAGTGATGGAATGAAGAAGTTCCTGTTGGCGACCTTGGTCATGGCTCTGACAGTGGGTCAACTCTCAGCTCAACAACATACCCGGGGCGGCGCGGTGGTCGGCGGGACGGCAGGAGCAATCATTGGCGGGATCATCGGCCATCAAAACGACGAGACCCCCGAGGGTGCGATCATTGGCGGCGTGGTCGGAGCGGTCGCCGGCGGGTTGATGGGGAAAGCGAAGGATCAGCAGGTCCAGCGCGAACAGTATTACCAAAACCGGATCTACCAACAGGACCAGCAGTTGCAGTCGTACCAGCAACGGGCCGTCCGCATGTCGGATGTGATTTCGATGTCACAAAGCGGACTTGGCGAATCAGTGATTATCAACCACGTGCAGACGAACGGACTCGACCGCAAACTCGAAGTCAATGACATCATCTACCTGCACCAGCAAGGCGTCAGTGAGCGGGTGATCACTGCGATGCAAAATGCACCGTTGGCTGGCGCTCAGCCCGCTCCCGTTTATCGTACTCAGCGCGTGGTCGAGCAGCCGACCGTCATTGTCGAAGAGCGTTACGGCGTGCTCCCGCCGCCGCCCTGTTACCACTACCCGATGTCGCGGCAGACGATTCACTACTATCAGTTCCGACGTTAGTCCGATCGGCCAGCACATTCCTGACTGACATTCGTCCCGGCTCCTTCCTGCCGCTGAACGCGTCCCCGACCAGAGTTACTTATGTTCCTTCGCCCATCGGCCTCTTGCCTGCTTTTCTCGACCGTTACCGTGGTGGGATTATTGGCCCTCGCCGGCTGCCGGAGTCATCAGTATGCCCATGTACTGAAAGACCACCAGCAGGACATGGTGGGCAGCCACGAGGCGGGTGCGGAGACCTTCAACTCCCTGGTCGATGAATCCGTCTCCAAACTGCTCTCGCGGCAAGCTCCTGAGGGAACAGTGGAAGAGCTTTCCGGCGAGCCTTTATCCAAGCGAATATGTTTCGTCGGCGTGGAGAATTACAGCAGCGAAGACATTGGCGATTTCAAGGACCAGCTGTTCGAGCAGATCGACGCTTCGGTCGCCACGAGTGGGCAGTTTCAAACCATCAGCACGCGATACGTGGAAAACGGCCTGCGTCAGCTGCGCTTGGTTCCGGGTGATCTGATGGTCCCGCAGAACATGCGGTCGTTCAGTTCGGTGATGGAGCAAAACGGCCAGCCCTTTGATTACCTGCTGTTTGCCAAGTTGACCTCGGGGACAACGGAGAGCAACAAGAGCTATCAGCGGGACTATCTGTTGACTTTGGAGCTGGTGGACCTCAATACCGGTCGCTCGGACAAGGAATCGGCGAAGGTCCGCAAGGGATATCATTCTTCGCGAGTCGGCAGCTGGATGAAATACAGTAGTCCGCTGGCTCGATAAGTCTGGAATTCAGCAGCGCAGGGCAGATCCAGTTCGATTTGCCTTGGTGAATCGACGCGTTGGAACAGTTGGGAGCGGGATGATCATGACACAGCAGCTAACCCAAGGGCTTTACTCCCTGCTGCTGGGTTTAGTTCTGCTCGTCACCGGTTGCCAAACCCACCGCCAAGTGGTTGAGCAGGCCCACGAGAGCTTCTGGCAGGGAGACTTGGAGCGGAGCGGGCTGGAGCTGGCCAAAGCAGCCGAGCGGCCCCGAAACGATCTGGCCGTGCTTCAACTCGACCAGGCGATGGTCGAGTTCCAGAAAGGAAATTTTGCTGACTCCCAGCACTTGCTCAAGCAAGTCCGCGGGGAATTGTCAGCCATCCCCCCGGCCAGTGAGACAGCCCGAAGTGCAGTCTCCTATTTGACGGACGACACCCGGCGTGCCTATACCGGCGAAGACCATGAAAAATTGCTGCTGCCGGCGATGTTGGCGCTGAACAGCCTGCTCCGGGCCGATGGCGATGCAGTGGCGTATGCGCATCAACTGGGAGACGAATGCGCAGCCTTGCTCGACAACCGGCCGCTCGAGCCGATCGCAGCCGAGCCTGTGCCGACACCTCCAACACCGGCTCAGCCTGCTGTGAACCCAGCAGTGACACTGAACCCAGCAGTGACTGTGAACCCAGCCGTGACTGGGCCCCCCACGGCAACAATGATCCCAGCAGGGTCCACAAACCAAGCAGAACCCGTACAGCAGGTCGTGCTGAGCGATACTCCACCAGCAATGCCCTTGGTTCCGAAGATCGATCCGATCCGGTTTGAGCTTGCCTTCGGGCCGCTGCTCCGCGCGGTGATTCGGGGCCAGTCGGTGCTGAATCACGACGATGTCATCCGTCATCTGCAAACAGCCAACGACTGGCGCCCGGGGAGCGAATTTCTGCAGCTCGAGCTGGCGCGAGCGGTAGCCGGCCAGCAGGCTCCTCAAGGGTACGGCAGCCTGTACGTGATTGCCCTGGTGGGGCGCGGACCGAGAAAAGTCACCGGGACTGAAGAAGTCACTTCGCAAGCCTTGCTCGTGGCCGATCAGCTCCTCTCGGCTCTCGGCGATTACACACTCCCGCCCACGGTCGCTCCGATTAAGATTGCGCGGATTGAGCTGGCTCCGATTACGGTCGAGAGCCTTCGCATCAGCATCAATCGTCAGGAAATGGGCCTGACTGAGAACGTTGGCGACATCGGTCGGCTGGCAGTGGCACGCCAAAAAGAGCTCATGCCGCAGATCGTCGGTCGCGCCGTTGCGCGGCGGGTTTTGAAGAAAGGAATCATTGTCGCCGGCAAGTCGGCTTCGGGAGCCGACAAGGAATCGGGAAACGACTTGACCTCACTGCTGTATACGGCGGCCGGTGTCGCTTGGGAAGCGGCAGAACAAGCCGACCTGCGCGGCTGGTCGCTCCTGCCTGGAAGCATTCAAGTCTATCGAGTTGACCTTCCATGCGGCGCGCATCAACTGGACTTGCGGGGTGAATTGCAGGGCCGCACCGTTTCCAGTCGCTTTGGAACGCCGGTCCAGATTCGCGATGGCCAGGCAACTTTTGCGATTGCCACTCTGCCAGACCAGCAAGCAACAGGTCGGGTATTTGCCACCCAGTGACTTGAACAGGCATTGGCCCCCTGAAGTCGTTTGCCAACTGCTGGGCTCAGCTCAGAGGCCGCTGCTCTAACAGGAAGGACACGAGGAGTTCGAACAGAGGGAGCGCACGGTCTTCTGATCTGCGCGAGCTGCGAACTAAAAAGAGCCGAGGACCAACGTCGCAGGCTTCTCTGGATTCAAGCGCCGCGCCTTGATGCGAACGTAGGGCGCAACGAATTGACTGCGGTGGCCAAATGTCCCCGGTTCGGCCTGCGGTTGGGCATGCAGCGGCTCCGTCAGGTCTTCGATCGCAAAGCCGGCTCGGCAAAGCCCGCCTACGAGTTGTTCCCAGCGGTGAATATATTCCCACGTTCCCGGTTCGCGGACCAAATTGGGATGTGGACTCGGTGGCAAGGGCTCAGGGTTGTAATAGGCGGCCCCGAGCATGTACCTGCCACCCGTAGTCGGCTCCAAAGTTGCTTGCAGGCTGGTTGGTTGTTTATGTTGACTGATGTAGAGTCCCCCACCGCGGAGTACACGAGCCACTTCCCGATAAACCTGAGTCACGTCGGCGATGTAGCAGGTGCTGACCGGGTGGATGACTAAGTCGAACTCTGCCGGTTGAAACATGGAGAGATCTTCCATCGACGTTTCGACTGTACGGATATTGAATCCCATTTCCTGGGCCACTTCGCGATCAAGCTCGAGCATTGCTGAGCTGAAATCAACCACCGTAACTGCGGCTCCGGCCGCGGCATAAATAGGACCTTGGCGACCACCGCCTGCAGCCAGGCAAAGCACCTTCCAACCCCGGATGTTGCCGCCGAGCCATCCTGGACCATCCACACTGGCGAGTGGGTTGACAAAGTCTTCCGCCCGAGCCGGACGGGCAAAACGATGCCCGGCCTCAGCCAAGCGTTGCCAGGCAGTGCGATTACGGAGCAAGGCTTCGTCGGGGGTCATGCCACAAATCGTTCCGGAAAAACGGGAAGCAAGCGACTGGCCTACGGCGAGTCTGCGTTAAAGTGGTTACATTATGCCGCCCACATCCGGTTTGGGCAGTACGTTCACACGTTGTACAACTGCGATTCCGGGCTCGCGCTCTCCTTGCTCGCGGCCAACCTGAGCTGCGTTCAAACACGAGTCCTCAGCAAACACGAGTCCTTAGGCGCCGCCTCACCTAAACTCAACTCCAGCATCGCCCACACTTCCTTGTGACTTCATGCCCAATCACTTTGCTCCCAACTCGGACCCGGTCGCTGCGAATGGTGCTACTGGCTTAGTACCGGTTGATTTCGAGCGACTCGTTCGGGTCCAGGAGCACGATCTCGATCGGTTTGGATTGGCGATTCCGGCGATGTATGCCCGCTGGATGGAGGAGACCGAATACGCCTTTCTGCGGAGTCGAGGATTGAGCGTTTCGCTCACTGATGCCCGCGGACGGTATGGATTTCCGCGCACGCGGGTTCACTGGGAAATTTTTTCGCCAGCGCGACGGGAAGATGAATTACAGATTGGCCTCTGGCTGGGGGAGACGGACGGAAAGCGGTTGCATTACCGATTCGAGATCGTCCGGCGAGGAAAGGAGTCTCCGGAAGCTTCGATGTCCGAGTGCTGGGAGCGATGTGCCGCCGGCGAGTTTCACTTGGCCTGTTGCCGTTTTCCGCCCGAGGCAATGCCGTATGCGATCCCCATTCCCGATTCGGTCCTCGAGCAACTCAGATTGCAGCCCAGCTAGCGCAGCGTTCCAGGCTGATTTTGGGGTATGGGACAGTGTGAGGTATAGGGCACAGAACTGCTTGCGACTTTCTCTGAAGTCCAAGTAGTGGAGCCGCCGCTCCCAACCGCTGGTGTAAGGCGGCATCTATTTTTTTCCGCAGTGATCCCGGCTTGGTGGGGCCGTTCGCCCGACCAAGGCGTTGGGGCAGTCGCAGTGGTTTGGCGAGCTCGTGCCAGTCCCATCATGTCAGTCCACTCAGACTCGCTTGAGTGCAGAAAGACATTTATGTCGAGCCGCAGGTTGCAGTCCCGGGGCCAACTCCCAGTTAAACAACCACGGGTTCCGTGGCCGGCGCATCGAACCAGGCGAACGTGGCTTGGATCGGTTTGGTAACCCCTTGGGCAGTGCGCGAGTTGCTGAACTCGGCAGTCGCTCCCCTGTTTGCGCCGGCACTGTTTGCGCCGGTACTGCTTGCGACATTACTATTCGCGGCTCCAACTCGGGCGTGAGAGCGACCGGGCGCTGAGGCGGTTGAGGCCGGACGGCTGGGGGATGAACTCGCCGCTGACTGAGGAGTGGCAAGCCGGCGGGCAGATGCGGCAGCCTGCTGTTTCGCCCGAAGTTGGTCTTGCAGTTCGTATTGCTTGATGAGCAACGTAATCAACTCACCAATGGAGCGCATTCCGGTACGGGCGCGGGTGGCGGAAAGTTGAGGCATCAAGTTCGGCTTGTTCATCAGGATCGGCTTGTTCATCACTGCGACTCGCTGGCAGCACGCTCAGGAAAGATTGGTTGAGTTGGTCGGCGATGACGCGAATCCAATCTGGCTGTGACCGAGTGCTGTTTCCGTCACAGGTGCGAACATCATCGAGAGGGTGGGTGACACGTTTGGTCGCGCGCGGCACGCAGCGCAATGCCAGCAGTGTGGGGGGGAAGGCGCGGCATGGAGAGTGAGCTGGGCTTGTCAGCCAGCGGCCACTTGGGCGGGCAGGCACCGCAAAAGCCCGCGTGATTCAAGGCGAAAATGCCGCTGGAGCCGCGAAACTGAGGGTGCCGGGAATGAGGCTTCGGTCTATGATTAGGAAGCGTGCTGGCAAGAGCAGGCGGACCAAAGGTGTCCGCAAAAAAAATTTCTGAAAATTCTCCGATGGAAATCGATTCGTCCAACGCACAACCGGACACTTTGCAGCCCGGCCGGAGAACGGCAGAGTCGTCCGGCCGAGGAACGGCAGAGTCGTCCGGCCGAGGAACGGCAGAGCCGTCGGGCCGAGGCTCCGGAGAAGTCCTCGGAACCGCTGCGGCCGTGCGAGCCCATCCCATTCCGGCTTGGTTGCTGTCATGTGGGTTGCACACGCTTGCTTTGGTGCTGCTCGCACTGCTTTACCAAACCACATTTTCCGGGGCAGCCGAAGAACAGACTCGCACTGGCGGGATTGTTCTGGTCGCTGCAGATACAGAGACCACCGAATACCTTTCGGAGGGAGACAATTCCGACGCCAGCTCGTCCAGCGACTCGGCGGCGCAAAGCCCCCCTCCCCTGCCGAGTGTGACCGAGCGGTTACCGGACCTGCCGGGAATGGCTGCCGAGCAATCGCCGCTGGCCGGAGTGGGAGACGATCTGCTGGAGGCTTTGCCGGGAGCCAACGCCCTGACGGAAGGAACTACTCAAGGCCGCGAGGTTGGCGGACAAGTCACAACCGAAATTTTTGGTGTGAAGGGAACCGGCAATCGGTTCGTGTATGCCTTCGACAAATCGGACAGCATGAATGGCTATGAAGGCCGACCACTACGGGCTGCCAAGGAGGCCATGCTGACCAGCATCGAGTCGCTGGGAGAAATCAATCAGTTTCAAATTGTTTTCTACAATAACGACCGGGACGTTTTCAAACGCGGTAATGATGCCACGATGTTTTTTGGTACCCCCGAGGTGAAACTGGCGGCCCGGCGATTCATTCAGGGCGTGGTCGCCAGCGGAGGCACCGACCACCTGCAAGCACTCCGCCACGCCTTGTCGCTGCAACCAGACGTGGTCTTTCTGTTGACCGATGCCGAAGGCGGATTCACTAGTGACGAGCTGCGACAGATCGCCGAATGGAATCGCTCGGGCGCCGTCATCAATGCGATCGAGTTTGGCCAAGGTGCGCAGAATGATGGAGACCGATCGCTCGAGGCACTGGTCCGCCAGCACCGCGGCCAATACGTCTACAAGAATATCCTGACCCTGAAGCAATGAACGGAGAGCGACGGGTGGCTTGTGAACAGACAGCGCGAACAACTTGGCCCAGTGAACTGCTGCTGGCGATGCAGATTGCTTCGCGGCGCTGGACTGGCCGATGCCTCCTGCTGCTTTGCTGGCTGACCGTGGGAACTTCGTTGCCGGCAGCCCAAGACGTGGTTGAAGTTCAGCACCCCAAAGCGGAATCGACGGTCAAACGCCGTGGTGAAATCCGCGGCTGGGAAGGAACGGCGCTGACGCTGGAAACGAATGGTCGGGAGGAGTCGATTCCCAATGAGATCATTGTCCGAATCGATACGGCTTGGAGCGAAGAGTATCAGGCTGCGCGGCGACTGCTGGAAGAGCGACAGTTTGCGGCGGCTATTCAACCACTGGCCAAGGCGGCGGTTGCCGAGTCTCGTCCTTGGGCTGCCTCGGTCATTCGGGCGGACTTAGTGCGGGCCTTGTCGGCAACGGGTAGCGACTTCGAGGCCGTTCAACAATTCGTGCTCATTCTTGCCCGAGACCCGGAGACGCGGTTCATGGAGTTTGCGCCGCTGGCCTGGGACTCGGGAATGGTCGATGCGCCGTTTGCCGCGCTCGCCCAGCAATGCCTCGCTTCGTCCAAGCCCAATCTCCAACTGCTTGGCGCGAGCTGGCTGTTGGGAACAGCCGAGCGAGCGGCTGCCGTGGAGCTGCTGGGCAAATTGAAACAGGATATCCGGCCGGAGGTGGCTCATCTGGCTGCAGCCCAATTGTGGCGAGGCGAGGTTCCCCGCGCCAGCAGAACCCAGGTCGACAGTTGGGCACGCCAGATTGAGCGGATGCCGAACGCCCTGCGTGCCGGTCCATTGCTGGTCACTGGCATGGCCTACGCGCGGCTTGACGAGAAAGACCGAGCACTGCTGGCGCTGCTGGAACTGCCGATTCTCCATCCGGACGATTTTCGCTTGGCTGCCACTGGGCTGTCGCGGGCCGCAGCGTTGCTCGCCGCCCGTGATGACGCTGGTTCGGCCCGGCGGCTCCAGAGTGAACTGGTCCAGCGTTACCCGGGCACTCGCTGGGCGACCGAAGCTGGCAACCAGCTTGAGAAGAAATAAGGACAATTTGGAAAGGAATAATGGAAGTTTTCATGAGCAATCACTGCTGGCAGATCGGCATGCATCGGCTTTGGTTCTTGGGCTGGTTGCAAGAGGAAACGGCTGAGCCTGCCAATCAAGCGCCGGGTCTGCTGCAAATCATTTTCTCCGGTGGTCCAATCGGCATTGCAATCATGCTGGCGATCATCGCGACGTCGTTGCTGGCGGCCTATCTGGTTTTTGACCACCTGCTCTCGTTGAGGCGAAACGAGCTGCTGCCGGAGGGGCTCTCGGACCTGGTCCGCCAGGCGTTGATTGGGGGTGACTTGGCAGCGGCCCGCAAAGCCTGCGAGGATCGGCCGAGCCTGCTCTCCTTTGTGTTGATGCACGGCCTCGCGGAGCTGGAATTTGGCTGGTCGGCAGTTGAAAAGGCCGTTGAGGAAGCATTGGCCGAGCAATCCGCGCGGCTGCAGCGAAAGCTGGAATATCTCTCGGTCATCGGCAATATTGCCCCCATGCTCGGTCTGCTGGGAACGGTCGTCGGCATGGTGCTGGCGTTCCGTGAAGTCGCCTCGACCCAAGGGATGGCGAGTGCTCCCCAATTGGCCGAGGGAATTTATCAGGCGTTGGTAACTACGATCGGCGGGCTGGTGATCGCCATTCCGGCAATCAGCGCTTACGCCGTCTTCCGCAACCGGATCGATCAGTACATTGCCGAAGCGGCGTACCAGGCTCAGCACGTTTTCGCTCCGCTCCGTAAGCGGCTCAAGGCTCGGAGTGAATCGAAATGAGAGTTCCACGAGCGCGCCGTCAAGGCAGTTTTGGCTTCAACATGACGCCGATGATCGACGTCGTCTTTCAGTTGATCATTTTCTTTCTTGTCGCCAGTCATTTGACGCGGACCGAGACTCAACTCGACTTGCGATTACCCGTCGCCCGCAGCGGTGCCGAGGACACCGATTTTGAAACGCCGCGGGTGACGATCAATGTCAAGGACGATGGGACCCTGTGGCTGTCGGGGCGGGAGATTGCTGCGGAGCGATTGGCGCCTCAACTATCCGAAGTCCGGAGCGCGGAAGGAGACAATCTGGAGGTCCGGATTCGCGGGAGCCGCGCAGCGACCTACGCCGATGTCGAACCGATCATGCAGGCGTGTACGGAAGCCGGTATCTGGAACGTGTCGTATGCCGTATTTCGGGAGGAACCGCGATGAAGGCACCCAGCAGTTACGTCCGCGCCGGGAACACGGGGAATAACTCGGAAACAATGACGCCGATGATTGACGTCGTTTTCCAGTTGTTAATCTTTTTCGTCTGGACTTCCAGCTTTCAGGTGATTGAGCAGGTCTTGCCAAGCAGCCTGTCATCATCAACGGGCAATCAACAAGCCACGTTGGAGCAACCGCCACCGGAGGCAGATTTTGACCAAGTCGTCATTCGGATTGGTTGGGACGGGGCGGCTCCAAGCTTTCGAATCAATGAGGCACCGGTACCAAGCCTGGCGGAGATCCGCTCCAGCCTGGAGCGACTGCACGCTGTCAAGCAGGACGCAACCGTGATTTTGCATCCGGACCCTGCCGTCCCGCTGGAACATGTAATCAATTGCTACGACCAGGCCAAACTGGTGCGGTTTGAGAAGGTCTCGTTCGCAGTCAATCCTCGGCGTGCGCCATGATCCCTCTCCACCAAGCCGCAGGTCTCCAATTAAAGTTTGGCCACTGCTCCCTGCGCATGGTTGTTGGTGCGCTGGCGGTGCTGCTGGTCATGTGCGTCAGCGCACGGGGCGACGAGCCGCTTTCGCCTGAGCAGCAGATGGCTGCGGGGCTGCGGGGGCGGATGTTGTACGACTTGGCTGACTTATATTGCGATGGACAACTGGCAAAGAAAGAGCTGTCCGCTGTTGCTCAGGCCGAGCTGCTGGTAGAGAAGGTCCAGACCCAAATGGCCCGGGCTATTCAGACGCCTCCGGCAGAACGACCCGCAGCCTGGAATCGCGCGCGCGAAGTGGCTGAGTCGTTTGTCGCCGAGAATCCTGCTCATCCGCGCCGTCTGCTGGTGCGAGTGCAAGCGGGTCTGGCTTCGCTGGCAGAAGCGCGGCTGGTGCTGCAGGAACTGTCGGTCCAGGCGGGACCCGACAATGGTCGCGCGGAGGCCTTGGAGCAACTCCGCGCTGCGCGGAGCGATTTCGAGGGAATCTTGAAGGAGGTTCGGGAAGCGTTGCCGGCGGCTCCGGCCAAGCGGGATGACTCCGGGCGGCTGACCAATCTGCAATTGCAGGCGCTGCAAGCCAATCTTGAGTTTCAAATCGGCACCTGCCACATGCTGCGGGGAGAACTCTATGACTCTTCCCGGTTGGCCGATCGACTCGATGCACTCAGTTCGGCTGAGAAAAGTTTCGAAAGCGTCCTGCGAGTGACCGACGCCGAGGGTGGATTGTGGTTCAGCGTGCAATTGGAGCGGGTCGAGGTCGCGCGGCTGTTGGGTGAATCGAGCGAGGCCCGCCAGCGGCTAGGCAGTCTCGACCTCGCAAAGTTGCCGGCCAACCTGCGCCCCGGTTACTGGGAGCAACAATTGGAACTGGCAACGACCACGCGCGACATCGGCGCCCAATTGGAACAAGTCGGCCGATTGCCGGAGCGGAGCCCACAGCTGGAACTGGCCGGCTTGCGGGCCGTACTGAGGGCGGCCGGAATGTCGCCGGAGACGGAACGCGATCGCTGGCTGAATTCAGCGGCCGAATTGACCCGGCAAATCGAGACTCGCTACGGTGGATACTGGGGACGGTTGGCAGAGTTGACGCTGGTAGGTGCGACCGGAAGCGAGTCAGTCACACCAGTAAATCCTGTCGACCCGGAAATGCCACCGGCGAATTCGAGTGCCGGGGCGATCGAGATTTTGATTCGCACCGGAGACAATGCGGCTCGGGAGCAGCGTGGCGATGACGCCTTGCGCGCCTGGCGCAAGGCAATCGCAACAGCCCAGGAAGGGCCGCAGTCAGAAGCGGTTTGGAAACTGGTGATGCAAGCGCATTTGAAAGTTGGCCGGGTGCTGGAGGAGCGAAAGGCTTTTCGCGAGGCCGCCGATGAGCTGTTGAAAGGTGTGGGGCTGCAGCCACAGAACGAACTGGCTCCGTGGTTACAACTGCAGGCCGCTTGGTGTGTGGCCCAAACGGCAGCGACGTCTCCCGAGGCGATGACCGAGTATCGTCGATTGCTCGAGCAACATGTGCAACAGTATCCCGCAGCAGCCAC
>Ga0164292_10003911_pt1 | contig 12145 bp, 10 predicted proteins | sample GEODES117metaG_FD_111486 | JGI IMG/M metagenome (GOLD analysis project Ga0164292, IMG submission 111486) | Eutrophic lake water microbial communities from Lake Mendota, Wisconsin, USA - GEODES117 metaG | ecosystem: Environmental > Aquatic > Freshwater > Lake | place: USA: Lake Mendota... | reverse complement strand
GGACCACGTCCACTCGATGGGATCACGGTTGTCAGTCTGGAACATGCGATTGCGGCACCTTTTTGTACGCGACAACTTGCTGATAACGGCGCACGCGTCATCAAGGTTGAGCGTCCAGGTGTGGGTGATTTTGCTCGTAAATACGATGAACGTACCCGTGGGATGGCTTCGCATTTCGTATGGACGAATCGCTCCAAGGAAAGTCTGACATTAGATCTCAAGCATGAAAATGCAGGTCCGATTCTCAATGAACTCTTGGCTGAGACTGATGTCCTTGTACAAAACTTGGCGCCTGGTGCGGCTGCGCGAATGGGCTTGTCGTTCGAGGCTTTACACAAGCGTTTCCCCAGACTGATTGTGTGCGATATCTCGGGTTATGGTGAGGGCGGTCCGTATGAGACTAAAAAAGCCTATGACCTATTGATTCAAAGTGAAAGCGGTTTTATTTCTGTGACAGGTTCGCCTGATGCGCCTGCCAAAGCGGGTTGTTCGATCGCCGATATCGCCGCCGGCTCCTATGCCTACTCAAGTATTTTGAATGCCTTGTTATTGCGTCATAAAACAGGCTTGGGCAGTCATCTTGACGTGTCTATGCTTGAGAGCATGGTTGAGTGGATGAGCTTTCCGCTGTATTACACGTTCGAGGGTCAAACACCACCACCCCGTGCGGGTGCCGCGCACGCCACGATCTATCCCTATGGCCCTTTTCCGGTTGGGGATGGTAGTCACGTCATGCTTGGACTCCAAAACGAGCGTGAATGGCAAGTTTTTTGTGAAAAGGTGCTCAATCAACCCGCGTTGGCGAAGGATCCCCGTTATGACTCAACATCCAAACGCGTCGCGAATCGTGATGGTTTGCGAGGACTGATTGTGGACGCGTTTGCCAAGATGACGATTGACCAGGTCATCGAGGCGTTGGAAAAGGCTCAAATCGCAAATGCTCGCGTCAATGAGATGAAAGATGTCTGGGCGCATCCACAACTCAAAGCCAGAAAGCGGTGGACTGAGGTTCAGACGCCCGTGGGCGCATTGCCTGCTTTGTTGCCCCCAGCGACTAGCAGCGCCTTTGACGCGCGCATGGATCCGATCCCGGATATCGGTGAGCATACGCTGTCCATCTTAAAGTCTTTGGGTGTCAGCGATGAGATTATTGCTAAGCTTGAGGCGGCCAAAGCTATTTAAAGCAGGGTGATTTACTCAAAGCGGCCAGAGTTTTTGGTCGCTGCATTGTGCAAGTAGTTGCGCAATGTTGCCTTGCTTGAGAACAAGCTCAGGCATGAGGTCATTGAGTGGTTTGAGTACAAAGGCTCTCATATGCATGCGCGGGTGCGGCAAGGTGAGTCGCGCTGTTTCCATTGCGACCTCCTCGTACCAAAGCAAATCCAGATCGAGCGTGCGAGGTGCGTTGCGAAATGGACGCTCACGGCCATGTGCCCGCTCAAGATCCTGCAATACATCGAGCAGGGCCAGCGGCGCGAGATGTGTTTGGATGCGTGCAACGGTGTTGACAAAGGTCGGACCCTGCGCATCGACCGGATCGCTGCCATAAAAAGGGGCAACCTCTATTGCTTCGATACCCGGAGTATTCTTGAGCGCTTCGAGCGCGCGTTCTAGCGTTTTATGCGCTTGGCCTAGATTCGCTCCTAAACCAATCAAGGCGCGCGCAGACATATTTTTCAACACTTAGCTGATATCAGTGGGTGGCGTACGTGCCGTACCCGATGCCGCACGTGGACTGCGTTTACGACGGCTGCGTGTGCGTGGTCCCGTCGTGCTTGACTCTTTTGGAAGTCGACTTAAATCTTCGAGCATTTCTGCGCGTGTATCGTCGTCGGCATTGGCCAAATCCATCCACCATTGCGCGAGAACGCTGTCGAATTGGTGTGCGGCCGCGCGAAGCTGAAGGAAATCGACCGCGGCTCTAAAACGAGGTTGCTCAAACATACGCCAGATCGATTTAGGTAGACGTTTTTCAAAACGCGGTTGCATAAACCAAATTTCTCGCATGTCCGCACTAAAGCGTTTTTGGATGGCAAGCTTTTCTGTTTGTTCGTCAAGCACGGAGTCCGCAGCGTCCATCAGGCCTTGGATTGAGGGCTCGCCAGCAGCGATCCGTTTTTTCCAGCGCACATCAACTTGATACCAAAGAAGGGCGGCGAATAAGAAGCTCGGGCTGACGGTTTTACCACTGCGCACACGTTGATCCGTTCGTTCGAGCGCGAGCTCGATAAACTCCTCGCCACCTGGTTGCTCAAGTACAACATCGAGTAGAGGGAGAATGCCTTGATGCAGACCATCTTGACGTAATTGAGTCAGGCACTCCATCGCTTGGCCACAGGTCAACAGCTTGAGCATTTCGTCAAATAGGCGCGAAGCGGGGACGTTCTCAATGAGCTCAGCCATCGAGGCCAGTGGTTCTTTGGTGTCAGGCTCGATTTTTCCCTTGAGCTTGACCGCGAAGCGGACAGCGCGCAGCATGCGGACAGGATCTTCGCGGTAGCGCGTGCGTGGGTCGCCAATCATCCGCACGATACGATGCTTGAGATCATCAACGCCGTTGTGATAGTCGATGACCTCTTCGGTCGTGGGGTCGTAGTAAAGTGCGTTGATGGTGAAGTCGCGTCGCGCGGCATCTTGCGCATGCGTCCCAAATTCATTGTCGCGCAGGATTCGGCCATGACCGTCGGTGGATTGCAGTTCGGATGCAGGTGCTCTAAAGGTGGAGGTTTCAATGATCTCCTGACCAAATACGACATGGACAAGTTGAAAGCGTCGTCCGATGATGCGCGCGCGCCGAAATAGAGGACGGATTTGTTCGGGCGTCGCATTGGTGGCGACGTCAAAGTCTTTGGGCTCGAGTCCAACGATCAGATCTCGCACGGCACCGCCCACGATGTAGGCTTGATAGCCCTCGTGTTGCAGGACTTCACACACCTTGATCGCATGGCGGGAAACGAAGCGGCGATCTATGCCGTGTTTTTCTTTATTGATCCGTCTTAAACCTTGTGATCTCTGGCCAAACAACTGACCAACAAAGCGTTTAATGGTGTCTGTGAGCATTAGGATTTATCGTCGGCTAGCTTGTTAAAAAGATTGAGTACAGGCCAATTGCGCTGATGCGCCACGGCGAGCAAGCTCTCGCTCGGATTGGTCACGACCGGATGTGTCACGACTTCGAGTAAAGGCAGGTCATTGATAGAGTCGCTATAAAAGTAAGACGCGTCGAAGTCCTCAAGACGTTGACGCTGTCCCGCAAGCCAGTGATTGACCCGAACAACTTTGCCCTGTTTGAAACTTGGCGTACCCAAAATTTTCCCCGTATAGCGTCCGGCGATGTACTCGGGGTCCGTGGCGATGAGTGTCGGAACGCCAAAAGCGCGAGCGATGGGTGCAGTCACGAAGCTATTGGTGGCGGTTACGACGGCACAGAGGTCTCCGGCCGACAAGTGTTGTTGTACCAATTCGATGGCGCTCGGTGTCATCGCGGGCCGGATGATCTTTTGCATAAACTCTTCGTGCCAGGCCGCGAGCAAGTGTGGCGGGTGGGCAGCTAGCAACCCCAACATAAATTCGGCAGCTTGCTCTGCGGTCAACTCGCCCGCGTTGTAGCGGTCCATCAACTCTTCGTTGCGGCGCAAGGCTTCGGCTGGGTCGCCGGCGCGTCCGGACTTGGCCATAAAAATAGCCCATTGATAATCACTATCAAGAGGCAGGAGTGTGTGGTCGAGATCGAAAAGTGCGAGTCTTTTGGAGTTCATGATTGTAAAAATTCTCGGTCTGTCAGCATTTGGCGCACAAGCGGCAACGTGACGCTGCGGTGTTTGGAAAGGGAGTACCGGTCCAGAGCGTCCACCAAGGCGAAAAGTTGCCGGATATCGCGTGTGTAATGCGTCAACATCCAGTCCAATATGTCCTCGGAAAGCGGCAAACCAAGCCTGAGCGCATAAGCAGTGAGCGCTTCGAACTTTTCTTGATCCGAAAGCGGCTCAAGTCGAAACACCAGATCCCAGCCCAGGCGAGTGCGCAGATCTTCGCGCAAAGACATCATCATGGGCGCTCGATCCCCGGTCACTACCAGCCTAAACGCTTGGTCTGTCGCGGCAAGCTCGCGCCAACGATTGTACAGGGCAAAGACCGCAGACTGTTGTTCAGCGGTCATTTCCTGGATATCGTCGATAGCAATGATTTCTGCGCGGTTCAGGTCGGTGGAGAGGGTGGCCAGCGCCATGATGTCCGCCGGGGGGGTCGCGGTTTCGATTAGATGGGCTTTTTTATCTTTGATGATGGCCTGGAGCAAATGACTGCGTCCGCAGCCCGGAGGACCCCATAAATACAACGCTCGACCCCGTGTCAAGCCCTTAGCCGCATCAATGGCGGCAGCGTTGGCGCCCACGACCGTATTGTCCAAACTAGGACTTTGGGCGGGTGTAATCTCTAGAAGTAACTGCCGACTCATCGACTCATCGTAAAATTGGTAAAAATACGGACGAAAGTCCACAATTGTCACACAACCACGGCTTTTTCCCATGACTCAACCTCAAGCACCTCTGACTTACCGCGACGCTGGCGTCGATATTGACGCGGGCGACGCTCTTGTAGACCGTATTAAGCCTCTGGCGGCACGCACGATGCGCGAGGGCGTTTTGGCGGGTATTGGTGGTTTTGGCGCACTCTTCGAGGTGCCAAAACGTTACAAAGAACCTGTCCTCGTATCGGGTACGGATGGCGTCGGGACCAAACTCAAGCTCGCGTTTGACTGGCAGCGCCACGACACGGTGGGGATCGATCTGGTCGCCATGAGCGTCAACGATATTCTGGTCCAGGGCGCCGAGCCGCTCTTTTTCTTAGATTACTTCGCCTGCGGTAAATTGTCCGTGGATGTCGCGGCCCAAGTCGTGGGCGGCATTGCCAAGGGCTGCGAGCTGTCAGGTTGCGCCCTGATCGGTGGTGAAACGGCTGAAATGCCTGGCATGTATCCGGATGGCGAATACGATTTAGCCGGTTTTGCTGTTGGCGCCGCTGAAAAATCATTGTTAATCGATGGTAAATCGATCCAGCCAGGCGATGTGGTGTTGGGCTTAGCCTCCAGTGGTGCCCATTCAAACGGTTACTCTCTGCTGCGCAAAATCCTGCAGCGTGCCAACGCGCGTCCCGAACAAGACTTCCATGGTCAGCCTTTGGGCGATGTCGTGATGGCGCCTACGCATCTTTACGTCAAACCTGTCTTGGCTGTGCTCAAGGATTTTGGCAAACAAATCAAAGGTTTAGCGCATATCACGGGCGGTGGTTTGCTCGATAACGTCCCACGTATTCTTCAGCCTGGTTTACAAGCGCGCCTACACCGCGATACCTGGCAAATGCCAAAGTTGTTTAGTTGGTTGCAACAACAGGGTGGCGTGGCTGATACTGAAATGTATCGCGTGTTTAATTGCGGCATTGGTATGGTTGCAGTCGTGCCTGCCGCTCAGGCAGAAGCGATCAGTCAGGCGCTCAGAGCACAGGGTGAAACGGTTTATCAACTCGGTGAAATTACTGAGTGTGCTGCGACAGATGCGCAAACGGTTGTGCTTTAACTCAATTCACGATCGTTCGCTCATCGATCAGGTGACGGATGATTGTTAAGGCTTGATCGCATGCGTTTGGGGCGTCCGCCTCAACGGTCAAGCGCTCTGGCAGACTTCGCAACCAAGTCAGCTGTCTTTTCGCGAGCTGTCGGGTTGCCGCGATGGCTTGTTCTCTTGCTTGTGCTTTCGTGACATCTCCGTCCATCATGGACCAGAGTTGTCGATAGCCCACACATCGGATCGAAGGTAAATCTGTATGGAGATCGCCTCGCGCCCGCAAAGCCTCGACTTCTTTGATCAAACCCTCTTCGAGCATCTGATCGAAACGTAAAGCGATACGTTGATGCAAGTGACTACGCTGCGCTGGCTCCAGGCTCAGCGTGACCGTTCTCAGTGGCTGATCTGTCTGTTCAGAGACATTGAGTAATTCAGACATGGTCTTGCCGCTCAGATGCCAAATTTCAAGTGCCCTCTGAATACGCTGACTGTCGTTGGGCGAGAGCCTTGCTGCCGTGATGGGATCAATCTGACCAAGTTGCGCATGCATCGCGGGCCAACCGATCGCGACTGCGCGTGACTCCAACTCCTTTCTAAGCGCGGGGTCTGCTGTAGGCAAATCACTGAGCCCCTCGCGCAGTGCTTTGAAATAAAGCATCGTGCCGCCTACGAGCACTGGCAAGCGTCCTCGCGCACGGATTTGTGTCACGCACGCAAGCGCATCGCGTCTAAAGGCAGCAGCCGAATAAGATTCGAGTGGATCCAAAATATCTAACAAATGATGACAGACCAGTGCACGCTCCTCGCGTGAGGGTTTGGCTGTGCCAATATCCATGCCGCGATAGATCGTCGCCGAGTCGACATTAATCAGCTCGCATGGCCATTGCTCAGCGATCGCGCGTGCGATCGCGCTTTTACCACTGGCGGTTGGTCCTGCAATGCAAAGTAATGCGGGCGCTGTCATTGACCACGCAAAAATAATTTGTCCAAGTCCGATACGTTCCAATGGATCCAGGTCGGACGTCCATGATTGCATTGGTCAGCGCGCTCGGTCAGCTCCATTTGGCGAAGTAACGCGTTCATTTCTTCGAGCGTCAGTTGGCGATTAGCCCGAACAGCACCATGGCACGCCATGGTCGCTAGCAAGGTGTTACGTTGTTCGGTTAAAAGCTGACTCGCGCCAATCTGTTCAAGATCGCGTAAGACGCCTCGCGCAAGCGCTTCAAGATCGCCGCGCGCGAGCATTGCGGGAACGGCCCGCAGCGCCATGGTTTGCGGTCCCATGGAGGCCATTTCAAAGCCTAATTTTTCTATTTCCGTCTGATACTCTTGAGCGAGTGCGAGCTCTTTTTCAGTGACACGAAATACGACAGGAACCAAGAGACTTTGCTGAGGAAGTGTTTGTGTATCAAGCGCATTTTTCAACTGCTCATAGACCACTCTTTCGTGCGCGGCGTGCATATCGATCAATGCAAGTCCTGACTTGGTCTGGGCCAAAATGTAAATACCATGCACTTGGGCGAGTGCGCGACCTAATGGCCAGTCCGGTGCGGGCTCATCGAGAGGTGCGTAGAGGGTCTGCCATGCTTGGGGCGAGGTGGAGTTGGCTTGACCTGTTTCACGCAGTTGAAAAGCGCGCTGAGTCGTGGCTTGCCAAGGCGTCACTGTCGAGCCAGGGGCCGCGAATGCGGTGGGGACAAAAGCAGAATCGGTCGACCGTCTAGCATCGTAAGAGGTGTCCATCTCAGCCGCAGACACGCTCTGCGCGCCAGCGACACCGGCCAACGCTTGGGTGACTGTTTGCTGAACAAAGCGATGCACGGCACCGGAGTCGCGAAAACGCACTTCGTGTTTAGCCGGATGGACGTTGACATCGACGGCAGTTGGCTCCACCTGCAGAAAAAGGACAAAGGCAGGCTGCCTATCCCCGTGCAGCACATCGGCATAAGCACTTCGTATCGCATGTGAAACAGTACGATCGCGAACGTGACGACCGTTGACAAATAAAAACTGACGATCTGCGCGGGCGCGGGCCGCGGTGGGACGGGTGACAATCCCCATCAATGAGATCAAGCCGCCTTGCGCATGGACTTCGATGCCGTGTTCGTTAAACTCTGAGCCCAACACGTCGCTGATGCGTTTGAGAGCAGAGGTGGGAAGCCATTGGCGCACAGCACGATCGTTATGAAAGACACGGAATCCTACCTCAGGAAAGGCAAGAGCAATGCGTTCAATCGCATCGATGCAATGGCCAAATTCAGTAGCCTCTGCGCGTAGAAATTTACGTCTAGCTGGTACACGATCGAATAAATATTTAACGTCAACCGTCGTACCCAATGCGCCGGACGCGGCCGTAGCCTCGAGTGTGCCGGGCTCGAGGCACCAGGCATGCTCAGCGTCTTTGGTGCGAGAAATCAGCGTGAGTTGGGAGACTGCTGCGATTGATGCGAGCGCTTCGCCGCGAAAGCCCATTGAATGGACTGACTCGAGTTCTTCGAGTGAACTGATTTTGCTCGTGGCGTGACGCGTTAGCGCGAGAGCGAGTTCGTGTTTTTCGATCCCGCCCCCATCATCAATCACAGCAATTCGTCTGATACCACCTGCCTCGAGCCGGATCTCAACGGTTTGAGCGCCTGCATCGACGGCATTTTCCACTAATTCTTTGAGAACGGAAGCGGGTCGTTCGATCACTTCACCCGCAGCGATTTGACTCACGAGCAAATCGGGTAGGGCGCAGATAGGGCGACGCTGAGACATCATTAGCCTGTGCTGGCTAGGTGCGGATTTGCTCTGAAAAACTGCTGAATGCCATTATTGATGGCAACGGCAAAGCGCTCTTGCGTTTGCGGGCTGCGCAGCAGTTGTTCTTCGGTTGGGTTGCTAATAAAGGCTGTTTCTACCAGCACCGAAGGCATATCAGGCGCGCGCAAGACAGCGAAACCTGCACTTTCAACCTGTGGTTTGTGCAGGCGATAAACACCGCGCAGTTGGTCCAGCATGGTCGAGGCCAGTTGCGTCGAGTCTTTGATTTGGGCCGAAGTCGACAAATCAAGCAATATTTTTGCGACTTGATTGTTTTGAGTTTGAATATTGATGCCGCCGATCAGGTCGGCAGAGTTTTCTTTTTCCGCCAGCCATTTTGCAGCGGTACTGGAAGCGCCGCGTTCCGACAGGACATAGATAGAGCTTCCGCCCGCAGTAGGTCGCGGAAACGCATCAGCATGCACGGATACAAAAAGATCCGCTTTGACCCGGCGTGCTTTTTCAACGCGAACATGGAGAGGCACAAAAAAATCACCGTCTCTGGTCAGGAAGGCCCGCATGCCTGGTGTCGCATCAATACGAGCTTTGAGTTTTATAGCGATTGCCAGCACCACGTCTTTTTCTCTTGTGCCACCCTTGCCAATCGCGCCAGGATCTTCTCCGCCGTGCCCAGCATCGACAGCGATCGTGACCATGCGGCGACGACCGAGTGGTGTCGGGTTTGTGCTAGGACCACGGCTTGGCGCGATAGGCGGCGCGATGGATTCGGGAATCACAGGTATGGCTGCCATACCTGTGCCCTTGGGATTTTTACTGATGTCGCTCAGTACGCGAGCAAGTGGATCTTCATCCAACTTTTTTTGCGGCATTTTTTTCAACAGCGCCGCGAGCGGATCTTGCGCCACTTTCGGGTACAGGTCGAGCACGAGGCGAAACTTATATTCGCCCACGGGCTTGAGCGTAAAAACCTGTGGCGCGATAGCCTGTTTTAAATCAAAAACAATTCGAATCACATTGGCGCGATTTTGCGCGACGCGCAACGAGCTGATAAATGGATCGTCGGGGCGAACTTTGCGCACTAGCTCATTGAGTGCGGGGTTCATTTCCATCCCTTGAATATCCACAACCAAGCGATTGGGCGTTTCGAGGGTGAAGTGTTCAGCGCGCAACTCGCTATCGAGTTCGAGCGTGACGCGGGTGTAATCATCCGCGGGCCAAGTGCGCACGGCAAGGAGCTTGGCTGCCATTGCGATACGAGGGATCACGGGTAAAAGTAAAATCGTAGCAGCGCCCAACAAACGACGACGGGCAGGCGCTTTCAGCGTGGCCGTGAGTCCTGTCTTATCTGAGGCAGTGCGTCGATCCATTGAAGCCCTTTTACTGTGTATGCACTTAGCGTTGCCCGTCGACCTTGGTCGGCGTAAAACAAGTGAATTAATAGATCCGGATGTCCTAAATAATCGCCCGCGCGCTCTGGCCATTCGATCAAAACAAGTGCGCGATGATTGAGTAAATCCTTAAATCCAGCATCTAACCAATCTGTGGGGTCGCTAAATCTATAGAAATCAAGATGATACAAGTATAAGTTAGAAACTTCATAAGATTCAAGTAGTGCGTAACTTGGGCTCTTTATTCGCCCAGAAACACCACACTGTCGCAAAAAAGCTCTCACTAAGAAAGTCTTTCCTGCGCCGAGGTCGCCCTGCAGGTGGATGCGCCCGCCGGCTTGCGCCCCAGGAAGCATGTTGCCCGCGGTCGTTTGTAGGTCAGCCGCAACGAGGGCGAGTGATTGCCCTAGCCGATCTGTTGCGGCCTCGTCGGGCAAATCGAGTGTAAAAGTGTTGAGAGGCGACAAGGGCATTAAGGTCGTTTTTCTGATTGATTACGGTCAAATTGCAATGGTGGTGAATGCTACTATTAATTTCTCATTTCGCGTTATTGCATCCTTCATGCGTACTCAGGAATCAAGCGCTGTCAGCGCGTTTATCGATGCCGTTTGGCTCGAAGACGGTTTGGCGGCCAACACGCTCTCGGCTTATCGCCGAGATCTGTGTGCGTTTGAGCAGTGGTTAAAGCTCGAGCGTGACATTGCGTTGGATGCGGTGACTGGCGCTGACATTGAGTCTTGGTTCGCTGCGTTGCATGCGCATTCCAAACCGAGTACAGCGAATCGTCGACTCGCAACTCTCCGCCGTTATTATCTCTGGGCTATTCGTCATCAGCGCGTCTCGATCGATCCTTGTTTGCAATTGACGACAGCCCGCCAGCCTTTGCGCATCCCTAAAACGCTCTCTGAGAATCAAGTCGAGGCCCTGCTCAAACAGCCCCCTGTGCATACGCCCAGAGGTTTACGTGATCGTGCCATGCTTGAGGTCTTGTATGCCACAGGCTTGCGGGTATCCGAACTCGTCAGCATCGGTGTCATGGAAATCAGCCTGTCTGACGGTGTGCTGAGAGTGGTGCAAGGCAAGGGAGGTAAAGATCGCCTCGTGCCGCTGGGCGCCGAGGCTGCGCATTGGATTACCACCTACTTGAATGAGGCGAGACCTGTCTTGCTGGGACCTCGCACGAGTCCGGCGATGTTCGTGACCGCGCGAGGGATGCCGATGACGCGTCAATCGTTTTGGTTGTTGATTAAAAAATATGCGGTGCTCGCGGGTGTGCGGGCACCATTGTCCCCCCACGTCTTGAGGCACGCCTTCGCCACGCATTTGCTCAACCACGGCGCTGATTTGCGCGTGGTGCAAATGTTGCTTGGTCATGCAGATATTTCGACAACACAGATCTACACGCATGTGGCACGCGAGCGCTTAAAGAGCCTGCACGCGCAGCATCACCCGCGTGGATGAGGGACTTGCTAAACTACACAATACGCCGCCGTAACTCAGTGGATAGAGTACCTTCCTCCTAAGAAGGGAGTCGCACGTTCGATTCGTGTCGGCGGCGCCATTCCAGCCTTTTTCTGATTCGCTCATGACAACAACACACAGCACGGCAAACGATCCAGGCAAACTGCTTGATAATCCGCTTGCTTTCAGAACGATCCTGATGGGCACCTTCATTGTGCTGTTGGCAATGGGGATTCGCGCCACGATCGGTTTGTTTATTCAGCCGATGGGACTTGAGCGAGGGTGGGGGCGCGAGGTATTTTCGCTCGCCTTCGCGATACAAAATCTCGTGTGGGGTTTCGGTGCGATTGGCGCGGGCATGATGGCGGATCGTTTGGGTTCTGGGCGAACGATCGCACTGTCCATTGTGCTGTATGCACTTGGTTTGGTGGGGACTCGTTTGGCGAGTACTGAAATGGAGTTTTATCTGACTGCAGGTGTCTTGATCGGTCTTGGTCAAGCGGGGACGACCTTTGCCGTGATTTTGCCGGTGATCGCGCGCACAGTGCCTTTGGCGCATCGCAGTACAGCGATGGGGATCGCAAGCGCCGGCGGTTCGCTGGGTCAGTTTCTGGTGGTGCCAGCGGGTCAGCTTTTGATCGATACACTTGATTGGACTGGCGCCTATTGGGTCATGTCCGCGGTGTTCGCCGCCACGCTTCCTTTGGTGTGGTTCCTGCGAGGCAAACCCGCCGCAGGCACAGGGCCTCAACAGTCCATGTTTTCGGCGATTGCCCAGGCGTTGCGTCATCCAACGTTTCACTTTCTATTTTGGGGTTATTTTGTCTGCGGTTTTCACACGGCCTTCATCACGCTGCACTTACCTGCCTTTGTGGTGGATCAAGGGCTCAATGCAGGCACGGGCGCGATCGCGATTGGCTTAATCGGGCTATTTAATGTTTTTGGTTCCTTTACTGCAGGCAAACTCGGCGG
>Ga0164292_10003907_pt1 | contig 12151 bp, 10 predicted proteins | sample GEODES117metaG_FD_111486 | JGI IMG/M metagenome (GOLD analysis project Ga0164292, IMG submission 111486) | Eutrophic lake water microbial communities from Lake Mendota, Wisconsin, USA - GEODES117 metaG | ecosystem: Environmental > Aquatic > Freshwater > Lake | place: USA: Lake Mendota... | reverse complement strand
TATTGTTCGCAAATCACTTCATTACCGGGTTTGGTATGTACATTGATAGCGATTTGATTGGCCATGGTGCCACTCGGGCAAAACAATGCAGCGTCGCGGCCAAAAATGTCAGCAACATAGGCTTCAAGTTGATTAACACTGGGGTCTTCTCCAAAAACATCATCTCCAACAGCAGCATGGAGCATGGCTTCTTTCATTCCTGTTCCTGGTTTTGTAAATGTATCAGAACGCAAATCGGTAATCATAATAAGGTTTGTTGAAGATTAGTGAGCAGGCATTCGACGAAAAAAAACAAAACGCCATTTTGCACCAATAAAAGTTAAAAATATTGTCTTTTTGGTTGATTTTCATACTTTTTTGGTCAATCGCTATGAATTTCAAAAATTGAAACTTAACTTTGCAAACGGCTTGTTCGTAAGGTAAAGCCTGATTTTTTATACCCTTTGCAACTTTTCCCCAACAAAAACTGTCATTTGGCTGTAATCACATTGACTTTACTATAATTCATACACATGAGGCAATTAAAAATCGCTACCCAAATTACCAACCGCGACTCACAGGCGGTTGAGAAGTACTTACAGGAAATTTCAAAAATTTCTATGATTACGCCGGAAGAAGAAACCATTCTGGCTCAGAAAATAAAAATGGGCGACCAACGAGCGCTCGATAAACTGGTACAGGCTAATTTACGTTTCGTGGTATCTGTAGCCAAACAATATCAACATCAGGGCCTTTCATTAAGCGATTTGATCAATGAAGGTAACCTGGGTTTGATTAAAGCCGCTCAGCGTTTTGATGAAACGAAAGGATTTAAATTCATTTCTTATGCGGTTTGGTGGATCCGCCAGTCTATCCTACAGGCCTTGGCTGAACAGGGAAGGCTTGTTCGTTTACCACAAAACAAAATCGGCACTTACAACAAGGCCAATAAAGCGTATATGGCATTTGAACAGGAGCACGAGCGTGAGCCTTCAACAGAAGAGCTTGCCGAATTGCTCGAAATGAGTGAAACCGAAATCAATAATATATTCCAAAGCAATACGCGTCATACTTCATTAGATGCTCCGGTTCACGAAGCAGAAGATGTTGCCATGGGCGATTTGCTCAAAGGTGGCGATGAAACGGATGAAGATGTGATGCACGATTCATTAAAAAATGAAATCCGCCGTGTGCTTAAATCGCTCAGTCCCCGTGAGGCCGAAATCGTAAATGCCTATTTCGGGCTTGACGGTGAAAATGGCGTTACCATCGAACAGATAGGTCAGAAATACGATCTTACCAAAGAACGCATCCGCCAGATCAAAGAAAGAGCTATCAAACGTTTACAAAAAGCCCGTTACAGCGGTGCTTTAAAAGCATATTTAGGATAAACGCATTTTCAAAATATAAAAGCCCTTCATTGGGCTTTTTTTTTGCCTAAGATTTCAATCCCTTAAAGAATGGTGAATTCATTCCCGCTTTCATTTTTCCTGATACGTATATTGCTTACCTTTACCATATGAACAGATTGTTAGGATTATTGCTGATTTTATGGCTCAGCGCTTGTGAAAAGAATATCGAATTTGATCTTGAAGATGCACCTCCGGTATTGGTTGTTGATGCTCAAATAGAGAATGATAAAGCACCTGTGGTTGTGCTCACCAAAAGCCTTTCTTATTTCAGTGAAATAAGTCCGGAAATTCTTGCCGCTTCTTTTGTAAGGAATGCAACAGTTACTATATCGAATGGCAGTTTAACCCATCAGTTAAAAGAATACGCCATTCCCCTGATTCCAGGATATACAGCCTATTACTACAGCATCGATTCATCAAACCTGTCTACTGCATTCAATGGCGCTTTTAATACTACCTATGTGCTATCGATTACATCAGAAGGGAAAAGTTATACCGCCACTACCAGGATTCCATTGCTTACTTCGGTTCCGGATTCATTCTTTTTCAAAATAGCGCCACAGAACCCTGATACCAATAAAAGAGTGATGCTGATTCGTGCCTCTGATCCTCCGGGATTAGGTAATTATGCACGTTACTTTACCAAACGCAATCAAGGCGCCTTGCTGCCTGGAGAAAACTCGGTATTCAGTGATGAAGTGATAGATGGTACTTCTTATGAAGCACAATTGCCACAGGGAATCGACCGCAATAATCCACCAACTGAAGATGAGCAGTTTTATCTGAAAGGGGATACGGTTACACTGAAATTCTGTAACATCGACCGCAATACCTACCTGTTCTGGAATACCTGGGAATTTGCTTATCAAAGTATTGGTAATCCTTTTGCTCAACCCAATAAAGTGCTTGGGAATATTTCAAATGGGGCACTGGGTTCTTTTTGCGGTTATGCTGCATCGATAAGAACCAGGATAGTAGAATAGCAAATCTGAATCAATTAAAAATCTCATTACATTCATGGAAAAAAATATAGTGGAACATGTGAATTGTTTGATCATCGGGTCGGGGCCGGCAGGATATACTGCGGGTATATATGCATCAAGAGCAGGGCTTAATCCGGTATTGTACCAGGGAATCCAGCCTGGCGGCCAACTGACCATTACAACAGAGGTTGAAAATTATCCGGGTTATCCCGATGGTATACAAGGGCCGGAGATGATGATCCATTTTGAAAAACAGGCGGCAAGAATGGGAACAGATATCCGTTTCGGGTTAGCAACTGCAGTGGATTTTACAACCCATCCTTTGAAAGTTCAGATAGATGAAGAGAAATGGATCAGTGCGAATACAGTGATCATAAGTACCGGGGCTTCTGCTAAGTGGCTGGGTACTCCGGGAGAAGAAAGATTAAATGGATTTGGAGTAAGTGCCTGTGCGGTTTGCGATGGTTTCTTTTTTAAAGGGAAGGAGGTTGCCATTGTAGGTGCCGGTGATACTGCAGCTGAGGAGGCTTTGTATCTTTCTAAACTATGTACTACCGTTCATATGTTTGTGAGGAAGAAAGAAATGCGCGCCAGTGTTGTGATGCAGGAACGAGTGCTGAAACAACCGAACATCAAAATTTACTGGAATACCGAAGCGGAAGAGATTTTAGGAGATAAGAAAGTGGAAGCGGTTAGGATTGTTAACAATATTTCAGGAGAACAGGATACTATTCCGGTAAGCGCCTTCTTTGTAGCCATTGGGCATGAACCCAACAGTGGCATTTTCAAAGGGTGGTTAGATATGGATGAGACAGGTTATATCAAAACCGTTCCTGGCACTTCAAAAACCAATGTTGAAGGTGTTTTTGCTTCGGGCGATGTACAGGACAAGATTTACCGTCAAGCCGTAACGGCAGCTGGCAGTGGTTGTATGGCTGCATTGGATGCCGAGCGTTTTTTGGGCCATAAAGGATTGCATTAAAAAAGAAAGTTCATTAACTGATTAACTAAACCGAATCCCTTGTACAAGATACATCTCCATGGCCTCATATTCCATGCTCATCATGGTTTATATGCAGAAGAAACGGTTACGGGTAATCGATTCGAAGTGTCGGTTGATATCGGTTTTTCTGAAAAAATGTCCATTCAAAGTTTAGATGATAGTATCGATTATGTAAAAGTTTACGATTGTATTTCGGAGCATATGAAAAAACCGGAAGCTTTATTAGAAGTTCTTGCATCAAATCTTGCTTCAGCCATTCATACACTCTACCCAAGGATAGCTTATATTAGCATACATATTTTTAAAAAAGCCGCACCCATTAAAGGTTTTAGCGGAAAAGTTGGCGTTAGTTTTGATAAGCAATATGCATCATGACTCTTTACATTCACTATACCGTATCAAAAAAAAGATCCTGGAATATTCCATGCAGGAACGTTTTTTTTATGACAATTTCTTTGGTGGTATTGTTTCTTTCCTTTTCCTATTTTAGCCAAGGCCAGGATTTTTCTGTAATGCTTAAAGAAGCCGACCGGCTGGAAGCCATCTCTAATGAAAAGGAAGCTTTAAAATATTTCAAGGAAGCCCTTAAAATACAACCTTTGAACCTGCACGCATTAACCAAATGCAGCGAACTCTGTTCAAGGATCGGTGCCAGAGAAAAAGTTCAGCAAACCCGCGACAGTTATTTTCAGGCAGCACTCATTTATGCAAAAACAGCAACTAAATATCATCCCAACAGTGATGAAGCATTGGTTGTGATGGGCATTGCCATGGGGCGCATGGCATTGACAAAAAGCGGAAAAGAAAAAATTGCTACCGTAAAGGAAATTAAACATTATGCGGAAATGGCCTTAAAAATCAATCCGGATAATTTCAAAGCATGGCATATCATAGGTAAATGGAATTATGAAGTGAGTAGCCTTACCGTGCTTGAAAAGGCGGCAACAAAAGTTTTTTATGGAGGGTTACCGGATGCTTCATTAAAAAAATCGATCGAGGCTTATGAAAAAGCAAAATCATTGAGTCCATCTTTCACCCTCAATTATCTCGAACTGGCAAAAGCCTATAAAAAGAACAATCAAAAGAAAAATGCTATCCCATTACTTCGATATGCACTTACCATTCCAAACCGCACTGAAGACGATGAACGCATTAAGAAAGAAGCGGCTGAATTACTGAAAGAATGGGAATGATCATCGGTTTAATACTTCAAGTTTTACTATAAAAATTACTTTATGTACCGCATCCTGGTTTTTCTCCTGTTGCTAAGTCGTTGTTTGCATGCACAACCTTCCGGTTCAGCAGCTATGAATTCCCGGTATGATCCGGCAGCATTGTTTAACCCTTCATTTTACAGCAATACATGCAATGGAATCACCCGTACAGCAAACGGAGAGCCCGGTGCAGGTTACTGGCAAAACAGGGCTGATTATCGCATGAATGTGCGATTGGATGAAGCAAAAAAGGAAATCAGTGGTATAGTAACCATCAGCTATCAGAATAACAGTCCCCAATTTCTCAATTATCTCTGGCTGCAATTAGACCAACAATTATTCAGCAAAACCTCAAGGGGGCAAAAGCGTATGCCTACGAATGTACGTAGTCGATATGGTGATGCCAAGAGTAATTTTGATGGCGGGTTCCGGATTAAATCTGTAGTTATTGGCAACCAATCTGCTGCCAATTATAGGATTTATGATACGCGGATGCAAATCAAACTGGATAATCCGATCAAGCCACAAGGCGATCGCATACAAATTACCATTGAATATGCTTACAACATACCGGTTTATGCAGCAGACCGTTCAGGTATTTTTCCGGCCAAAAAAGGAGATGTTTTTTCCATTGCCCAATGGTATCCGAGGATGTGTGTTTATGATGATATCAGAGGTTGGAATACCGATCCCTATTTGGGTGCCGGCGAATTTTACCTGGAATATGGAGATTTTGATTTTTATATCACTGCACCTGAAAATCATATTGTTGTGGCCGGTGGTGAATTGATCAATCCGCAAGAAGTACTAACCACTGTTCAGCAGGAGAGGCTTAAGAAGGCAGCACAAAGCGAAAATACCGTTGTGATTAAAGCTGCAAATGAAATAACTCAAACAAAATCAGAAGCAACTGCAAAGGAACACACCTGGCATTTTCAAATCAAAAATTCAAGAGATGTAGCATGGGCGAGCTCTGCTTCATTCATCTGGGATGCTGTAAGCATACCCTTGCCCAGTGGTAAAAAGATTTTGGCCATGAGTGCATATCCTGAAGAAAGTGCCGGCAAAAATGGCTGGGGCAGAAGCACCGAATATGTCAGCAGCAGTATAAAATATTACAGCGGTAAATGGTTCGAGTATCCTTACCCGGTAGCGGTGAATGTGGCGGGAAATATTGGCGGGATGGAATATCCGGGTATTGTATTCTGCGGACAATCCGCCAGGCAGGAAGGCTTATGGGGAGTTACCGATCACGAATTCGGGCACATTTGGTTCCCGATGATTGTTGGAAGCAATGAACGCAGGTTTGGATGGATGGATGAGGGTTTCAATACTTTTATCAATTCCTTATCAGACGATGAATTTAATGGGGGAGAGTATAAATCCCTGCCTGTTAGCGGCGAAGATCAGGCAAGTAACCTTTTCCATGCACAAACTGAACGCATATTTCAAAGTCCGGATGCTTTGAGAGAAGAAAATATCGGTACTGCATTGTATTACAAACCTGCCTACGCACTTACCCTTTTGCGCGAACATATACTAGGTGAGGAAAGATTCGACTATGCTTTCAGAACCTATATCAGCCGCTGGGCTTATAAACATCCAACACCCTGGGATTTTTTCCGCTGTATGGAAAATGCAGCAGGAGAAGATCTTTCCTGGTTCTGGAAAGGCTGGTTTCTTGAAAATTATCAACTCGACCAGGCTATTTTTTCAGTAAATAATTCAGCAACAGAAGGTCCGGTGGTTACATTGGTAAACGTCGGCCAAATGGCGATGCCCGTTATCCTCAGCTATGAAACAATCACCGGTGAAAATGGAACGATCAATTTGCCCGTTGAAATCTGGAACAATACGGCTGAATTTAGTGTACGCATTCCTGTTAAGACGGCACTGAAGAATGTAAGTATCGATCCGTTCAATGTTTTTCCGGATGTTGTTCGCTCTAACAATACCTGGAAGGCCTTTTAAATAAAGGATTTATCCGTTATTTGATTTTTGATAAGCCTTCCATACAGGAGGCATCAGCGGGCCTGTTAAGTAAGGCTTTATTGAAAAGCAGTTTGGCATCATTGAACCTGCCGGCTTGTAAACACGACCAGCCAAGCATATGGTTGCCATCATAATCAAAAGGGTAGAGGTTCACTACTTTTTCGAAATTCCGTATAGCCAAATCGTATTTTTTTCTGTTGTATTGAATCACACCGGCCCAATAATTGGCAGTGTAATGCTGAGGGTCTATTTTCAGGATATCTTCATATTGCTGCAACACTTTGTCCCAGCTTTCAAGTGCTGACAATGGTTTGATCAACCCCAGTTTGGCCTCTATGGAATAAGGTTTAGCTTTAACTGCTTTTTCATAATGCGATTGTGATACCGTATAATTTTTGTTCATGTAATGAAGCCATCCCAGTCGAAGTTGGATTTCATAATTAGAAGCTCCATTTTGCTTCTCCAATAAACTGGCAGCTTCTGCATATTTACCAGATGCTTCGAGGGCATAACTTTCACTGAAAGCTTTTTGCAGAGCAGCATCCTGTTGTGCGGAAGCATGATTCAATTGACCAGTAATAAAGATTACAAAAAATAATTTTTTTAAAATTTCCATGATAAACCTCCAGTGATTGATTGTTGATTAAATGTATTGTTTGTTAGAAAAAGTACTCGTTGTTCAAATACAAAACCGGCTTGTAAAAGCAGATGGTTACCCAATAAAACATAAACGCCAGCACCTGCTTTCCATTTTGTTGGGTCGATTGCATTATAAAGATATAGTGCATCATTTTCAAAATAGTTTTGAAATCCGCCTAATGTTGCATGACCTTCCAACCATGCCTGTTTCATTAACCTGCAACCCAGCACTTGCTTGAAATTGAAATTGTTTTCACTATTCCTAACGCGCAAACTTGCCGTAGTATAGGAATATATCTTGTTATTTCCTAAAGGAAGATATTCGAGCGAAAAATTGTATTGCTGGCTGGATGTATCGTTTAGGTTTGCAAATAGGGCATCAGCCTGTACATTCAGTTTATAACCGTTGTGTCTGATTCCGATCATAGCAGCCTGGTTATTGTAAGTGAAATTATTAAACGGCGTATAAAGATAATGGTACACTGCTTTAGCCTGCCAATGGCGGTTGATGTTTGCAGTTAGTTTGACGTAATATTCTTTTTGATTAATAGGGATCGAGATATTGTTATTTACATAAATCAGCTTGGACTCTGATATGGTCTGGTTATAAAGTACAGCAGATTGGGTGAGATGAAAGTTCCATCCCAGCCTTAACCCAATTTCCAAACGGTTGTAATTGGCATTTTCCCTTCCAACAATATTGGTAAATTTTATGCCCGATTCCACAGCAGCCTGAGTAATGCCGAATGATTGTTGATGAAATTTTTCTCTTGATGCTTTATTAATAAATGGCTGTTCATGTTCGGCCAGTTCGGCTTGATTAAGCTGAATCCTGCAGCGGCGGATGAAATCATGTGCAGTTTCCTGATATGCATCTTTTTGTAATACCGCTTCATAATGCTTAAGCGCTTCTGCATAATTTTCCTCCATGCATGCAGCATAACCCATTCTTAACCGCAATGCCACAAAATCTTGTCTCTCATTAATGGCTTGTTTTCCGTAAACGAGCAGTTCATGCCATTTTCCCTCGTTATACAAAGTCAGACTTCTTTCATTCACTTCAGTATAATTCATGCTGGTTTGTGCCCGTAGAACGAAGCAGCTGAACAGAGCAAGAAAAATGATTATTGCACGGTTCCGCATAAAGCAACAATTTTTTTATTAGTGAACTCCATTTCGAATGAACGGATTTCGCCATTGCTGATAAAAATAGTAGAATCAGATCGTTTATACTTTCGCCATAATACCCTGCTGAGCTGTTTCGCTTTGTAGGTAATGCTTTCAACACCAAGACTACTATCTTTTTTCTGAACAACTGATTCATATGATTCCTGCTGAAATATCACAAAGGGTGCAAAAATATCCTGTACCCAGTTGAGCGGCTTTATCCCTAAGAAATGTAAAGGGAATTGATCATTCAAGGTAATATTCATATCAGTGCTCAATAATACCTGATAGGCCGAAAGATAAAAATAGTAGAGCAGGCAATGTTTAGTTCCATGATAGTTACTGAAATAAAAAAGGTTATCCTGCTTTTTGAAATAAGCAAATGCATTTTTCTTTTTACAGTGCAGGTATGATTCATTATACATATTGACGCGTACTTCCCAGTTTTCAGTTTCAAAACCTTCAGCAGTAACTTTCATGCAATACCCGGGTTGGAAATTGAAAGCCGCCTGTAACGAAGAATTAGATAAAGGATTAGCTACAAATTGTCCTTCCAAAGGAACTTTAAAGTTTTCGAATTTCACCTCATGTTGCTTACGGGAATAAAATCCGGCGATGGGATAATAAATTGTTTTAGCACCGATATAAGGGGTGGATTGAATTTGAAAATGCAAATGTGGTTCGGGGGAACGACCTGAATTTCCGCATGCAGCAATGATCTGCCCTTTATAAACATATGCCCCATTTGTTACCATTGCAGAAAACTGTTTCAAATGCGAAAGTTTACTGTATAAACCGGTATCATGCCTGATGATTATGGTATTGCCCCAATTCTGTCCTGTATTGTTCTTACCAATATCATTGTCGGGGATATGGTTCACCACTTCTTCTACGATCCCGGCTGCAGGGGCGAGTACCGGTTTATTAAAACAATAAAAATGTTCCGTTGAATTTCCTGGCAAACGATAAGTTTTCATCTCATCATCAAGTACTACAAAATCAAGCGCCTGAGCCCAGTCTTGCTGATGGGTGATCTGGCCTTCGTAACCCTGACTCACCATCCATTCACTCAGGAATGGCAATTGAAAAGAAAAGTAATTCCTGGTAGAGATGCGTTCTTTACCATTGAGATAGCGATAGAGGTTGGTTTCCGGACTGTAGTACTGAACCGGTGTTAAGGTTAGTTTTCCGGGAGTTATTCTTTTCTGTAAGCTGTAAAGGAAAACGATTACAATCATACAGAATGGCAAAGAAAAAACCGGTAAGCCAAAACCATAAGTGATTCTTCCAAAACCAATCACCATAAGATATGCTGCCGGTATGGTAATCAATAACCAAAGAAAGGAACGAATTGAAGCGATAAGGTAAAACCCACCCAATGCAGCGGCTACGAGCATGAAATTGGTGCCCATATTGTAGTAGGTGAGCCCTGCAGCAGAAAACCCACCCATCAGGTAATCAAAACCTAACGCCAGGGAATAGCCGTAAATCATCAATACCAAAGCTATACGGGAGTAAAATAGAAAACCTACACTCAGCACAATCCCTGCTGCGATATTCCCCTGAAAAATGATGGCACTCATTGATCGAAAAAATCCGGAGATATAAGGCTTCAAAGGCCAGCTCTCAATAGATTGTACAAATGCTACAAGTTGCTGACCGCCGATTTCATACACTTCGTTCACCCAATAGATATGACGTTGAGCCAAACCGATAGCCGATAGCTGACCAGCTGCCAGGATGATGATCCATGTACTGAAAATGAAAGCAAGCGAAAGTGATGGCAGACCCTTCTTGTTTAACCACCCATGTAGGCTTACCGAAAGCAGCAAAGTGAGCATGGCACCTACGATCAACAATACCCAAAAAGCCTTTCCTGTTTCATAATTGGTAGCAAAACCTAAACCGAATAATAAGGCACTGTAACTGTATAAACCCGACCATGTGGTTTCTTTTTCGAATCCCAGCAAGCGGGAGGCAATAATTGTACTTGTTACAGCAACGAGTCCGCATAACGCAGTTTGTGGGATAAAAAAGGTGACCAACAAAATGAGCAGCGAAAAATAAATATTCCTTGAAAAAAAAAGCATGCCATAGCTATTCATTATAGCCTGGATAAACCATGCAGCTTGATTTATGAATCTGGGCCTGATCAATACCTTAAAGGTTAAATTCTTTTAAATGAACGGGCATTTTTTCTAATTGCTCAATATAGGATAATGTTTCCGCTTCTCTTAACAAATGTGTTTCTCCTTTTTCATCTATCAACACAACGTTGGGTCGCATTTGTATGAACTGCATCCATTGCGTCATATTATAAGCACCCACCCGGTGTACCACTACATGATCGCCACGATTCAGCAATGGAAGGTTGATGGTTTCACGAACCATATCGATATTCATACACAAGGGCCCGTACAAAACCATGTCTTCTGTATGGTGGGTGAAATCTTGTGCGGGACTGATTTTATGTTCATACCAAAAAGCAGTAAAGAGTAGGTTTACCCCGAAGTCCATAATGGTAGCTCTTCTGCCGTCACTCAAACGTTTATTGGCAAGCACCGATCCTAGCAGATAACCGGCATCGTCGATCAATGCCCTTCCCGATTCAAGCATTAACAATGGCAACTCATCTTGCCTGAAACCTTGTTGTAATAAGGTGCTGCAAATGGCTTCCGCAAATTCATCAAGCGATGGATTGGTATCAGATGCCGGTAGATATGCGCCCCTTAAGGTGTTAGAGGAAGGGAATCCTCCACCCATATCGATGTATTTAATAACAGTGTTGAGTTGTGATTTACAGTTATGAGCCAGATCACAAAGTTTGTTTACCGCAACTGCATAGGCATTAGCAGAAAGCATGTAAGTACCGATATGAGAATGCAATCCGGTAAGCTCAAGTTTACCTGAAGCAACAATTTTGGTCAGTGCGTTCCATGCCGTTCCATTTTCATAATTAAATCCGAACCTATCCCAAATAGGATAGATGCCCGTATCCATATTAACCCTGATGGCTACCCTTGGTTTGCGGGGCATCTTATCGGTTAATTCAATCAATTGATACAGTTCATCAAAGTGATCGATATGAATCAATGAATCATTGGCAACTGCCAGTTCGAGTTCTTCATTGGTTTTTTCAGGACCGTTGAAAAGGATTTTATTGCCCGGAACGCCATTGCCTAACGCTTTACGGTATTCAAAACCACTAACCACTTCGGCCCAGCTTCCTTCCTGATGAAAAATATTGCAAACCGCGTTGATATAATTGGTTTTATAACTCCAGGCAAACTGCACTTTTGGATATCTAGTTCTAAAAGCACGTAAGGCTTGCTGATAGGTTCTGCGTATCGTACGCTCACTGATTACAAAAACTGGAGAGCCATACTTTTTGATGATCTCTTTTACGGGAACATTGTCGATATGCTTAACAGGCTCATATTCTGTTCTGGTTCCGAATTTATTCATAAGTCCGGCATTCATTTTCTGAATCAGCGGCCTTTCATATTTTTCTTTTTGCATAAGATTATTTTGACGTTAAAATGATTGAGGTATGATTTTTTATACCGATTGGACAAACAATATAATCCACTATCGGCTATCGCCTCATTGTACTATTTGTTTGATACCATCGGCATTTACACCGATTGGACAAACAATATAGTCCAATATCGGCTATCGCCTCATTGTACTATTTGTTTGATACCATCGGCATTTACCACTGTAAGATTTATAAAAAATTGGCATATTATATAAATCACATTG
>Ga0164292_10003905_pt1 | contig 12156 bp, 11 predicted proteins | sample GEODES117metaG_FD_111486 | JGI IMG/M metagenome (GOLD analysis project Ga0164292, IMG submission 111486) | Eutrophic lake water microbial communities from Lake Mendota, Wisconsin, USA - GEODES117 metaG | ecosystem: Environmental > Aquatic > Freshwater > Lake | place: USA: Lake Mendota... | reverse complement strand
GTGCGCCCACAGGCCGGCCGACACGGGCTCGTAGCCGAGCGTCGGCAGCCACTGGAATCGCACACCGATGACGACGATGAGCGCGAGCCCGACGGCGAACGACGGGATCGCCGAGAAGGAGAACAGCGTCGTCGAAATGACGCGGTCGGCACGCCGGCCGGCACGGTAACCGGACCACATGCCGAGGGGAATCGACACTGCCAGGGCGATGATTTGCGCGTACAACATGAGGAGCAACGACCGCGGCACTGCCGACGCGAGACGCGAGCCGACGCTTTCGACGCCACCCGAGAAGTAGATGTTGCCGAAATCGCCGCGCACGAAGTCCCACAGCCACGACACGTAATACGCGAACGGGTTCTTGTCGAGACCGATCTCGGCGCGAAGAGCATCGCGTTCCGCCTCGCCGGCCGTCGGCAGAAGGACTGCCGCCAGGTCGACGGGCAGCAACCGCATGAGCATCGACACGGCGAACGTGGCGAAAACGAGTACGAGAAACGAGTTGCCCACTCGTCCGAGGATGCGTCGTGCCCGAGTGCTCATGTCGCTGCCGATTTCACGCTGGTGCGAACACTAGATGACGCCCAGTCGACACGACGAGAAAGCGCGCACCCGAAGCTGACGCTCCCTCCCGGTGCACGTCCGGTTGCCGCCGCGACAAAAGAAAACGGGGTGGCGGGTTTCCCCGCCACCCCGTCGTCCCGACGAGAGATGTCGTCGTTTACAGCACTGGCTACTTCGACTTGTACACCGACGTGAGGTCGATGCCGAAGTTCGTCACCGGTCGGCGATTGCCACCCGAGGTGAGACCGAGCTGGTTGACACCCTGAACGTTCTTGCCGTAGACGAGGCCGTACTGGGTGTAGCCGACGGTCGCCACGTACGCCTCGCTCTGGACGCGCTGCGTCGCCGACTGGTACAGGCGACGCTTGCCGGCCGGCGAGTTCGTTGCACGAGCGTCAACGAGCAGGGACTCCAGACCCGGATCGTTGAGGTTCGCCAGGTTGAGAAGGCGCGGAACCGCGGCCAAAGCACGGTTGCCCGTGGCGGCAGCGGCAGCGTTGAACGGGTTCGTCGGGTTGCCGAAGCTGTTGTCGCTCACGAGGAACGGCAAGGTGAATGCGGTGCCCGTGCCTTCGGCGAGGGTGAGCGACATCACCTGGTACTGCTGCGGGAAGGTCTTCGTGATGAGTTCAGCCGTCGTTTGCGGCAGCAAGTTCATCTTCATGCCGGCTGCTTCGACCATCTGCTTCATGAGTGTGGCGTTGGCCAACGAATCGGTGCTCCCCGAGGTGTACGGGAACGAGAACTCGAGCTCCTTGCCCGGGTTCGCGGCCTTCCACTTGGCGACGTAGTCCTTCGCACCGTTCAAGTTGAACTCAGCGAAGCCACGCTTCGTGTACATGATGCTGTTCGGACCGAAAACGCTGTCGGGCACGCGCGCACCGGCAAGACCGGCCTGGCGAACCTTCACGTAACGCGCATGGTCGAGAGCATGCGAGAACGCGAGACGGGCGTTGCGGTCGTTGAACGGAGCGACACGGTTGTTGAACCAGATGAGCGGGTAGTAGTCCGGCGGCGAGATGAGCGACGTCAGCTTGCCGTTCTTCTGCAGAGCACCCATCGTGCGCGACTCACCGGCCGACGAGAACATCGCCATGTCGAGCGAGCCGTTCTTCACTCCCGACTCACGCGGCTTGGCGTCGACGAGGAAGGTGAAGGTGATCTTGTCGAGGTACGGCAGAGCCTGCCCGTTGGCGTCCTTGCGCCAATACGTCGGGTTCTTCTCGACGCGCAGTTCATTCGGGTTGAACGAGGTGAGTTTGAACGGCCCCGTGCCGACGACCGTCGCCGAGCACTTTCCGCCGGTGATCTGCGCCGCGCCGCGAGCGACGAAACGACCCGAGCCGTAGAGGTTCTCCGGGAAGTCCGTTGCCGCCTTCACCAAGGTGACGACGACGCTCATCGGACCCGTCGCTGTGACGCTGGCGATGTTGCCCGTGAAGGCTCCCGACGTCGTGGGGTTCGGAGCCGACGGAGTGCGACCGAGCAGACCGTTGATGAACAACGAACCGCGCAGCGCCTCGAGGTTGAGAACGAGTGCCTGCGCGTTCACCGGGCTGCCGTCGTGGAAGGTGATGCCGTCACGAACGGTGAGCGTCCACGTCTTGAAGTCGGCCGAGGGAGTGAAGCTCTTTAGGAGGTATGGGACGATCTTTCCGTCGGCACGCTGCTCGACCCACGTCTCGTACATCGAACGCACGGCGAACAGCGCCGAGTTGGCGTTGTTGTCGGCCATGCAGAAGCCGGCGAACTGGTCGAACACGCCGACCTTCAATTCGCCGCCGCGCACCGGCGCGGACACTTTTGCCGCGCTGCTCGGCGCCACAGTTCCCAACGACGCCACAACGGCGACTGCAATTGCTGCAGCAACCTTGCGACGTACGCCTCGGATCGGACTCTTCATGTGATGAACTCCCCTTGAGGTGATGAGCACAACGGAAGGTTGGCTCGCGCTCCACGGTACCGACCGCTGTGACGTGCGTCAATCAGCGTCCATGTGCAGCGAACGCCGAGCTAATTGACCGCGGTATCAATATCGACCCGGTGGGTATCCAGCCGGCATGAATCCACCCCGTGCGTGTCGACCCCGTGCGTGTCGCCCGCGACCGGGGTCGTGCGTGTCAGCTGCCGAGGAGTTCCTTCACCCGCGATGCGATGATCGCACCGTCCGCAGAATCACCGACGCGAGCGCGCACCGCCTTCACCACCGCGCCCATCGCCTTCGGTCCCGTTGCGCCGGCGGCGCGGGCCCGCTCGATCTCGTCGGCGATGATTCCCGCGAGCGCGGCATCGTCCATCCGTGCGGGCAGATAGCGCTCGAGCACGGCGAGTTCCTCGCGTTCCGCGGCGGCGGCGTCGGTACGCCCCGCCTGCGCATAGATCTCCGCCGCTTCGCTGCGCTTCTTTGCTTCCGCACGCAGCACGGCGATGATCTGGTCGTCGGTAAGTTCGACTGCTTCGTCTCCGGCGACGGCCGCATTCTTCACGGCGGCGATGGCCATGCGCAGAGTCGACTTCTCGCGTTCACCGCCCGACTTCATCGCGTTCGTGAGGTCGTCCTGGAGTCGTTGCGCAAGGGCCGAGGGGCCCGACGTGGTGTTTCCCATGACGTCCATCGTGCCACCCGTCGGTGCTCGAAAGGTACGATGATCCGCGCGTGAACAACGAAGCAGCCGAGCTCTTCTTCGCACTGCTCGCACTGCTCTGCGTCGCCGCATCGACGGGCGTCATCGTGCTGCGGATCATCGCCCGCACGTCGGCGCCGGCGCGCGAACTGCTCGACGGCCTCGCCCCGCTCGCGCTTCCGGTTCCCGCACTCGTCACCGCGGTGTCGATGCTCGGCAGTCTCTATTTCTCCAACGTCGTCGGCTACCGACCGTGCGTCCTGTGCTGGTACCAGCGCACCGCGATGTATCCCCTGGCCGTCATGCTCGTCATCGCGTCGTTCCGCCACGACCGCGCGGTGCGCCGCTACGCGCTGCCGATCGCCGGCATCGGTGCGGCAATTTCGCTGTACCACTGGCTGCTCGAGCGCTGGCCCACGCTCGACACCGGGTCGTGCTCGGCCGACGCCCCGTGCTCGGTTCCGTACTTCGAGAACTTCGGATTCGTCACCCTCGCGTTCATGGCGCTCGCCGCCTTCGTCACTACGCTCGTGTTCCTCACGCTGCCGCAGGGCAGCAACCGTGATTCACTCTCCACCACCGCCCGGAAGGACCCCTCGTGAAGCAGCGACTCCCCTGGATCATCGGCGCCGTCGTCGCGGTGCTCGTTGCCGTATTCGCCATCGTCGCCGTCACGGGTACGTCCGACGCCGACCAGAGTGCCGAGGGTGTCGTGTCGGAGTTCCAGGACGTCGAGGTGAGCGGTGATTCGCTGCCCGGATTCAGCGGTGAGGGAACCGATGCTGCACTCGGTGCGGTGGCGCCCGTCTTGCGCGGTGCGGGTCCAACCGGCAACGTCGTGACGACCGAGCCCGGTGCGCCGACCCTTCTCGTGTTCCTCGCCCACTGGTGCCCCGTGTGCCAGCGCGAAGTGCCCGTGCTCGTCAATTGGTTCAACGACGGGTTGGTCCCCGACAACCTCGACGTCATCGCCGTGACGACCTCGACCGATCCGTCGGCGCCGAACTTCCCGCCGTCGACGTGGTTGGCGAACGAGAAGTGGCCCGCCGTGTGGCCGATCATGGCCGACTCGGGTGCCAACGATGCGGCGAACGCGTTCGGACTGAATGCATTTCCGTTCATGACCCTCATCGGCAGCGACGGCAACGTGCTGTGGCGCCACAGCGGTGAAATTGACGGCACGTCGTTGACGGTCGCGCTCACCACCGCTCTCGCCGGAAACTGAACCCCGTCTTTGGGAAGGACCGGAACCGGTCCGCCCCAAACATAATGAGAATCATTCTCATTATTGCTAGCGTGGCTCCATGCCCACTCGTCTTCGCCCACTGATCCCCCGCCTGTCGCACCGGCAAGCAGCGTCGCGTCGGCTCGTCACACTGGTCGCCGCCGTTTCATTCGTCGCCGTTCCCCTCGTCGGTGCCGGTTGCTCGACGACCGGCGAACCCGCAGCATCGTCCGTCGCACCCGACACCACCACAGCACCGGCTGCACCGCTCCCCACCGTCGCCGTTACGTACTCGGTGCTCGCGTCCGTCGTGCGCGAACTCGTTGACGGTGTCGCCGACGTCGTGACGATCGTTCCCGACGGTGTCGACCCGCACGACTTCGAACCGTCGGCGCGTGACGTCGAAACCCTCACCAATGCCGACTTCATCGTTGCCAACGGTCTGCACTTCGAATCCGGACTCGATTCGGCACTCGAGCAGTTGCGCGAGGCGGGACGACCGATCTTCTACGCGATCGATCACGTCACTGCACGACTCATCAGCACAGACGACGATGGGCACGATCATGGCGCTGAGCACAGTGATGAGCACGGCGATGAACACGGCGACTCGAAAGACGGTGCCGTCGATGGCGACGGGCACGACCACGGCGCGATCGACGTTCACCTGTGGACGAGCCCGGCAACGCTCGTCGACATGGTCGCACCACTCGCTACCGAGATGGGTGCGGCACTGAACGTCGATCTCACCGCCGCTGCGACCGATCTCACCGCCGCGCTGAATGCACTCGACTCCGAGATCCTCGACGTCATGGCGACGATCCCGAACTGCGAGCTGGTCACCGGCCACAACGAACTCGGGTACTTCGCCGAGCGCTACGGCTGCGAGCTCATCGGCACCGTCATCCCGTCGTCGACGACGACCGCCGAGGCATCGGCGGGACAGCTGGCCGAATTGAAGAAGGTGATTGCGCAACGTTCGGCACCCGTCATCTTCACTTCGCTCGGCACTCCCCGCGCCGTCGCCGAACAGATCGCCCGTGAGTCCGGCGTGAAGGTGGTCGAGCTCTCCACCCACGTCATGGGTGACGCCGAGTCCTACGGCGAATTCGTGCGTCGACTCGCCACGACGATTGCAGGTGCGCTCACGTGAACCCACTGTCGGACTGGTTCATCGAGCCGTTCTCGGCGAACGAGTTCATGAGAAATGCGCTCTTTGCAAGCATTCTCGTTGCACTGGTATGCGCGTTGAGCGGCACGTACGTCGTGTTGCGCGGTCTTGCATTCGTCGGTGATGCTCTCGCGCACGGCGTGATCCCCGGCATCGCGGTCGCACTTCTCGCCGGCGTTTCGGGGGTCGTCGGCGCGGCGGTGAGCGCCGTCGTCATGATGGGCGGGGTCACGCTCATCACGCGGAGATCACGGTTGTCGGGCGACACTGCTATCGGTCTTTTGTTCGTCGGCATGCTCGCACTCGGGGTCATCATCACGTCACGCTCCGAATCGTTCGTCGGGGACATCACCCGGATACTCTTCGGCGAATTGCTCGGCGTATCGACGAGTGCCCTCTGGTGGCAGGTGGCGGCACTCGTCATCGTCGGCGCCGCCGCGCGCATCGCGCACCGCCCGTTCGTCCTCATGTCACTTGACGAGGGCCTGGCTCGCACCTCCGGATACTCCACTTCTTTGTTCCACGGACTCCTTCTCGCGATGGTGGCGCTCACCGTCGTCGCGAGTTTCCGCACGGTCGGCACGCTCCTCGTTCTCGGCATGCTCATCGCCCCGGCGGCAAGCGGCGCGCTGCTCGCGCGACGGGTGTCGACGATGATGGCGATCGCCGCCGCCTACGGAATCGCGTCCGGGTACCTCGGCCTGCTCGCCAGCTACCACTTCGATCTCGCGTCGGGCGCGAGCATCGTCTTCGTCGCGGTCGTGCTCTTCGCGCTTACTGCAGCGGTGAAGTCGTTGGCATCGCGCCGCGACGATGCCGACGAGATCCCCCACCAACACGTTCACGTGCACGCACACTGAAGAATGCGACCCGCACCGTGACCGACTCTCCGACGAACCGCCTCACCCACCCGAGGATCGACGCGACCTGCACGATCATCACACGCGAGCTTGCCGTCGGCTTCGGCCGACACCGCATCGTCGACGACGTGAACATCCACACCCATCCGGGTGATCTCGTCACGCTCGTCGGAACGAACGGCTCGGGGAAGTCGACGCTCTTGAAGACGCTCGCCGGAATGATCCCGCCGATCGCAGGATCGGTCGAGGTACTCGGCGCCGCCCCCGGGACCAGCCCGACGCGCGTCGCATACCTTCCACAACACCCGGTGTCATCGCACACGCTTCCCCTGCGCGCCCGTGACGTCGCCGCGATGGGTCGCTATGCGCACCTCGGTCTCTTCGGACGTGAGACGACGGCGGACAGACGAGTCGTACACGAAGTACTGCGGCGTACCGGTGTCGACGACTTCGCCGACCAGCCGTTGCGCGACCTTTCCGGAGGTCAGCAGCAGCGCACGCACCTCGCCCAGGTGCTCGCACGGGAGGCCGAGGTTCTGCTGCTCGACGAACCGACGGCGGGGCTCGACATCGTGGGCAAGCGCGCGGTTGCGGACATCGTTGCTGCCGAACGGGCGCGCGGCGTCACGGTCGTCATGGCGACGCACGATCTCGCCGATGCAGAATCGGCAACGGCCGTTCTGCTGCTTGCGCAGCGAGTCGTTGCATTCGGGCCGCCGAACCTTGCGCTGCGCGACGAAAATCTTCGCGAGTGCTTCGGCTTCACCCAGCCGCACTGACCCGCGCTTCGTGCGCGAGCAGCGTGCGCTTCATCGCGATACCCAGCGAGTAGCCACCCTCACCGTTGCCCGCCACCACACGGTGGCACGGAACGATGATCGGCACGGGATTCGCGCCGTTCGCACTGCCGATCGCCCGCACCGCGCGGGGACTCCCCGCACGTCGTGCCTGCTCGCCGTAGGAGATCGTCACACCGAAGGGAATCCGCTGCAGTTGACGCCATGCCGCGCGCTGGAAGTCCGTTCCGTCGGGATCGAGCGGCACCGTGAAGCGCCGACGCGTGCCGGCGAAGTACTCGCGCAACTCGCGCACCGCCCGCGCAACGTGCCGCGCCGCGGTCGCGTCACCGACGATCTGGGAGCCGGCTGCACGTGACGCTCGCGCCGATCGCCGCTGTATCGACGTCACTCCCCGTCGCGATGCGGTGATGACGAGCGCACCGACGGGAGTGTCGAGAGCCGCCCGTGCGGTGGTTGTCGTTGCCGTCTTGCCGGAACTCACAGTTCCGTGCGCAACGTGGCGGCAATGAGTGCCGGCGGATTCGGCAGCACGGGGCTTCCCTGTCCGGTGCGGTGGTAGATGACCGCCTCGGCGTGATAGTCCTCGATTGCCCGACGCACCACGTCGTCGGCGTACACGGAACCGTCGACGATCGGACCGCGACGCTTGTCGATGATCGCCTCGACGTCGACACCGTTCAACGTGCGGTGACATTCGAGCGCATGCGCGAGGGCCAGCACCTCGTACCTGTTGTCGGCGATGAGACGCTCGGTGCGCTCGTACAACTCGCGCAGCCGTTCCTCGACGCGTTCACCGAGGACGGGCGACATCGCCGCCGAGGGCTCCTGCTCGCCGGTGCGGCGACCGCCGCCGGCACCCCCGGCGGAGCCGGCCATGAGCACCGAGTGCGACGCGAGCGTCGTACCCATTCCCCAGCGTGATTCCATAACGAGGGCGAGACGTGTTGCGTTGTCGAGGTCGCTCGAGACACCGTTCGTGCTGTCACCGTCGAAGAACATCCGCTCACCGACGAGGCTGGCGATGGAGATCTGGATGTCGTGCTCCGCTTCGGTCTTCCATTCGAACATCCGCTCGACGACCGGAACGCGCGACACGAATCCACCGACGTCACCGCGACGTTCAATCGTCGCCACGTCGATTTGGAAGTCTTTCTTCAGGCGGTACGCAGCAACGGCATGACACGCCTCGTGCACTGCCACCGCATGACGCTCACGATCGACGTACTCGAAACCGTCGGTGACGCCGTGCTCCTTCAGGCTCTTCGCCGACACGATGTCGCGCCACTCGATGACCTCGCGACCGTCGCGCAGACTCGCCATCAATGCCTCGTTGACGACGTCCTTGATGACGGCGCCCGACGCGTACGGGCTCGCAGTGGCGAGACGCACAACGTCATCGCGATTGAGGACGTGCTTCACCTTCGACAGGTATCCCTCGAACGTGCGGATGCGACCCTCGCGCGACGGGTAACCGACACGGAACTGACGGTCGATGCGGCCGGGGCGCAACAGTGCTTCGTCGAGCGAGTCGGGCATGTTCGTCGCCATGACGTGGAGGATGCGGTACTTCGGCGGACTCGAGGGTTTCATGCCGACGAGACGCTTCAGACGGTTGACGAGTCCGCGCGGTTTCTTCAACCCTTGCATCGACGCAAGGATCGCATTCAGCGTTCCCAGGTCTCCACCGCCGCCGCCACCGGGGACGACGAGGCCGTTGAGCTTCGGTCCGACCCCGAACGGGGTGACACCGTTAACGACGTCGTAGCGACCGGCAGCAACGAGCTGCCCCGCCGAGCTGAGCATGGTGGCAGCACCGCAACACGGGTCGTGGCCGAACGCGGCCGCACCTGCGCCGCGCGGCTGCACTCCCGACAGTGCACGCCGTCCGAGTACGTCGGCTTCGTCGAAGAATGCGACGACTCCGCCGTAGCGCAACGACAACTTGCGCAGTCGGCGGTACAAGGACTTCACCTTGAGGATGTTCACGCCGATGAACATCGCCTGGAACGCACCGGGCTCGACGAGCACGAACGGTTTTCCCGTCTCGCCGGCCAGCGCCTCGGCGATGAGTGTCTTGCCCGTACCGGGCGGCCCCCACAGGAGGATTCCGCCGGGAACGTAACCGCCCTTCGCCTCGATCGTGTCCGGATCCTCGAGCAGGCTGAGTGTTTCCTTCACCCGCGCGACGACCTGGTCCTGACCCCACACGTCGTCGAAACTCGTCTTGATGTCCTCGGGCATGAGCACCTCGACGCCGCCGCGCGACAGGAACCAGAAGATCGCGACGAACTGCCCGACTGCGAGCAGCATGTACGCAGCGAACTGCAAGATCGTCGGCAGGGCCTGCCACAGTCGCACGAGTGCTTCGAGCCAGGCGCGAATCGGCTCGGTGTCGAACGCCGCGGAGAAGAGGAATGCGCCGAGTAGCACGATCCCGCTCCACCACACGATGCGCGAAATGCGGTGCTGCGCGAACGCACTGAGTCGGTTCCATGGCGACTTCACTACTGTTTCGACGCGACCCGCGAGCCGCCAGTAGCGCGCCCAACGTTCGGCGACGAAGTAGTGCGCCTGGCGCACGACCTCGAGACCGAGCACGACGAACAACCAGCGCCGCGTGTTGAACGTCATCCGCGACGCATCGGCGACGCTGACGAGCGGGTTGTCGGCGATCTTGAACAACGTGAGCACCGTGAGGGCGACGAGAATCGCGAGCGACACCTTCACCCGATCGAACACGAGAACCGGGCGACGGCAACCGGGACGCGCGACACGGCGGCGACGCTTCAGCCGCCGCGCCTTGCGGGCGTCACGCTTCGTGCGCCGGCGAACCTCGCGCGCATCATCAACGACGACGGCAGCGGGACCGAACGATCCGCCCGCCGGGGCGGGCCAGAGAGTCGTGCGATCCTCGCGGCGCCGCGGGTCCTCACCGACACGTGCCGTGTCGGCTTTCGTCCCCGATGCAGGGCTCGTGTTCGCTTCGTCAGCCATGGTCCCGTTCCCCTCGCCGTTCGTCGGTTGACTGCATCACTTGTCGATTCGGAAGTTCGCGACGATGCGATCGATCGTCGTGCGGTTCTTGTCGAAACATTCCGTGCTGCAACCGACGAGGATTCCGTACACCTCGTTGGCCCGTCGGTCGTTCGCCGTCAGCTGCAGCACCTTGATCGTGCCGTCCTCGAGGACGAGGTCGTAGACGATCTGCTCACCGTCGAGCGACGCCACCTTGCGGTTCGTCGGACCTTCGAGCAACGAGGCAAAACCCTGCTCGAGCGCCGACTCGAGTTCGACGAACACCACCTGGCGACCGAGAAGTTCGAGGTCGAGCTCGCCTTCGGACGTCGGCATGCGGCGCACGACGACCCCGGTCGGCACGCCGCTCGACGACAGCAGCATCTTTTCCGATCCTCCGGGCGCCCAGAAGCCGCGCACGGAGATCGCCGGCTGCTCTTCCACTTCGACGACCGACCACGGCTCGGGAGCCTTGGTGTACGCCTTGCTGCGCGCATCGCCGACGTACGTCGAGTCGAGTGTCACCGGCGAGCAGCCGACGGCGATGAGCGTGCCGAGAACGAGGGCAACGACGATCGGGATGCGGCGACGAGTCGCGCCGGCCCGGATGCGATGAGCGACGCAGCCGGTGGTCATGGGTTCACGCCCGTGGCGGAGGAGGTGGGCCGAACCGGTTCTCCACCGGCTGGCTCTTTTGCAGGGCGAAGACGAGGTTGACGATCGGCACGAGCATCCACCAACCGCGGTGGTCGGTGTCGTGCATGCGCCGTACCGCGACGGCGACCGACGGCAACAGCAATGCGAGCGACAGCACGTCACCGAGATCGTTGTCGATCGTGGAGACGATGGCCTGCGCAATGAGCGTGAACAGCGCCCACCACCAGTACTCGCGACGCGACGCGCGGCCCTTGAAGTTCGCGTAGTTCGCGAACCCGCTGCGAATCGCCGATCCGAACGACACCTACTCGCCTCCCGTCGCCTTGGGTTCCTTCGGCAGGCCGAGGACCCTTTCTCCGACGATATTGCGCTGGATCTGACTCGTACCACCCCAGATCGTCTCCGACCGGGAAAAGAAGAATGCCGACATCATCGAACTCGTCGGATACCCCTCGCGGCGCTTGTCGCGCATCGCCCCGGGCCACGTACCCGACGCGGGACCGGTGTCGACGAGCACCGAACTCGTTCCGTAGATGTCGAGCGCGAGCTCCATCGCCCGCTGGTGCATCTCGGACCAGAACATCTTGTTCGACGCCCCGAGGGCGGCGACCCCGAAGTCCTTGCGCGACGCGAGCGTCGCGCCGAGCGAGCGAAGTCCGTTGAACCGCAGGATCTGGATCTTCGTCCAGTACTGCATGAGTCGCTGCCGAATGAGCGGCGACTGCACCGCACCGTTGCGCCGTGCCTCGGCGAGCATGAGGTGGAACTCCTCTTCGAAGCGGCGGAACCCCGTCGTCGCACTCATGCCGCGTTCGAAGGCGAGCGTGCTGTTGGCGACCTGCCAACCGTTGTTCACCCCGCCGACGACGTTGTCCTTCGGGCAACGGGCGTCGGAGAAGAACACTTCGCAGAATTCGGCGGTTCCGTCGGGTTGCACGATGCCGCGCACCTCGACACCGGGTTGGCGCATCGGCACCAACAAATAGGAGATGCCCTTGTGCTTCGGCGCGTCGGCATCGGTGCGAACCAGGAGGAAGCAGTAGTCGGCGTGGTGTCCACCCGTCGTCCACACCTTCTGACCGTTGATCACCCACTCGTCACCGTCGAGCACCGCCGTCGTCTTCAGGCTCGCCAGATCGCTGCCGCTGTTCGGCTCGCTGAAGCCCTGGCACCAGCGCATCTTCCCCGAGAGAATCTGCGGGAGGAACTCCTTCTTCTGTTCCTCGGTGCCCCACTGCAG
>Ga0164292_10003903_pt1 | contig 12158 bp, 7 predicted proteins | sample GEODES117metaG_FD_111486 | JGI IMG/M metagenome (GOLD analysis project Ga0164292, IMG submission 111486) | Eutrophic lake water microbial communities from Lake Mendota, Wisconsin, USA - GEODES117 metaG | ecosystem: Environmental > Aquatic > Freshwater > Lake | place: USA: Lake Mendota, Wisconsin... | reverse complement strand
GACCCACACGTTGAGGCTGCTGCATTGGCAATTCTTGATGCATCTGGCTACTCGGATACGGTTGATGCCGTGGACCCCTCGAAGGGGTCTTCGACGAACTAGTCGATTCGCCGGAAATTAAAACGGCCGCCAGACTTGGCGAACTATTCGGAACAGACCCCATAAAAATCCTTCAATCGGATGACATTGACTGGATGATTAGGCTTGCCTGTGCTAAAGTTATATCTAACGACCGCGAAGAGCAAGAGCGAAAGTCGAAGACTCAGCAGGCATAAACTGCATAGCTCGGCCGCTTTTACACTCACGTGACTTAAAAACTCACATGGAGCAGTAAAGGTATGGCAGACGAAAAAATCGTCATAAAAATTGATGTAGACGCAAGGACTACAGCTATTGAAAAGACGACGCAGGCGGTTAAGCGTCTCAAGCGCGAGGCTGGGAAGTTCTCATCTGGGCGCAGCGACGTAACTTCTTATCTAAACACAATGGATAAGAGTTTAACAAAAAGCACAAGCAAATTAAAAAGACATTTTGACTTCATAGATAAAGGGGTCAAAGCTTTTGGTGGTGTGTTAAAGAAATTTGTGTCTGTAGCCTTAAAGGGAATCATCCTGGAAATGGCCGCTCTTGGCGCAGCGATGCTTGGTGTCCACGCTTTATTTGTCGCTGGCAAATTCTTAGCCAAGGCCTATTCGGGGGCGATGCAGATATTAGCCGGAGGTGCAGCAGCCGCCACGGTTGCCATTGCCACTGCAGCAGCTGCGATAAGGGAACAGCAAGCTGCTATGTACGCATACCGCGGGAAAGGCGCTAAAGAACTTGGTTCTGGATTAGACCAGGCACGAGCAGGAATGCGCGCCTTGCAAATGGATGCAGACCTAGCTGGTCTGGGTGTAGCTGCACTGAACAAATCGTATGCAGTCATGTCGAAAACAATGAGCACACCACAAATCAATGCAAGTACAGGTTTGTTCAAGGGTCTTATGGACTTCGGTTCTGCTGGTCAAGACCCAGCAGCCGCAGCAGAAAAAGTTGCGGCAGTAATTGAATCTCTTTCAAACTCAAAGAAGAGTCTTTCTGATGTTAAAGCTGCCGCAAATGCTGTTGGTCCAGAAATGGCAGAAGCACTAAAGAAAGCAAACGTAAAAACAAAAGACCAACTTAAACAATTGATTATGTCTGGAAAGCTTGCTGAGTTTGGCGGTGTTGCCGGGCAGTTTGATGCTGTTAACAATACTCTTATTGGTAAAGTCAAAACATTTTTTAACTTAGTAAAAGGTCAATTTGCTGACTTCGGACAGCAGTTTCTAGAGCCAGCAAAAGTAGCAATGCAGAAGATATTCAATATCATCTCTCGCGACCTAAGAAAGTTGATGGTTTTAACATCCGATTTTGGCACCGGAACGTTCATGGACTCACTTGTAGCTGGTGTCGACAAGGTCAGTTCATTCATGGTCAATGTCATTGAAAAATGGCTCCCCAGGACCCAGGGGTTCTTTACCAAAATAAGTAACTGGTGGAATTCATTTACCGGCGGCTGGAAGAGAATGGTCGATTCTATGCGTCCGTTGATTGATGGCGCGCGTGTTCTTGAAAAAGCATTTTCACCAATTTGGGCAGCGATAAAACAGGGCGGAATCGACAACCTAAACAACTTCAGAGAAGGACTAATTGAAAACGAAACCGAAGTTCTTGAGTTTGGGAATAGGGTGGGCGAACTTATATCTGGTATTTCAGATTTTGCCCAAGGTCTAAAGAAAGCATTCTTCGATATATTGCCAATCATCAATGATGTTGTTGGTGGTCTCACCATGATGTTTAAGCAAGCAGCTGGATTCATGACGATGTTCAGCGGTAAGGGTGCCTTTCTTAGTCTTCTTCCAATCTTGACCATGTTCCTTGGTGGCAAGAAAATGGGGGCGACCAAGGGTGGATTCATGACTGCTGGGAGCATGGGTCTTCAGAACATGAACGTCAATGCACAAAACGTGACGATAACAGGGACTGGTCCTGGTCCAGGTGGGCCACGTGCTCCGACACCAGGGCCTGGTACGCCAGGTTTTTCTAGCGGCAGAACAGGTGGGGCTCCAGTCCCACCTGGATACACGACCACATCAACTGGTCTAATAGTTCCTAGCAGTCCAAGAGTTATCCCTGGAGCACCTGGTGTGAGCGGAGCGCTTCCGCATACCGCTGCAGCATACGGTGGCCCAACTGCAACGGCACAACAAAGCGCGGGTATGCGGCCAGGCGTTCACTCGTATGGTGCAAACTTCGGCGTAGCAAATGCATTTGTTCCTGGAAATTTTGCAGAAGGTAAAACTGGTTTTAGAAAAGGTATTGGGCGATATAGGGATTTTGCCATGAAACAAAGATACATGCGCACACAATCGGCCTATGGTTCAAGCCTCTTTGGGAACGAAGCACTTGGCAAAAAGGGCATCAATAACAGCATGACTGCAAAAATGGGAACCGCAATGGCTCTCAGTACTATGAGTCAATTTGCACCAGAAGAAATGCGTGGAGCAATGGCTCTTGGTGGCGCTGTTGGCGCATTTAATCCATTGGCCGGAATTGGTATCGCTGGAATTGGTGGAGCAATGAAAGCTCAAGGAGCAGGAAAGGGCGCACTAGCAGGAGCTGCTGGCGGTGCTGCAATGGGTGCATTCTTTGGTCCGGCAGGAATCGCGATAGGCGCAGGAATTGGTCTTCTTGCTGGCGGAATAATGGGTGGTGTAAACGAAGTTAGACAACGAGCAAAAGAAGCACGCGCTGCAATTAAGAGCTCTGTTGGAAGTGTTCTTACAGGGATAATGACAGAACGTTCAATTGAATTTCAAGACAACCTCAATGCAGTGAACCGTGGAGGAATAACAACGGGTCGTCGCGGCTCACTTGAAGGTGTTGGCGCTGATTTCATTTCAAAAATGGCACCACTGTCAGAAAAAGCAAAAGATGCAAATCGTACGCGCAAAGGCGAACGCTACTCGGATGTTATGAACTCAAACATCACAACAGCGGCAATGCTCAAGACACCACTTGCTCCATTGGGTGTTCTGAGAGCAAAGGTTCGCGTAATGAGCGCACTAATCCCAGACATTATGGACGTTGGTTCTCTGATAGGTAAAATACCTGGTGCCGGGAAATTAAACAAATTACCAGGTGTTGGTGCTATAAAAAGCACTATTGGGATGGATGTAAAAACAGCACGAACTGGAAGAAACGAAGCTTTCATTCAAGACCTGTTTGATAATCAAGCCAAGTATGGCATGAAGATGACAGAAGATGAACTGAAAAAAGCTCTTAAAGACCCACAGAATTCAGTTCAAGAATTTGTAAAGCAAATAGAAGAACGCGGTGAAGCTTTCAAGATGATGGACGATGTCAATAAAACTCGCCTTGACACTCTTTCAAAAATGAGCGGAAAAACAAAGCCTGAACTCGAAGCTTTGGCTAAAAGCCTTGGTGTAAACCTGTACGACGCAACATTGAAATTTGACGACCTGGTAACAAAACTGAAAATAAACATGCTTCGCTCTGCAGAAGAAATGAAGGCTGCACAGACAAATGCGTTGCTTGACTCAACTAGCCTATTTGATGATGCAATAAAGCAGATAGACGCATCATATGCAATTGACTCTAAGTCAAGAACCCTTAAAGACCAATTTGATGCAGGAAGCCTAAGCGATAAGAATCTTCTTGAGTATATGAAGACTCTCCCAGCAGACCTTGCTGCCGCATACGGTGGAGACCCAGTAAAAGCTTTCTACGAACTACGTAGGTCTGTTGGTTCAGAAAAGGGAACTCAGTTCCAGACCGGCGGCGCGCTGGAGGGCATGGCGGCAACGTTCCTTAATAATCCAGTCTTCCAAAAGTATATGAAGCAGTCAGAGGACGCGATGCTTGGTGAAGCAGCCACCCAGGTTGGTGGAGTCATTAACCAAGGCGACAAAATGGTCGACCCAGCATTAATCAAGCAAAAACTTGCAAGCATGGACCCAGCTAAGCAAGAAGCATTCATGGCAAAGATATCTGCATACGAAACAACCATGAATCTTCCAGGCACCGATGCAGCAACGCGTATGGCAAAAACAAAAGGTTCAGAAGCTCTTATGGCTGAACTTGGAATACCACTAAGTGCATTGGAGAAGATTCCAGACAACGTAGACGCTGCTGCGACCTTGGAGGGTGCAAGCAAAAACTTCAAAGATGCAGTTCAACAGTATGTTGACAATACATCTAAATTTTTCGGTCCCGATGCCGATAAGCCAGATTGGTGGTCAAAAGAAGCCATGAAAGACATCATGACTGGTGGAGATACATCTTCTCCAAGAGGCAAAGGCATTGGCGATACAACAGCATCGCGCCTATCACAAACGATGAGCAGACATGCGGCGATGAATGGGCAGCTGACTGGAACAAGAAATATTACGTCTGCTTTCAGAACATTTGGTCTTGGCTCTCCAAGTTCCGACCATGCAACGGGAAGAGCTTACGACCTAACCGGACAGAACCTTGGCGCATACTCAAAGCTTGTTCATGCAAATGGTGGCTTTGCTGAGTTCCACGGCAACAACGCGAACAGACATCTCCATGTTGTTCCTGGTCCTGGAGCAATGGGTGACACATCAGTTCCTTCGTTTGGAAGGATGCCACAATCAATGCCTGGTCAGAGCGGTTCAAGTACTACAAACAACATAACCGTGAACGGCGCTCCTGGTCAATCCCCTGAAGCAATCGCTGCTGCAGTAATCCAAAAGATTGAAGCACGTGAAAGAAATATCAGGGAGCGTAGATAATGACAACCGGAGATACAGTTGGTCCGTACTACACGGGCTCAATACATTACAGAGTTATTAGAAGACTCAGCTATCTAGACGCTCTCAGCAAATACCAGGGATACAGAATTTGGGGCATGTTCAAAGTAACTGATTCTAGGTTGGCAAAGCCCGATGAGCCATTGGGTGCTGGTTGGCTTCGACTAAATAACAAACAATATTGGAATCCATTTCCATTTTATGCAACAACGCACGTTCAAGAGTATTTTGCTGGAGACGAATACACAACTCAGGTGTATGGGTCAAGGCCTGTTGGGCCGAATCTAACTGACCCAAGTGGTGTTGATGTTTCAAAACTTGGAATTGTTAATGCTCAAAGCCAACCAGGTTACAAATTTGTTGACCCTGGGACATCAAGACTGTGGGTCTCTTCTATATACAGAGCAACATTTCAATACGTCCAATGGGAATCAATCAAAAACACATCTCAGGCAATAAAATCAAAAGGCATAAATCCATACGGAGGAACAACAGTCCAAGTATGGGTCAAGGTGACCGGAACCGGAACAAGTACAGAAACCGGACTGACGTACTGGTATCACCCTACATTCCAGGCGTTTTATTCAATACCTCCAAGTGTTGATTATTTGATTGGCGCTGTTGGGAATGAAACTACAGACTCTCTTAGAGAGGGAAAAATACTTTCACTAATAGCTCAAGGAAACACTAGAGCACAGGCAATTGCTCTTATCGATTCGAAGACCGCAGGCCCAGGTTCACCTGGAGCTGGTGGCGGTGCTGGGGCAGGAGGGGCAGGAGGGGCTGGGAATGGGAATGGTGGGAATCAGAATGGAAGTCAGTCAGAACAGTCTGCTGGACCAAAAGCTGCAATAAAAGCAACAGTCAGAGTGCGCGGGAATTTCGGATTCGTAGCCCCAGGAGAGCCAGAGGGCGGAGAACCGCAGATGGTTCAGTACTACAAGTCTGGTGACAGTCAGTTACAGACAACTGCTAGACATTATTTCCTGCCAAAACCAAACCAGGTTAATTATCAGAACCTTGGTTCCGAATGGACAGAGATAGAGCGAGTTGGAAGAATTCCATTGGTCGACTGGAAAAACTACAGACTAATGAAGGTTTCATTTCAGTTTTTAGTTATTCCAGACAATACATATAGAACCGGTGCATTTGGAGAAACAGCAGACGATGGAATAACGTTCTCAATTGATGAAAAGTTGGAAAATCTTAGAAATATGGCGGCAAGGCCGTACCCGGTAATACTTTATGGATTTGATGACCTTTTGATAAATTCGAATCCATTTTCTATGTCAACCGGTGCAGGCGTCCAGTTTGTAATAAATGAATTAACAATATCTTCTCTAATCAGAACAACAACAGGCTCAATAAATAGAGCAACGTGTGACATAACTCTTCAAGAAGTACCAATTGAATACATCAATATCATTTCATTGCCAAAACTCGTTCCTGGACAAATAATCCCTCCTCCGCCAACCCTTGTCCCACCAGCATTCGGAGAGAGAGACTCCTTCCTAGACAGAGTGCAAAATTATGGGAATCCATTCAAGACAACAACGCAGGAACCATAGATGGCAACTTTTCAATACGTAAGTCCAGACATTGGTGCGTATTCAGGGAATCTACCAAATACTGCTGGAAAGATTTCAATTGGCTCACTATCCGATGGCGTGATGACCAACATAGACCACTCCATCATTTCGGTAAGCGTTGATTACTCCATGAATGAGGCATCCCAGCTGAGCTTCGATGTGATTGAAACAATGAATACTGATTTTTCACAGATTGCAGAAGCTGAGAGAACATATCCAAGAGTTCTTGAATTTGCACAAAATAATTATTTTCAAATCGGCAGAGATGTAATATATGAAACAAATACCCTGAATGAGATAAGCAATACAAACAACTCTGGAACAAATTTAATAAAACAAAAACAACTTTTTGAGATTGCAAGCGTAACATTTACCCAGGGTCCTGGCGGAAGTCCAGTATGGCAGGTTAAGTGTTTTACAAAAGCAATACAACAGATGAAGAGAGACAGAAAACCAGGCACGGTAAAAGGAACTGGAAGTACATTTGTAAAAAATGCAGCAAGAAAATACGGGCTTAAGTACTTTGGTGAAGAAACATCAAAAAAACAGACCGTAACAAAAGCATCTGGAGATAAACAAGCCGACTCGCTATGGGACGTTCTAACCAGACTTGCGCAAGATGCAAAATTTGTTATTTATGAAGTCGATGGATTCTTGGTGTTCGCTTCAGAAAAATTCCTTATGCATAAATGGGGTATTGACAGTGGTGACACTGTTCGAGTTTGGAGTAAAAAAGAAAAAAAGTTTAAAACAAAAAGCACAAAATACATACCGCTTCAATACCCTGCTGTCGGCAAAGGGACTCCTGGTTATTTTTTTGCTATGTCCTACCCGACTATAAATGTGTCAACAAATGACCCCAGGTACGGAGATGGCTCGATAGTTGTTGATAGACAAAACGGAACTCAGATAAGACCAGGAATGACAGCGTATGTTGGTGATGTTCCAAGTCTGAACGGATACTACCTAATTGACTCGGTGGGCTTCACAGACAGAACACCAGACCCGGTGACTGTTAATTTCAGAAAACCAACACTTGAGAAAAAAGAAGAAAAAGAACTACCAGTAGGAGTTAGGTTTCTTCAAACAAATGCTGAAAGACCAATACCTACAAGGGTTGCAGCAGCCGCCGTACCATATCCACCAAACGGCGCATACTTTCCGCTTCCGACAGAATTCACTGAATATGATTTTCCATCTGTCTACCCTCGCATGAAAAGCGGTTTGGTGTCTATCGGCAACATCCCTCTTTACTCGCGTCCAATACTGACGGTAAATGGTGAACCCAAAACTACATTTTCAATCACGATATTCCAAAAACCAGATTTAACAATTAATCCAAATGGATGGAAACCAGGGAATACTGCGGTTCTAATAACACCAATATGGACTGTTGGTGGATTTGCGGTAGAACTAACAGAGGCAGAGGCAATTGCTAAGTATCTGTCTGATGGATTGTTTTTAGCAAAACTTGACAGTCCTGCAAATGCATCAAAGTATGCAGACTTTATCCATAGGCAGCAAGTAGAGATACTGAGAGTCAGATTTCCAGAAATTGATTTCTATAACGGTGGCGTCTATCCCAATACGGCTGGTTTGACATGAGCAATGTGAAAATTATGAACCTTCATTCAATTAAGCACTTTAATGTAAACTTTACTTGTCAAACTCAAAGAAACAAGGCTTAACATGACTACCCCTAACATTGTAAATAGAGAAAAAGGCTCGTCTCACCCGCTTCAGCCTGGACAGTTTTATAAGGGAATCGTTGAATATGTTAACGATTCTGGTCTTGTGACGGTCAAAGTAAACGCACTTGGTGCTTCATTCGGCCCGGTTGCGCCGGTTGGGGTGACTACCCTCAATAAGCTCAACAAGGATGACGTCGTAACGTGCACATTTACTGATGAATTTTTTACTGAATTGATAGTTTTTGGTTCTTCCAATATAAAAGCCGATGTATTTGCATCGAAGGTTGTTGTCGACGGTCTTGTAGCCACAATAACAAGTCTTCAGAGTCAAATCACAGCCCTCGATGGGCGCGTAACCACATTGGAGAACGCATAATGGACATGATTAAATTTCCAGTAAAGTTTGACAGAAGCGGTTTACAAAAACACAGAGATGGGAGCGAGGACTACTACGCCCAGCTCTTGACAATATCAATTCTCACAGAGCCAAGAACACACGTATTCTCTCCACGTTTTGGCGTTCTTGACCCATCATTTCGCGGAATTGACAAGGGCGTATTTATTTTAAATGCTGCGAGATTCGTGCCTGAAGTACAAATAACAAACTTAAATACGAATATCAATACAAATGGGAACGAAATGAAAGTTGAGTTTTCTTTTAGGGTTAAAGGCGAGGTTAGATAATGGCCGCAGATTTTTCCAAATATATCGACCTAAGCATATTTGATGCTGAGCCAGGCGACATTTATTTTGACGCGATAGAAGCTGCAAGATTAACTCTTCCTGAATTCAATCTGCGCGTAGGAACTCCAGAGGACGCAATATTTCAAGCTGCAGCATATATTGGCTCGTTGAGTATTGCATCAATAAACAGACTTCCAGACAGGTTGATGGAAGGAATAATGAACATACTTGGCTACTCAAAGCAGCAGGCTGTTTCGGCCGAGGTCGACGTAACCATAACTCTCGATTCTTATTCGGGCGGAACGATTCCTGCTGGAACAATATTTAGTTATGAGACATTATTTGAAGACGAAGTGACAGAATTTGCTTTTCAGACTTCCACAACAGTTGTTATTGAAGGGATTGAGAACCCTGGACCAGAAGACGACTTGCCTAGTGCCTCGGTAACAGTATCCTGCCTGACTCCAGGAATAATCCCACCAATAACCACGCCGGGGACAGAACTTAATGTAATCAGTGCTGGAACAAATATATTTTCCGTAGTTACTTTTTCAAATTTTACAAACGGCATAAATGCGGATGAGGATTCAGATTACTTGTCTAAATCCGCAACATATCTTCGCTCGCTGAGTTCCGCTATAAATAAATCATCACAGCTTGATGCATATGTTATATCAAGCTATCCAGATGTTGTTGGTCGCGCTAAATCATATGACCTAACAGATGGCGACCCAGGACTTGGCGATATATCTGTTCCAAGACAGTCGAACGTTGTGACAACATTTCTTAATACAAACCTTGCTACTGTTGAGACTGACGAAAATCACCTATTTGTTGTTGGAGACGTTGTTACCCTTGAAAACTGTGGAGCTTCATTTAACGGACAAAGAACAATCACTGGAGCATCAGACACAACATTTTCTTTTGTTAGCGTAAACACAAACTCTGGAAGCACAAGCATAACTGGAACAGCATCTGCTGGAATCGAAAATCCTGGCAATGTTTCACTATTCACTTATGGACTTAATACTTTTTTAACAAGTACCGAAAAAGAAACGATACTCCTAGATATCACAGATAGGTCTGTTGCTGGTCTTTCCTTCAATGTGCTTGATGCAAATCTATTAACAATGGAGTTGGTTGCATCTATTGTTCTTGACCCATCATTTGTGCAAGAGACATTGCAGGAGAATATTGAAAACAATATAGTTGCATATCTATCCCCAGCTGAATTTCCATTTGGTGATGACAGGGTTAGAAAAACACGTCTTATTTCTTTAATTAGTAATATCCCTGGTGTAATTTATGTTGAGTCTCTTTCAATAACTGGAACAAATAATGGATGGCTGCCTCAGTTTGGTGACGATATTCTCTTTTTGAATAAAGGCTCTCTCCCGCTTATCTCTGCAGAAGATTTGACTATAACTTATACATTGGCGCCTGAATGATATGGCAACAACAGTAAACCTCCTATCGGCTGACAGCGCCCTGCTGAGGTCAACATCTGCAAGCGTCACTATCCCTATTTCTTCCTCTGGAACAGAATGGATTTCAACAAATAGCACGCTCAGCGTTATACCAACTGAATTCATCACAAACTTGCGGTACGTTCTACGAATTGCGCCTTCTGGTTCTGGTGATATAACCATAATTCTAGATGAGCAACTTTTAAGACTTGCTGAAAATGGAGAAACATTATCCTTTAACGCAAAGATAAGACCATCTTCCGAATGCACTATTACTTCTCAGCTCGTGGTTGATGGCGAGACCGCAATCGACCCTCATCAACAAAGTCTTTCTGGTGGAGTGTATGGTGCCATACAGTCAAATACTGTTTTGGTTCCAGATGATGAGCAAGTGCATTCTGTTTCCGCATCAATAACGGTATCTGGTCATGGTGGTGGAAATATATACTTAACCTATCCAAACCTAATTAATGACAGAGCTTTCTACAACAATCAATACATACCGCTGTCTAGAAACTTCATGCCAGATTTCTATTGGGAAATAGATAGCGCAGAGCAGTATCCGACTGCTCCATTTCATAGATTAATCGATGTTCTCACATCTGCAGGAAATGAGGTAATGGCTGAGTACCAATCAATATATCCATTTGAACGTAACGAAATCAGTAACGCAGAACAGCTTGCAGAGCTAGAAATAAACAGCTCTCTTACAAATCCTGCATTTGTAAAAGACAAGTACATTAACTGGCTCTCTCAGTTCAGCGGCTCCGGTATTCGAAAAAATATTTCCAAATCAGATGGGTCACGATTTTTTGAAACTTATGGGGAAGAAAGAGAATTCATAGAATGGCAGCTGCTTACATCCTATTATGGACGTGGTTCTGGTACTCGAGGTGCTTTACTCAACTCGGCAAAGCAAGTGCTAATAAAAACCAAAGACGATACCGAATCATCAAGAAGCGTTTCTATAACTCCAAACTACAACGGGGATAATTGGAGCTTTCTTGTAAGAACTCTAGAGAACGAAACGCCAGATGCATCAAACGGTGAATCCAGCCATCTCGTCCTTGCTGCAATGGAACCAGCAAGGCCAATGGGTTATAAAATTTACCATAGCACCGTTGATGAGTTCTATTTAACACTTAACGATATATCATTTGGGCGTCTCTCGGAGATAAGACTTGGTGTCGTTGTTGCCCCCACAGACGCTCCAGACAGCATTACCGTGACCTCTGTGACGTCTACAAGTGCAACCCTTACGTTCTTGCCACTTTCTGTTCCAGGGGGCGGAGATGGTGGTGGAATCATCTCGAATTACCAGTATGCGCTGTCAACAAATGGGACAACTTATGGTTCATACACAGCACTGTCGCCTGCAAAGGGGAGCCCGCCCATCACCATAACAGGGCTTAGTAGTTCAACAAATTATTGGGTCAAGTTGAAAGCGGTTAATGAAGCTGGTGTTAGCGCAGTTGAATCAGCCGCCGTTACCTTCACGACTTCGGCATAAATAAAAATGATAAACTTTTCACTTAATAATAAGGAGATTTAAAAATGGCTGGCTCAGGAATCAGGGTATTTGCTTCTGGAGAGATACTCACGGCAGCACAGGTTAATGGCTATCTCATGGACCAGACTGTCACCCGTTTCGCGGACGCCGCAACTCGCGACGCCGCTTTTGGCGGAGTGGGGCAGCCAGCGCTAGATGAGGGCCGTATTTGCTACCTCGATGATGTGAACTTAATTCAATTTTTTGACGGCGCTACATGGGTTGACTCAGCCCAGTTTACCGTAGGCGACGGAACAATCTCTAACGTAAAGCTTGCTGCAAACTCTGTAACATCAGACAAAATTGCTCCGGGAACCGTAATCGCGGCGGATATAGCTGCTGGAACAATCACGGCAACAGAG